>JGI20214J51088_10002199_pt1 | contig 13119 bp, 12 predicted proteins | sample WetSurMetagenome_FD_51088 | JGI IMG/M metagenome (IMG submission 51088)
CATGCTGCGACCGACGGCGACCACGCTGCGATTAAAAGCCTGTGCCAGATCGAGAGCGATCTGAATCCGGTGCACGCTGGAAGCAAAACACGCCATAACAATCTTTCTGGGGCTGGAGTGGAATATCTGTTCCAGATGACTCCGCACAGAGCTCTCCGATGGCGTATATCCGGGACGTTCGCTGTTGGTGCTGTCACTGAAAAGCGCCAGTACTCCTTGTTCTCCATAGTGGGCCAGACGCGAGTATTCACTCGGTTTGTTGTCCGGAGGAGACTGATCAAACTTGAAATCCCCGGTGTGAATGATTGTCCCGATCGGAGTCTTTATGGCCAGTCCTACGCTGTCGGCAATACTGTGGCTGACGCGAAGCACTTCTACCTGCATGTCGCCGATCTCAATCGTGTCCTGCGCCCGGATTGGCAGCAATTGCGCGGAGTCAAGCAGTCCATGTTCTGCCAGTCGTCCCCGGGCAAGCCCCAGTGTCAGCGGCGTGCCATATACCGGAAGGTTGATCTCATCGAGGAGGTAAGGGAGCGCGCCGATATGGTCTTCGTGCCCATGGGTAAGAAAAAGCGCCCTGATTTCGTCTTTGTGATTGCGCAGATAGGCAAGATCCGGTACCACCAGGTCAACTCCGAGCAGATCGTCTCTTGGAAACATCAATCCGGCATCGATGACGATCATGTTGCCGCCATAGCGGACAGCCATCATGTTCATGCCGAACTCCCCAAGTCCTCCCAGGGGCACAACTTCAAGTATCTCGTTATTGGTCATACGTATATCCAGGGGATGATGGCGAGTATAACACACTGTCCATCGACTTCGATCATCGTGGATTCCTAATCAGTCCGAGGCCTTACCTGGATTGTTCCATCCTTCCCGGACGACTCTCCCATGTGTTTCCGCACTCGAGCCAGGTGCTCATATTCCTGAACTGAAAGCTGCTCGGCGCGTCTCGACCCGTCGATCCCCGCGGCACACAATAATTCTTCGGCAATTGGAGCCAAATTGTCGTCCTGGGCTAAAGAATTGGCGAGAGTCTTGCGCCGGTAGGCGAAAGCTGCTTTGGTCAGGGTGAGGATGTACTCCTCAACGACTGGATCACACGAGCTGTTCAAAGGTTGCAGTGTCACCATCGCCGAAACGACTTGCGGGCGAGGCACAAAACAGGCTGCCGGAACCTTAAAGACGAGCCGAGTGCTTGAGAGATGCTGGCATTCCACTGAAAAAAAGCCGTACTCTTTTGTCCCCGGACTGGCTATAAGTCGCTGAGCAACCTCGAGTTGCAACATAAATATCATGTCACTGATGGCAAGTCCTGAATGGAGTAGTTTGGAGATGATGACACTCGCAATGTTATAGGGAAGGTTGCCGACAATCCGAATTCGCTGATTAGGTTGGCCATATTTGAGAAACAGATCTGCCAAGTCAAGTGAGAGTATATCCTGGCCAATGATAACGGCAGATTCGATCCCGGCCAATGCAGTATTCAGGGGATCAAGACAATCTCGATCCACCTCCACGGCCAGGAGGCGGGAAACACGAGATCCAAGGCGAGTTGAGAGAGCGCCGTCTCCTGCGCCGATTTCCAGGACAAGGTCATCCGGCATCGGATTAATGAGGCGGACGATCCTGTCAATAATTCCCGTATCTCTAAGAAAATGTTGGCCAAACCGCTTTTTTGCGAGGATTTTCATTTGACTTGACAACCCCTTTTGCCCTCACCATAATGACTCTTTGCTTGCTAGGGTGATGTTTAATTTGCAGTTGCTATCATAGCTTTGGGAGGGCTCATAATGAGCGAAAAAGTTACGGAAGTCGGAGATCAAAATTTTGATGCAGAAGTGCTCAAATCTCCGATCCCGGTACTGGTGGATTTTTGGGCTGCGTGGTGCGCCCCGTGCCGTATGCTTGCTCCGGTAGTGGAGGCTGTGGCTGAAAAGTATGAGGGGAAGGCCAAGGTAGTCAAACTGAATGTGGATGAAAACACCCTCACTTCCGGCAAGTACAATATCAAGGGCATACCCACGCTTTTGCTGTTTAAAGCCGGTGTCATCAAGGAGCAGATTGTCGGCAACACGACCAAAGACACCATCTCTAAGATGATCGACAATCACATGTGATCGGACCGTGCTATTTCCGTTTGCAGCCAAGACGGTGAAGCGATTACGATCCGTTCTGCGGCCGGCGGCAGTACGCTAAACCAGTCTAGCTGTCCAAATTCTGCAATTGATCTTGCTTGATTTTTTTCATTATTCGGAGCCAGAGCTGAGCGTAATCAGGTCCGAGTCGTGAATTCTCGCAGATGGAATCTGCTTTCCATGGCCAATCTAATAGTTGTTGGAGCCCAGTGGGGTGATGAAGGCAAAGGAAAGATTGTAGACCTCCTCACACCGCATTTTGATATCGTTGCTCGCTACTCCGGCGGTCATAATGCCGGACATACTGTAATCATTAACGGCGACAAGTATGTTCTGCATCTTATTCCGGCGGGCATACTCCATCCGCAGAACGCCTGCGTGATAGGAAATGGCGTCGTGGTGGACCTTCGCGCCCTCAAGGAGGAGATTGTCCATTTGCAGGAAGCGGGAATCAGCTGCAAGGGGAGGCTCTTTGTCAGCAGCCGGGCGCATGTCATCTTTGACTATCATCGAGCGATTGAATCCGGGGACGAAGAACTGCGCGGGGAAAACCGCATCGGGACGACCAATCGCGGCATAGGCCCTGCTTACGAAGATAAGGTGAGCCGGCGCGGAATACGCATATGCGATTTGTGCGATCGTGAAAAGCTGCGGCGTTTGGTGGCGGATAATATGCACGCCCGGCAGTCGCTGCTACCGGGATCGAGACTCGCTGCGCTCAATGTCGACAGTATGTGCCAGGAAATCTGGACGCTCGGGCAGGAACTGTCGGAATACTTTGTGGATGCAGGAGATTTGCTGAACCGCAGCATCAGCCAGGGAAAGAGTGTCCTGTTCGAGGGAGCCCAGGGCACGTTGCTTGATATAGATCATGGCACATACCCATTTGTGACGGCTTCAAATGCCACTGCCGGCGGTGCCTGTACGGGCACTGGTGTAGGACCGACGCGGATTGACGGGGTGATAGGAATTGCCAAGGCGTATACCACCCGAGTGGGAGGAGGTCCATTTCCAACCGAGCTTAACGATGCCACGGGTGAGGAGTTAAGGCAAAGGGGTAAAGAGTATGGGGCGTCGACCGGCCGCCCGCGCCGGTGCGGTTGGTTTGATGCCGTGGTCGTCCACTTCGCACGCCAGATAAATAATTTGGACACTCTCATGATTACCAAGCTGGACGTCCTCGATACATTCAAAGAGATCAAGATCTGCACCGGATATCGATACAAAGGAAAACTGTTGGAGAGCTTTCCTCCTGAAATAGATGTGTTGGAGAAGTGTGAGCCTGAATATTCGAGCGTCCCGGGGTGGAATCAGCAGACAGCCGGAATCCGGGACTTTCAGGAATTGCCGACTTTGGCAAAGGACTATCTGAGCCGGCTGTCGAATTTGGTGATGGCCGAGATCTCCGTCGTCTCGACCGGACCCGATAGAACTGAAACGATCATCACATCGCCCAGTTCGCGTCTGGAGTTGTGGATCTCCCTTTTTGATCGTGAAAAGGGGTCAGCCAGGAATCATTAAGCGATCCAGACCGGCAAATCCCGGGGTGTGCCCCGGGCATAAGAGCGTCTTTTGGCGATGACGTGTTGGGATGCTTTACGGAGCGGCTGAGTGATGACCGGCTTCGCGCAGCGATGGCAGGAGTGGTCAGGCAAGCGAAGCGGAATAAGTCCTTTCAGGAGAGCCGCTGGATCGGCTTGGCTATTGATGGGACAGGAGCGGGGCGGAGCCGAGAAAGGAAGTGCAAAGGGTGTCGCCCGGTACGGAACGAGAAAAAGGAGATAGTGGGTTGCCATCACAAGGTGGTGATGGTCAGCGTAGTAGGCACGGAGCTTTCGCTCCCATTTGATGTGGAGCCCTATGGGCCGGGTGACAGCGAGTATAGGGTGGGCCAACGGCTGCTGCGGCGCGCGGTGGAACACCTCGGCGCCCGTTTTGCTGATTATGTTGTAGCGGACGGAGCGTATGCCACGGCTCCGTTTCTACATGCGGCAGGGGAATCGGGGTTGAAAGTTGTTGCGCGTCTCAAAGGGAACCTGCCCGAGTTGTACCAAGCCGCTCATCAGAACTACCTTTGAAACTGCCGTTAAGCATGCTAATCTTTCGGGCGTTACGCCGCATGTGTTAACGCCATACATTTGCAAGTCGGCTCGTCATGAGAGGGGCTGATCTTCGAACTGTGCGGGAACTTGGCGGCTGGAAAAGTTTGAATATGGTTCAGAGGTACGCACATCTCAGCCAGGAACATAAGCGACAGGCGGTCGAGTTACTATCGAATAATTCCCCTTCACTTATCACTACACATGCTGAAAACGCATCTGAAATGAAATCCTCTAACCTGAATAGTTGCAATAATATGGGCCGTTAGCTCAGTTGGTTAGAGCATCTGCCTTTTAAGCAGAGGGTCGCTGGTTCGAGTCCAGCACGGCTCACCAAACATCTTCGTTTGCTTTATTTGCACCATTCATAACTAGGAATTAGGCTGAGGTGACTGTCCGGGCGATGCCGGATCGATTGTAATATACAGCTATCCGGCTTGAATCGATGTGTGCACTCGCTGTCACTTTTTTTCTGCCGACAGACGCTTTAGGAAAAAGCTCCAGGATCGCTTGGGTTTCGCATCTGCGACCTGGCCCGTCCCTGTTGAGAGCGCTTGGGCAATGCGCTTAATCTCCAGCGCAACCTTTGACTTCGGATTGGACTTTACCAGCGGGGTGCCAAGATTGATGGAATTTACGACCGCCTGATAATCGCTCGGCAGAGAGCCGATCACCGGCATGCCAAGACATTCTTCAACCTGACGCAGGTCGAGATTATCCTGCTTGCTCCACCGGTTAACAACAATACGAAGCTTTGTCCGCGGATAGCCGAATCGATCGAAAACCCGCAGAGCGCGTTGTGCACTTCGGATAGCGGGAAGATCGAGAGTCAGCACCAGCACGATGTCATCGGACTGTTCGAGGGCCGTGAGTGTGATAGCATCGAACGTGTGCTGCGAATCAAGCACCACATACTCGTAGCATTCACGCAATCGCTGGAGCGCTTCAACGACGTTCTCAGGCTCTATTTTTTCAATTGGGTCAACCTCTTTTGGCGCGGCAAGCAGGTGGAGATTCGCCGAGCAGGGAGTTACAAAATTTGAAATCAAACTATCATCCAGATCCCCATGGCACGCAACGATATCTGCAATAGAGTACTTGGGGTCCACGTCGAGAAACAGTGGCAGATCCCCGGCCTCCGTATTGAGATCGACGAGCAATGTCCGTGCAGCCGTGGATGCGGCAAGATTGGTTGCGATGAATGACGTGCCGCAGCCACCCTTGCTCGAAAAGACCGCTGTCATTCGACCTATCTTTGTTGCCGATTCAATTTGTCCCGCACAGAAATCGCTGGTCCGATCCAGAACCGTTCTTAATTCATCTGCGTTGATCGGAAGCCGGAGAAACTCTCGGGCGCCTGCGCGGAGACTTTGGAGAATCAGGTCGGCCGACGTTTCCTGCGCAGCCGAAATGACCGCCGTTGCGGGGCATTCTGCATTCAAGCGCTGAATCAGCTGGATTGCCTGATCCCGATTGGCGCCGAGGCTGATGATCGCGGCACTGGGTTTGAGGCGAACGACCTCCTCGCGAAACTGCTCCACGTCATTGCCACCGAAAAGCAGCTTTGCCTGGTTGCCAGCGGCCAGTGCGGAGTGAATCTCATTGAAGTTCTCAAGGTCTGTGCTGAGCACCGCGATTGAAAGCGGTTGAGTTGTCATCTGCATTCCTCATGCGACTGAATTTAATCGTAGCAGCACATAGATGAGAAGGCCGATCCCCGGATCATAAATCCCTGTCAGGTTACCAGTGATCGGTGCACTCTAGATGCAAATCGGCAAGGATCATGGAAAACATAACAAACTTCACAAAAGCGATTGAGCCTCCCCGGGGGAAGAGCGCCAGAGGGAGAGGTAGAAAAATCACAACCCGCGCAATTGTGGGACTTCCCTTTCTGCCGGTCCAGGTAAACCAACCTTGGAGCATTGATCTTATTGCCGATCAACTGGCCACTGGGTGATGCTTCTGTTTTTATCGTTTTGGACGTCTTCAGTCTTTAGGTTCTTGCTTGATAGGCTATGCTGGTTCGCCCCACCGGCACGGTCGAAATACTTGCCGCCATCAATTCCCCGGATGCGATCGATAAGATTTAGCCTGCCTTGGCCTCCCCACGAGGGCTCCGCCCATCGCCCCTCCGGTGGCGGATCCAGGCATGGCGTATGCATGGTAGCAGAACGACACAGCCGCGCTGCGATTAGGTTGGAGTGTGCCCAAAGGAACAAAGCGCGGGCAGCTAATCTGCCCTGCAATAAGGAGTGCGTGCGTCCAAAAACCGAATTCAGGAATCCAGTTCTGCAGTAAGATTCTAACTGGGGGGCGCGCAAGCCCCTGCGTTTGCATATCACCCGTTATCAGAAACGGTGTAGAGTAAGCCACTGAGAGGATCGGAGCCCAAAACGGCAGCTTGTCCTTCTTATCCATAAGTTTGCGGCAGGCGAACGCTTTGTTTGCCTTCTGCTTCCATCCTGAGGAGGGACGGCACAATCATGGCATTTCTGGCAAGAAATGCACTTTGCATCTGGGAGTGATTGATATGGAGGACCTTTATCGCAGACTTGCACGGCATTTGGATGACTTGCCCGGCGGCTTTCCTGCCAGCGAGAGCGGCGTGGAATTGCGCATTCTAAGGAGGCTGTTCAGCGAGCAGGAAGCAGAACTTGCGCTGCACGTAAGCCTGTTGCCGGAATGTGCCGGTGTGATTGCGTGGCGCGCAGGAATCCCGCGTGTGCAAGCCGAATCCCGTCTGGACGAACTGGCCCGCAAAGGTTTAATCATGCGCCTCGAAGGGAAGACCGTTCAGTATGTATCGGCTCAATTCATCATTGGTATCTGGGAGTTTCATCTCAACGATCTCGATTTAGAACTCATCCGGGACGTCGAGGAATACATGCCGGTGCTGCTCCCTGAGGCCTGGAAGGTGCCGCAGCTTCACACGATCCCGGTGAATCAGAGCCTGGAGCACGGGTTCGCCGTTTTTCCATACGAAAATGCCGAGGAAATCGTACGCCGGGCCACCCTGATCGTAGTGGCACCCTGCATTTGCAGGCGCGAACGACAAATGGTTGGCAAAGGTTGCAGCAAGTTGAATGAGGCCTGCCTGGTCTTTGACCAGGGCGCCGACATGTATCGGCGCAACAGATTAGGGCGGCCGATTGATCAGACCGAAGCGTTGGCTATTCTAGTGCATGCGGAAAAGGACGGGCTGGTCCTGCAGCCTGGTAACTCTCAGCAGCCGATGAACATCTGCTGCTGCTGCGGCTGCTGCTGTGGCGTGCTGCGTAATCTCAAGGCTTACCCAAAGCCGGCCGAATTGGCGGCGTCTTCCTTTATGGCCGTCTCGGATTCGGAATCATGCACCGGCTGCGGTACATGCATCTCCCGCTGCCAAATGAGCGCGCTGAGCATGGCGGCTGAAAAAGCGGCGCTGAATCCGACCCGCTGCATCGGTTGCGGGCTGTGCGTTTCAACCTGTGCAGCCGGCGCTTTGAAACTTGTCAGGAAACCTGACGCCGTTCAACCCAAGGTCCCCAAGAACGGCATCCATGCTCTCATCGGTCTCGGCCGCGCACGCGGCAAATTCGGCGCCGTGGACTTCGCCAAAATCATGCTCAAATCCAAAATGGATCGCCTGCTGGCCGGCCTGGGACACTGACCTTTGACCCGCATTACGCTTCTTGATTGGGAAATATGTTCCAGTTCCACGCCATCCTCGGTGATGAGTTCATGCGCAACCGAGATCCCAAACTGGCTCGCGCTTTGAATTCCGGATTGGTCGATTTCGACGCATGGCTCACCGCCAACCTGGCACTCGTGCCGATCGCCTGACGCTCAGCAGTCGCGCGCAGCTAACATGATCCCTAGAACTCGGAAGCTGGGTGGCATCAGAGGCAGGCTGCAATGCAAAGCTGCGGCTTATTCCGATCATGCGCGCGGAAAAGTAGCCTCAGCATGCACCGGTCAGAAGGAGCGAGAAGGCTTTAATTGCAGCCCTGCCATGTATGTGCAGGGAGTGTCGGCTCGCAAGGTGAAGGCAATCGCAGAGATTCTGCCTTCTGCCGTCTGGCAGAGGTGTTATGTACACTTTCTCCGCAACGCATTGAACCAGCTGCCGCGCAGAGGTGATGACGACTGCATGACGGAGCTCCGGTGGCTCTACGACCGATACGACATNCAGNAATCACGNAGAGATCTGGCGGCCTGGCTGGGCAAATGGGGGCACAAGTATCCGAAACTTTGCGACTGGGTCGAGGAGAGCATTGAGGAAACGCTTTCCTTTTATCGTTTACCCAGGGAACACCACAAGCACATGAAGTCGACGAACATGCTTGAGCGCCTGAACGAGGAGATAAAGCGGCGCACGCATGTAGTACGGATATTCCCGAACGAGGCGAGTTGCCTGCGCCTGATTCGGGCTTTGGCAGTAGAGATCCATGAAAACTGGATCGAGGCGACCCGGTATCGGAACATGGGTCTATTGGAGGAACACAAGAGGGAGCTGCTGCGGCAGCCGGCTGCATGATGGTTAAGTCGTTCCGGGCTACGCCCTTCACAACTTAGCCATCATGCGGGATCTTGGAAATATCATGACTGAAATTGCAGAACTTGATACACACAACTCTTTGGATGCCGGATGGTGGCGCCGAACTTTATCGCTGGCGCGGGCACATTTTGTTGAACAGATCCGGTTCTGCCTGAGGGAATTTACTTCAGGGCACCTGGAATATGAACATGGAGTGACCGATGTCCGTAATAAAACGCGCGTGGTCTTTCCAGTCAAGTCCGCTCATTTTGTAGCGCAAATAGACATGGGCACTCAAAACATAAGTCCCCGTCTCAATCTGGAAGCGTCCGGTCGGTCTCACGCATTGAATGCCATAGTATCCCGGGTTGTCGAAGGGCGAAAACGAGAATAGTGTCACTTTCTGAATTCCGCGAGTGTCGAGTTCCTTTTTCAGCGTCTTCAGCTCCTGACCCCAGTCCAGATTCGAATCGTCGAGCCACTCGGTTCCATGCGCGGGCCCTCCCACCAATTCGTTGAAATAGGGGATGTGATTGGGAAAAGCAGCGCCCGAAGAAATAATGTGCCAGCCNAGGAGAGCCCACATCCCCCAGACTGCCAATTTTCGCTGAGACCATTCCCTTATAAGCCCGCTGGAAAAAACCATTAAAAAAGGAAAGGCCGGCAATACATAACGAATTCCCAACGGATCTGCCAGTAATGATGTGGCTCCGAAAAACAGCGCCGCGGGAAGAACCAGGTACGCTGCTTTTTTGGCGTAATGCCTGAGATTCAAAAGGAGTGCAGTTATGGACGAAAATACAAGAATCACAAACGGGACTGTGGCCTTGACGAGGAATGCCGCAAGAAAGTAGTACCACCAGCCGCCGACCTTCATGCTGCCAAAGAGATAATAAGGGAAATTAGGATTGTGGTTCTTATTGACCTGCGCCAGGCCCTTAAAAAAGATGGTCAGATCATAGGATCGTCCAACGTAGCTGAGCTGTACGACCAGAGTTGCCAGGCCTGCATAAACAAGAATGCTGGTCCACGGCGCACCGTTGAATCGTAAGTGTGACCATAAGATTGAAGTGAATCCCGAGGGCTGAGATCTAATCTTGTTGCGCGACTTTCTGTGATCTTTAGTCAATGACTCTTTGGTACCGGTTGAAATATTGAGATTCTCGTATGTGCCCGCAGCCTTATCCCTAGCCATGATCCAGAGAAGAAGAATGGCTATGGGAAAAAGCACGATTGCCGAGAATTTTGACGCCAGCGCCGCGCCCATTGCGAGGGCGCTCCAATAGAGGCTGCGCTTTTCCTTTTTCTCCAAGTGGCGCCAAAGATGATAGAAGGAGATGAAGAGAAAAGCACTTAACCCCAGATCCATTGTGACCAGATGGGCGTGGGCGATTATGTTGGGACAGAAAGCGAACAGACCCAGGGCAAACAATCCCGCCGGCGGCCCATAAAGCTGCGCAGCCCAGAGAAAAACATAAAATCCCAGTAAGACGGACAGAAGAACAATCGGCATCCTCCCCCAAAAGAGGAGCCTATCGGCATCATTGGCATAAAGGAACTCGTATCCAAATCCATATTGGTTTTTGGGATCCGACCAACTGGCGTTATCAAAGACAGTCTTGGGGTGTAATGCCAACACAGGAAGTGCTGCCAGGACCTTAATCAGCGGCGGATGTTCAGGATTCATCCGGAAATCACGTTTGAGCAGATAGCTCAATCCGGCCGGAAGATGAGCGACCTCATCGTTGGTGCAACTCTCCCGGCGCATTTCCGCAATGTTCTGAACCAAGAATAGAAGCAGTAAGAGACTTGCTGCGATCCAGGTCATTCTTGAAATCGCGGGAATTGGCAGCGGTGGGTTAGGTTTGGGCGTCGAGCGGGACTTTTTATCTGCAGCCACGGAAACAATGTTGGAGCGGGGTGTTTTCACAATGTATTCGTATCTCGAAAATGGAAATGATTGGATCCGCCGTCCCGACCCTTGCGGCGTTTAGCAATCACATTCCGGGCCGCGGAACCAAAATAGCATACTCTGCCACGAACGCAAAAATGTTCAAGGCATGATCCTGCATCGGTTCAGCGAAGAAAAGATCAATGCATTCCTTCCTTATCTGGATGAGGCAATAAAGGGAGGTTTGGTCACATTAGAAAGGGTGAGAGTAATTGGTTATCGGTCAGGCGAAGCGCCGCCTGATTCATCACCGACAGAATGAGAAACGACTCTCTTCAGGAATAACTGGGAGAGCCGACCTCCGGCAGCTTTGGAGATCCGTCATCTAAGCAGTCGCAGCGCTTGAAATCGGAAAACAAAAGTGCAACAATGTCGCCTCGCTTCACGGTGCACCTCAGGTCCGAGCCAAAACGGCCCGGTGAAGCTCCAAGCTTTTTGGGTCCCCATCGTCTAGCTGGCCCAGGACACCGCGCTTTCAATGCGGTAACACGGGTTCGAATCCCGTTGGGGACGCCACCTATTGCCGGTCCATTCCGAATCGGTGAAGGGAGTCCAGAATCTTATATCCTTTTTGATCGGAGTTGATGCAACTTACAATCGTTCCGTGGCCCATGCCAAGTTTGCTGGCCANCCAATGCGCATGGACGGCAACGTTCAGAGGGGCTTTCCCTAAAGTCTCACTTCCGTCTTCGAAGACATCATAGAGAACTGCTCAAATTCCCACGAAAGTTAGAGAATTCATTATTGCTACCTTGCGTAATGCTCATTCCCGGAAAGCCGTCCGGGGCTGGCCAACTGGCTCCAAAATCTTCCGGAACTGCCGTTCGAAAGTTGGGCAAAATCCATGGCCGCAAAATAGGCCGGTATCGCCAATAGCACTTGTTATCTAAATGAGTCAATCAGCATTGCCCCGCTGGCCGATTATGAGCTCTTACATAAATCAGTCGNATCACCAGAATAATGTCAGATCATTGTTGCTATAACTACACGCATAATGTCAACTCAAAGAATCAATCATTTCTGTTAATTTGTTAATAGGTTCATAGATTCGGCTAGTCTTTCTCCAAATGTCGAAAGGCACAAATTATTTATTCATATTGATTTGCAGAATAATTCCTTCACGAACATGCTAAAATCTGGACGAATTGTCTGTATGTGGGAAAGTTGTATTGACATTTTCGCGGTCGAATTTGTAATATCAGCTTTAATAAGGAGAATTGGTGAGCGAGCACGGAATCAAATCGAATGTAGAGCAGGGAAGACCTGCTTCACGACGCACCAAGCATCGCCAGGTTTTCGAACATATTCTGGCAGATATTGAATCGGGAAGGCTCAAAGAAGGAGTGCGTCTTCCTTCCGAAATAGAACTGGTCAAAGAATTCGCGACCTCACGCCCCACAGTTGCCCGCGCATTGCGTGATCTCCAGAACCTGGGACACGTTGAACGCAAGGTCGGTTCAGGTACATACGTGCGCAGAAGCCAGAAAGCCGCAGATTCTTGGCGCTTTGGGCTATTGATACCCGGGCTCGGCAGTACTGAGATTTTCGAGCCGATCTGCGGCCAGCTCGCTCGCTTAGCTCAGAGGCATCACCATACCATTCTCTGGGGCGATTTTGGCGACAAGCGCGGTGTGGCGGATCCGGAATTGATTGAACAAGTCTGCAACAGTTATATCAGGCAGACGGTAGCCGGAGTCTTTTTTGCTCCCCTGGAATTGACCGAAGACAAAGACAGGATCAATCAATCCGCCCTTGCTGCATTAGAAGCTGCCGGAATTCCCATTGTCCTTCTGGACCGGGATATCGTGGCTTTCCCGCAGCGGAGCCGCTTCGATCTCGTCGGCCTCGATAATCGACGCGCAGGTTTTCTTATCGCGGACCACCTGATCCGACTTGGATGCAGGAGAATTGACTTCCTGGCAAGGCCGGATTCCGCTCCTACCGTGATGCTGCGTATTGCCGGATACCGCGAGGCTCTGTTGAGCACCGGCATTACGCCCGATCCGCAATGGGTCCACAGCGGTGAGCCTGCCGATGAAAAATTTGTTCAGCGCATTGTGGGCGATGGAGCAGCAGCCATTATCTGTGCCAATGATCTGACTGCGGCCAATTTGATGCGGACCCTCGACACTCTCGGGTGTCCCGTCCCGCAAAAGATACGGGTGGTCGGATTTGACGACGTGCGGTATGCCGAACTGCTGCGCCCGTCTCTGACCACGATTCACCAGCCCTGCTTGGATATCGGCACCATCGCAATGCAGGTAATGCTCGAGCGCATAGAGAATCCGACATTTCCTCCCCGCGATATTCTCGCGCAGCCAACTCTGATCGTTCGGCAGTCGTGCGGAGCGTGAGGAGGCGGAACAGCCACCGGTGTCCCTCTTCAAATCCCGTGGCAATGGGACGCTGGTG
>JGI20214J51088_10002200_pt1 | contig 13117 bp, 10 predicted proteins | sample WetSurMetagenome_FD_51088 | JGI IMG/M metagenome (IMG submission 51088)
TCGGTATTAACCTAGGTTTATAACAGTAAAAATTATCAGATTATGAAAAATATAATATCAGTAATAACACAAAATAAGAAGCTGGTTCTAATGCCTGTCTTCATTGTTGCTCTGTTTATTGCTTCCTGCCAGAAAATAATTGACCTGTCTCCTTATAACAATATATCAGAGACAACGGCATATTCTACCGCAAGTCTGGTTGAACTATCGGTTATAGGTATGTATAACGGCGCACAGCGCGGGTACTATCCTGCAAACGGCACAGGCCGCGGATATCCTTTTGGCGCTGCCTTTGTTGAACAGGGCGATTGCCGTGGTGAAGATGCTGTTAACCTTCAGTCATTTTACCAGCTGACTTATACAAATACATATACCACAGTTACTGCTAACAACGAGGCATACTGGAGCGACACTTACCGCCTTATTAACAGATGTAATATGGTGATTGATGGTGTAAACGGTGCTATTACCAATAAAGTCGTTACAGAAGCTATTGGTAACCAGTATCTTGGCGAAGCATATTTTATGAGAGCTATAGCACATCTGGAACTGCTTTTCCATTTTGCACGTCCTTATAAATTTACTGCTGATGCATCACACCCTGGAGTTCCTTACCGTACAAAATCTTATACAACACAGACAGCTATCGATGATGGTACCACCCAGAGCAGAAACACAGTCGCTGATTGCTATGCAAAAATCCTTGAAGACCTGAATTTGGCTGAAACAAATCTTCCAGGAAAATCCTTACGCACAGGCAACCTGAAAATCGTAAGGGCAACAAAAGGCGCTGCTATAGCATTCAAAACAAGAGTTTATCAGCATATGTGGGATTGGGACAATGTAATACTTGAAGGACAGAAATTGCTTGCTCTGCCTGCTGCTGATGGCTACTCTCTTACAGCTTTACCAGATGGACCATTCCTGAACAATTACAGCAACACAGAATCAATATTCTCAATGGAGAATTCGGCCTCAAACAACCCGACAACAAACGGTTCTCTTCCACAGATGTACAGCGGAAAAGGTCGTGCTCTGGTTTGCATAAGCCCTATTATCTGGAGAAATGCATCATGGCTTGCTGATGATAAAAGAAGAGGCGCAACAATGGCTTATACCTACAATGGAATGGTATTTACCGATAAGTACAAGGATGTAACTAACTTTACTGACGGTGCTCCGGTTATCAGACTTGCTGAAGTTCTTCTTAACATGGCAGAAGCATATGCAAGAAGGAATGGCTCCGGTGACGTGGCAAAAGGCCTTACTTATCTGAATATGGTAAGAGACCGTGCTCTCGCAACCCCGGCAACTCAGTCTTATACAGCTTCCAGCTTTGCTGATAATACAGCTCTCCTGAATGCAGTTCTGGTTGAAAGACGTATCGAATTCTGCATGGAAGGCCGCCGCTGGCCGGATATTCACAGGCTCATGCTTGATATTCCTGCCAAGCTTGCTAACAGCAACCCTCCAGCAGCTGCATTTACGCTTGGAACACCTTACACTGGTCCTTATGGCGTTGTATCGGTACCATATGATAACTTCAAATTCCTCTGGCCAATACCACAGATTGAAATAAATGCCAATCCAACTCTGGCAGCAGAACAAAATCCTGGATGGTAATAACCTAACCTTTAAATAAAAAAAGGCTGACTCGAAAGAGCAGCCTTTTTTTTGTTGCATGGTGCATGGTGCAGGTTGCAGGGTGTAGTACCTTGTAGGTGGTGATGACTACGCCATAACCTTCCAAAATCTAAAAAATGAAATTGGTATTGCTGGTGGAGATCCCTCATTCTTCAACAAAATAACTTCTATCTCCAATTGTACCTTTGTCATCCCGAGTTGTATTCAGAATTTTTGCACATCAAGTATTATGACAATCAAATGGCTCTGAAAGAGCTGAATATTATAATATCTGAAATTATCTATCATTATTTTTTGTATTCTGATAATCATTTGTTACTGAAAATTATATTGAGCCCCTTCAGGGCTCTAAATCAATAGGTTACATTCACCCCCGGTTTCACCGGGGGTTATTCATATTCAGCCACTTTGTGGCTTGAAAAAACAAGGCAAATTAAATAGATCCATTAACGATACTTACAAGCGTCTCTTAAAATGTAAGATAAGAAGGTTGTAATTAGTAGAGGAATCCACCAATCCCATTTACAGATATTTAAAGATATTGAGTGGATGAGTCGAGGGATCTCCCAATCATTAAACTGTTATCATTTGCAGATTACCCACCTTGGGGATCATTCTGATTTGTTGAACCTCTACGAGGTACAACATTCATTTTACAATCTTCTCTACAATACTTTAAGCCCTACGGGCTATTTCATGTTCAATTCGACGTAGGCAATTAGGTATTGTAGAATAATATAATTTAATGATCTTTTACCGCGTAGCGGTTAAATACATCAGGATTCTGTATAGTTGAAATCTTAGATTATCTTCAACGCACCTTGCACCTTGCACCTTGCACCCTGCAACTTATATTAACTACACTATTCTCTTTATCATCCTTAGTTTATGTGAATACCCGCCAATCTCCGTCTTATAGATCCCCTGATGATCAATAGAATCAATTCTTACCCTGCCCTGGGCGTGTATGACAAGCCCTCTTGATATCATCATTCCGACATGGGATATCTTGCCCCTTTCATTGTCAAAGAAAACAAGATCTCCGGGTTCAGCCTGATCAATAAAGTCAATTGTCCTTCCTGCCTCAGCCTGTTGCCAGCTCTCGCGGGGAATAGCAATGCCATGAATTTTGTATACAAGCTGGGTGAGTCCTGAGCAATCTATCCCCGATGGGATCCTGCCTCCCCAGATATAAGGGCTGTTAATGAATTTCATTGCGGTATCAACAAGCGAATCACTTGTTGAGATATAGTTTTTATCGAAATCTGCTTCGGTTGTATACCGGTTATCTCCGGCAAAAAAGACCTTGTTCTCAAAATCAGGATTGAATATTTCACAACCGGGCTCTAAAACCAGTTTTGTCTTATCGCTTTTATAACACAGCAGCGGGCGGTTCAGAACAAATCCGCCAGACGCGTTATCAGTCTCAGTGTGCAAAAGGTGCTCAATATCTATCCATCCTGTGTAAGAATCAAATATCGTCTCGATTTTCATCCAGCTTCCTGCCTGATCAGTAACTCTGTACTTTTCACCGAAAAGCACCTGGCTCAGCATTTCATTCTTATGCGAAGGTCCCGATCTCAGGGGAACAAAAACATTCTCACATATATATTTTTCCATTGCCCGGTTATTTGTGTCAAAATTAGTAAATATCCTGTATTTTTAACAACTCAAACCAGGTTGTTAAATCTGCCAGAAATGCCTGATACCCCATCATTCCGGAAACCTACAAGAAAAGAGATACTGAATCTTTTATATTTTATACTGAGCACCATAATTGTAGTCGCCATATGGCCTTACAATTCTGATTTCAGCTGGCCATTGTTTCTCGGAGTAGTTATAATTGTTTCAGCGTGTTATCTGATACTTTATCTTTTTCTTTCTCATTTCAGATCTGAAGTATTGATGGTTACCAGGAAAACGCTGTTTATAATTCTTATCATTCTTTCCTTTATTCTGCTTACACGGTTGATAACTGCTTATACAGGCCAGAAACTGATATTTCTGATCCCTTTCGTAATTATTCCCGTTGTAATTCGCACTTTCTATGATTCCCGACTTGCTCTTTTCAGCCTTCTGATACCTGTAATGCTTTCAGGATTTATGATTCAGGCTCCTTTTTCCTTCATATTTATGAGCTTTATTTCGGGAATGGTTGCTATTTATACATTGTCAAACATATATCGTAAGGGAAAGCTGTTCCTGACGGCTCTTTTAGTATTTATTTCATATTCAGTTCTCTACACGGGACTTAGCCTGATCAGGGACGGCGGCTTTTCAAATATTCATCCTAGCGAATTCATACTGTTTGCTGTTAACGGACTCCTCGTTCTTACAGGTTATCCTGTTATCTTTCTTTTCGAGAAGAAGTTTTTGTTTCTCTCAGACAATACTCTTCTTGAACTTGCGGATACAAACCAGCCTCTCTTACGAAAACTGGCAGTTGAGGCGCCAGGAACTTTCCAGCACTCACTGCAGGTAGCTAACCTTGCCGAAGAAGCTGCAAGAATAACAGGAGGAAATCTTCTTCTCGTCAGAACAGGCTCGCTGTACCACGATATTGGCAAAATTGCCAATCCTGATTACTATATCGAAAATCAGACCGACGGTTATAGTCCACATGATGAACTGGCCCCCGAGGAAAGTGCCCGTGCTATAATAAATCATGTCAGGAACGGAGTTACACTTGCCAGGAATTTCAAAATTCCGGTTCAGATAATTGATTTTATCAGAACACACCATGGCACTACCATTGCATATTATTTTTTCAGGAAATATAGCGAGCTGCATCCCTGGGACACCAGCAGGGAAAATGAATTCACCTATCCCGGACCAAAACCTTTCTCGAGGGAAACTGCAGTCGTTATGATGGCTGACGCTGTTGAAGCGGCTTCACGAAGTCTGAAAAAATATACCGAGGAGTCAATAACCGAACTTGTTGAAAGAATTGTTTTACAGCAGGAACAGGATGGCCAGTTCTCAGATACACCTCTTACTTTTAAAGATATTTCGGATATTAAATCTGCATTCAGGAAGAGGCTTATGAATATCTATCATCTGCGTGTTGAGTACCCTGAAAGAGGTTATTAATTACCTCATGTCTATAATTTCGGCACCCTTGTATTTTTCAGCTTTGAAGATGAACAGATCACCGGTCTGAGCCTGTTTCAGATTATAATCCAGAACCTGAATGGTAGCTATAATTCCGTCTCTTCTCTTGTACTCGAGACTAATCAGGTTATATTGTGATTTTCCTATGGTAAGCCTGATCCTGAGAATGTCACTTTTTATATCAAGGGGATAAAGATCCACCTGGTAGGAATCGGTTTTCTCCTCAACGAGGCGACATTTGTAATCCTTTTTATACATAGTGAAAATAAGCGAAGGGCGGCTTTGAAATGTATTATCCTTTTTATCGGGTTTGGTAATTGTTACTTCCTGTTCAGCCTGAAGATAACTCCATGAGGTGCTGCCATCGAACCATACAATATTATCCGGAAGCTCAAGTTTGTACTTATCCTTGCTGAGTATAACTGAACCTGCTGCAGTATCTATCTTGTTCTCAGGTTGGTTATTGGTGATGATCCTGAATTTCATCGATACCGAAGGTGCTTTCATGGCATTACCAGCAAACTTATCGAGGACTTTAATAGCCTCAGGATCATTCTGGGCTGTAGCAATAAACGGGAACAGTATAATTACTGAAAGAATGGAAATTAGTTTTCTCATCGTATATGTTTTACTCCAGACTCTTCAAAATCTGTTCCAAAGCTATAAAATCACTGCAGAGAACGTCCCTTGCCTTGCTTCCTTCGAACGGTCCGACAATACGGGCTGCTTCAAGCTGGTCGATAATCCTGCCGGCTCTGTTATAACCGATAGACAGCTTTCTCTGAATAAGAGATGTAGATCCCTGCTGGTGCTGTACAACAAGCCTGGCTGCTTCATCGAACATGGAATCTCTTTTTTTCAGATCCACTTCACCGCCTCCGGCATCACTGTCATCGATAAATTCCGGCAGGTGCATTGCGTCAGCATATCCCTTCTGGCTTCCTATAAAGTCGGTGAGTTCTTCAATCTCGGGAGTATCAATAAATGCACACTGAACACGTACAGGTTCATTACCTGATGAAACAAGCATGTCTCCGCGTCCGACTAGCCTGTCGGCGCCGGTCGCATCAAGTATTGTCCTTGAATCAATAGATGAGAAGACCCTGAATGCAATACGCGTTGGGAAGTTCGCTTTTATAAAGCCTGTAATAATGTTTGCAGAAGGCCTCTGTGTTGATATTATAAGATGAATGCCAATAGCCCTGGCCAGCTGGGCAAGCCTGCCGATCGGACCCTCAATTTCCCGTCCGGCTGTCATAATAAGGTCGGCAAACTCATCAATAATCAGGACGATATATGGCAGATATTTATGCCCCTTTTCCGGACTAAGTTTTCTGGAAATGAATTTTTCATTATATTCTTTGATATTCCTCGATTGAGCCGCTTTAAGAAGCTCAAGCCTGCTGTCCATCTCAATGCATAATGAATTGAGCGTCTTAATTACTTTCTGGGTATCCGTAATTATCGCATCCTCCTCATCGGGAAGCTTGGCAAGAAAATGCCTCTCAATCTTCATATAAAGAGGCAGCTCCACTCTTTTTGGATCGATAAGGACAAATTTAACCTCGGCCGGATGTTTCTTATAAAGGATGGAGGTAATGATTGCATTTATCCCTACCGATTTTCCCTGCCCGGTTGCCCCTGCTACAAGCAGGTGAGGCATCTTGGTAAGGTCAACTATATAAGGCTCATTGGTAATTGTTCTTCCAAGGGCGAGTGCAATATCGAATTTTGTTTCCTGGAAAGCTTTTGAGGTTATCAGTGACCTCATTGAAACCATCTCAGGCTTCTTGTTCGGAACTTCAATACCTACAGTTCCTCGGCCCGGGATCGGAGCAATGATCCTGATTCCAAGAGCTGACAGGTTAAGCGCAATATCATCCTCAAGCGACTTGATGCGTGCCAGTCTGACACCGCGCTCAGGAACGATTTCATATAATGTAACAGTAGGGCCAACAGTGGCAGAAATGCTCTTGATGCTTATTTTATGATCGCCAAGAGTTTTGATAATATTTTCCTTATTCTCAAATACCTCAGTGTTATCAAAAGCACTTTCAGATTTATGTTCCTTAAGGATAGAGACCGGGGGAAATTTATACCTCGATAGATCCAGACGAGGGTCATAATCACCCATTATCCTGTCGACTTCGTGATCGGGGAGGGTATCTGTTGTTTCAGGTCGGGTGATATTCAGCGGTACTTCTGTCCTTCCTGCAACACCCGGACCATCGTCATCAAAATCACGTATTATTGATCCGGCTGACAACGTTTCAGGAACTACCCCTGCCACATCACCATCCTCATCATCTGCTTCATCTTCATATTGTTTTGTTGTTCTGACAACAAATTCAATGTCCTTTTTCTCACGATATTTATCATTAAGAGTCTGTGCCTCCTGTCCGGGATCTTCTGGTTCATCCAGTTCTGTGTTTTCCTCCTCATCAGAGTTCTCTATCGTTTCGGTTTCAGGAACTACTGGCAGATCCTTTTCCTTTCTTTTGATTTTCAGGAAGGAAGGCAGTTTTATATGAAATGTCTCTGGCTTGACTCGCAGACCAAAAACAAGATATGATATTGTTATAAACGCAAGAATAACTCCGGTACCTACCATCCCGATAAAGGCTTTTGCCCATCTGATGACTACATATCCCTGTGCGCCGCCAGGACCGCTGCCGAGGTAAGCATGCGAATTGATAAAAATGAAACCAAGAATGAGAGAAACAATGATTGCCGCAAAAGCAAACAGAGCAATGAGTTTGCCCGGCTTTATTTTCGGAAACTTGAGAAGATACAGACCAATCACTCCGAATATCAGGGGAATGAAAAAGGCGCCGTATCCGAATCCGTTTGCGATGATCATCTTGGCGAAGAAATGTCCGGCTTTTCCACCCCAGTTTTTTACTTCAATATCGGGACCCGAAAGGACATCTTTATCAGCGAGGCTGAGATCAGTCTTCCACCAGAAGAGGTAAGAGACACAGGTAATAAGAAGGTACAGTGCGAAACCGGTGATAAGAATACCAATGACGAATTTGAATTTCTCGTCGGTCAGAAAGGATTTCTTTTTTTCCGCCGGCTTAGCCGTTTTGGTATTCTTTTTACCTATATCTACCTTCTCTTTAGTCATCTCTTGGTAAAGTTTGTCTTGATAGTAAATCGTTTTTTAAACGCAACCCAAAGGTAATAATTTTGAGGCTTACTCAAAAAGCAGACAAATGAATTTGTTTTTATGTGGATTTATTATGAAAACTGCCTCAATCTCAACCTTAACCTTAACCTTAGCCTCAGAGGCTGATCATCCTGTTTATGAATTTGTCAATTTCCTGCCTTGAGACCCTGGTAAACTTCTGTCTTCTTTCAAAAGTTACATCCGGTATATCCTTTTTGTAAACATTTTCAGCAGAAAATTGCAGTTCTGCCTGCCCTAAAAGAAAGAAGAAGTTCATTAGTACGCCATCTATCTGGCTGAATGGCGTGGCAGTATTCGGGTTTTTAACATCAATCTCATTTGTGTACCAAATCTCAAACACTTTGCTCCTGTCATAGGGAAAGGTAACCTCGGCGCTTTTGCAGTTATACCCGCAGATCACAGAGGTTTTTGATGTTTTTTTGATATCAATTCCATTCATAGTTTCAAAACCAGGGTATTCTTCTCCGGGCTGAACTGCATAAAAATATTTTAGTGTAAAGAGGCTGAAATAGGTGTCGAATATTTTTTTTTCAGGATTTGCCAGATTCAATATCCCGGAATTTCCGAATGAGGAGATCATTTCAAAAAGTATCTTATCCTGTTTAAAGGATACAATGAGGTTTTTAGGCAGGACCTCCTTTGGCATCGGACCAAAACTACCTGAATATCTGATAGTATAATGGATTTCCCCCTGACTTATAAACCGTCCCCCCTTTTCACTACAGGAGAGACCTGTCATCGCAAAAACTAGTGCAATGCACAATAGTTGGCTGAATCTCACTTATATGGTAGATTTTGAATTTCGTAAATGTAATGTTTTTTTTTAACTTCATTTCGCTCGGTTGATAATTATGACATTATGAGGACTGTCGCTCAATCAGAGTAATAAATATTTAATATCGTGACGTATTTGCCCTGATAGGGAATTGTCCTAATTTTGGTACTTTTGAGAGCAAAACGGGAAATAGAGAAATAGAGAAATATTGAAATGAGGAAATATAGAAATGGAACGAGATACATTTAACATATATGAGAAAAAAATTAGCTGTTGTTGCCCTCGGGGGTAATGCTCTTTTGAGGGGCGATCAGGCGGGAACTATCGATGAGCAGGAACAAAACACCACTGAAACGCTTGAAAATCTTGTCTTCCTTATAAATGAAGGCTACGATCTGGTTATAACTCATGGTAATGGACCCCAGGTAGGTAATATTCTGATGAGAAATGATGCTGGCGAACAGATGTATGGAATAGCACAAATGCCGGTCGATATTTGCGTAGCTGATTCTCAGGGTGGAATAGGTTATATGATTGAGAGAATGTTCAGAAATGTCCTGAATAAACACGGACTTTCTAGAAACGTTATTTGTCTTGTGACACAGGTTGTTGTGGATATTAATGATCCTGCCTTCGGAGATCCGCAGAAAAGAGTCGGGAAAATCTATACAAAAGATCAGGCTGATGAACTTTCTTCCAGGAAAGGATGGATATTCAGGGAGGAAGTTAAAACTCAGGGCGGATATCGAAGGGTTGTTCCCTCACCAGTTCCTGTAAGGGTTCTTAACGATGAAATAATAAGCGATCTGGCCAGGAAAGGTAACATAGTAATTGCAGCTGGAGGTGGGGGAGTACCTGTCTATTTCGATGAGAAAAATGATGTCAGGCCAGCCGAGGTTGTCATCGACAAGGATCTGGCCTCAGCGCTTCTTGCAACCCAGATCGGAGCTGATGAGTTTTATATTCTTACTGATGTTCCGTATATCTATATCAATTATAAAAAGCCTAACCAGGAGATAAAAGAGTTCCTGAACTATGATGATACTCTGAAATACCTGAATGAAGGACAGTTTACTAAAGGCAGTATGGAGCCAAAAATAAAAGCATGCCTGAGTTTCATTAAAAACGGTGGCAGCAAGAGCGTGATCACTGAAGCATTTAAGCTGGCCGACAAGAAGTATGGTTCAAAGATCACAATGGAGTATGAGGATGACAGAAGGTGAACAAATGTTGCAGGTTGCAGGTTGCATGGTATGTAGCCTCTTACCCTGCACCTTGCACCTTGCACCTTGCACCTTGCACCCTGCACCTTTAATTCCAATCTAAGATTAAATAATATTTTACTAATTTCGCGTTTTAATAATTATTAGCCATGTCTATCAACCTACACAACCGTCACTTTCTGAAATTACTGGATTTCACTCCGGAAGAGATTAAATACCTTCTTGATCTATCTGCAGAACTGAAAAAATCCAAAAAGAATGGTTCCGAAAAGCAGCACCTGACAGGAAAAAATATAGCACTGATCTTCGAAAAGGCATCAACCCGCACACGCTGTGCTTTTGAAGTTGCCGCTTATGACCAGGGCGCACATGTAACTTATCTGGGACCTACAGGATCACAGATCGGACAGAAGGAATCAATGAAGGATACCGCAAGGGTCCTGGGAGGAATGTTTGATGGAATCGAGTACAGGGGATATGGGCAGGAAATAGTTGAGGAACTCGCTGCATACGCAGGCGTACCTGTATGGAATGGTTTGACAAATGAATTTCATCCCACACAGATACTGGCCGATTTTCTGACCATGATAGAGCATTCTGATAAGCCTTTGAATAAATTGGTTTTCTGCTACCTGGGCGATGCAAGATACAATATGGGCAACTCTCTGATGGTCGGCTCATCCAAGATGGGGATCGATTTCAGGATAGCAGCTCCTAAAGAATATCAGCCGGATAAAGAGCTTGTTAATAAATGTCGTGAAATAGCAAAAACGACCGGGGCAAAGATCAATATCACCGATAATGTTGCCGAAGCTGTAAAAGACGCTGATTTTCTCTACACCGATGTCTGGGTTTCAATGGGAGAGCCCGATTCAGTATGGGAAGAGAGAATAAAATTGCTGAAACCATTCCAGATCAATATGGATGTGATAAAAATGACCGGTAATCCATCTGTTAAGTTCCTTCATTGCCTTCCGGCATTTCATAACAGGGAGACAAAAGTGGGAGAAGATATCTTCAGAAAGTTTGGTCTCGACGGAATGGAAGTTACTGAGGATGTTTTTGAATCAGCACACTCAATAGTTTTCGATGAAGCAGAAAACCGTATGCATACGATTAAGGCGGTGATGGTGGCAACGTTGGGGGTGTAACGCATTTTTTGGCCCCCTGCCCCTGAAGAGATGCAGTTTTCTCTGTTTTGGCCCCCTTTAGGGGGCAGGGGGGCAAATCAAAAGGGATGACTCAATCTTCCGGGGATATGGGGCAAGACTATGAGATCAGCTCCTTCACAAAATAAAACGTCATTACAAAAGAAGCTGCAAGCTTTAGTCCGATTCCTGTCAGGAAACCCAGGAGACTTCCAAAACCTGCTTTGAAGGCATAGTTCAGATCATCTTTGAATATCATTTCACCAACAAAGGCGCCGATTAATGGACCCAGGACTATCCCAAGTGGTCCAAGGAAAAAACCGATTACAAGTCCTACAGTGGCTCCTCTTGTTCCATATTTAGAGCCTCCGAAGCGTTTAGTTCCCCAGATGGGTACAATGTAGTCAATTATTGTGACCAGCACAGTTATGGTTCCCATTGTAACAAGGGCTGCTGTGGAAAACTGACCGAATCGGGTCAAATGCAGGCATATTATACCAAGAAAACTTACTGGCGGGCCGGGCAGTACAGGAACCAGGCAACCGATAATACCAATAATCATTAAAATAATACCCAGAGAAAGGAGTAAATAATCAGACATTTAGATTATTCTTATCACTTCTTGCCAAGATCCTCAAACTCAACGTTAGTGAATTCTTCTGCTACTATTGTTTTTTTAGCTTCAATGATCTCAGGTTCGTATGAACTCTCAGCATGTTCAGAAATGATCTTGCCGCTACCTATGTAGTCAACAGCATCCCTTAATCCTTCTGAGAACTTCTCGAAATCCTCCTTGTAGAGAAATATCTTATGCTTTTCGTAAAAAACTTTTCCTTCTTTACCTAATCGTTTTTTGCTCTCGGTAATGGTAAGATAATAATCATCTTTTCTTGTTGCTTTCACATCAAAAAAATAGGTTCGCTTTCCGGCACGTACCACTTTGGTGAAAATTTCTTCTTTTATAATTTTCTCCTCATGCCCGTTAATGACTTCCTGTATTCCGGCTTCTTCTTCCATTTCTAAGTCAGTTAGGTTTAGGGTTTTGTTTTTGTATTGTCAAATGTAACAAATATTTTATCAAATCAAAATGAACTGCATTATTTGTCCTTAATTTTGACAAGTTGTTTTGAGGGTAAGGGAAAAAGAGTATTTTTGCAGCGGAAAAATGAGGTTCTTTATTAATGATAAGCAGAAGATTATTACGTATAAAAGCCCTGATGGCTCTTTATGCTTTTAACCGCAGGGAGGATTCAAATCTCGCCCAGGCCGAGACAGAGTTGATGTTCAGCATTGGTAAGAGCTACGATCTCTATCATTATCTTTTACTGCTGGTACTCGAGGTAGCTGATATTGCCAGCGAAAAGATCGATCAGGCACTCCAGAAACATATCCCATCTCATGAGGATCTTAACCCCAGGAGACGCTTCGTGGATAATCATCTTATAGTACAACTCAGAAAAAACACGGAATTTACCAGTTATATTTCGTCAAAAAAACTTACATGGGTAAATAACTCGCATATACCCCGCCTGCTTTACAACAAAATGATTGTCTGGGAAGTATACGAGGAGTATATGAATGCGGAAAATAATAATTATTCTTCCGATAAGAAGTTTATTATCAGACTTATAAATGAGTTTTTCTCAAATTCTGAAGATCTTCATTCAAACCTCGAGGAACAGAGCATCTACTGGAATGACGATATGGAGTACATTTCATCGATGCTTGAAAAGACACTGAAGAAATTTAAAACAGATTCGGATGAATCAACTCCTCTTATGCCATTGTTTAAGAATGCTGAGGATGAAGAGTTTGTTAAAATCCTGTTCAGAAAGGCAATAAGCCACTCAAAGAAATGTTCGGAGCTTATCGACAAGAATACCACCAACTGGGAAGTCGACAGGATAGCCCTGATGGATATCCTGGTCATGCAACTGGCAATCACAGAGATCCTTGAATTCCCTGAGATCCCTGTTAAAGTAACACTGAATGAATACATTGAGATAGCCAAATACTATTGTACATC
>JGI20214J51088_10002201_pt1 | contig 13111 bp, 11 predicted proteins | sample WetSurMetagenome_FD_51088 | JGI IMG/M metagenome (IMG submission 51088)
AATACGCAGGATGACTGCCTTGTGCCCTCCTGCACCCGTTATCACTCAGGATGTTTGCGCATTGAAACGACCCCTCTCGCCGGCACTGCAAGGTGCCCTCTGGATGATTTCCTCGGCGATTTTTTTCAGCCTGATGTCGGTGTGCGTGCGTGTCGCCGCCGAGTCGCAGGGAGTCAGCGCCTGGAAAACGGCGGAGTTCCGCTTCCTGATCAGCATGGCCCTGGTGCTGGCCCTGTCGTTCTGGATGCGTGACCCTTTGCGTTTTGTGAACCGTCCGTGGCTCATCTCGCGCGGGCTGTTCGGAGGTGCTGCCGCCAGCATCTTTTTCTACTCCATCACCCAGATCGGCATTGCCAAGGCCACCATTTTCACATACACCTACCCGATCTGGGCGGGGCTGCTCGCACCTTTTTTGCTGAAGGACCGCATACGAATCGGGGTATGGGTTGCCGTGGCGACTGCCTTCGGCGGGCTCTATCTGATCATCGTGCCGTCAGAGGGTCTGGGGGCAATCTCGTGGATGGATCTGCTGGCGCTCTTCGGCGGACTGCTCTCGGGCTGGGCGATCCTCTCCATCAAGAAGCTCCATGAAACCGATACCTCCCGGGCGATTCTGTTTTCCCAGTGTTTTTTCGGATTGATCATTGTCGAAGCGCCTGCACTGCCGCAAGGGTACTCCTTCACCATGATGGCCTGGATGACCGTGCTTGCCATCGGCCTGCTCGCCACTGTTGCACAGCTGCAGATGACCTACGCCTACAAGTTCATTGGCGCGACGGAGGGGTCCTTGCTCTGCATGCTGACCCCCGTAATCAATGTCCTGTCGGGAATGATCTTTTTTCATGAACCGGTGAGCGGGCGCGCCCTTTTCGGCTGCGTCATCGTTCTGTCGAGCTGCACCTACGCCGCCATATCTCAACACATCCCTGAAGGCGAGTCCGTGGCTTGAAGCGCGGATATCCCGGCCTGAAAGCCGGTGCTTTGTGAGAGGAGAGACGTAACCGATGCTTCCCCATCCAATCATTGATTTTCATGTGCATCTGTTTCCCGACGGGTTTTTCAATGCGATCTGGCGCTATTTTGAAGAACACCTGGGTGTGAAAATCCTGTACAAGCTCCACTATCGGGAATCGATCGCCCACTTGAGAGAGCGGGGGGTCGGGCCCATCGTCTATTCCAACTATGCTCACAGAAAAGGGGTTGCAGGAGTACTGAACGATTGGAACCTCCGGGTCCTCGAAGAGATCCCGGACCTGTACTGTCTGGCTGCCTACCACCCCGACGATGATGATGCGCTGGCGATGGCGGAGAAGCTTCTCGATCATCCGAGAATCCTGGGGTTCAAACTGCAATTGGTTGTCCAGCAGTTATCCCCTGACGATCGTCGACTGTTTCCGCTCTACGAGATGTTGATGGAAAGAAAAAAGAGGGTCCTCCTGCATGTCGGCACGGGCCCCGTGCGGGCAACCGCGCTGGTCGGCGCTGCAAACTTCAAGAAAGTCCTTGACCGCTTTCCGAACCTTCCCGCCAACATCCCGCACATGGGAGGGCTGGAATTCGAAGCGTTTCTGGGGTTGCTCGACCGTCATCCGGGACTTTACCTCGACACGTCCTATTCCTTTGTGCCGAATGTGCCCTACACATTTAATCTGGGTAACGACTGTCTCGAACGATACAAGGACAGAATCCTCTATGGCTCGGATTTTCCCAATCTCATTCACCCCCGGGAAGAGGAAATTGAGCACCTCCTTAGTCTTGGTCTCTCAGAGGATTTCTACCGGAACGTATTTTGGGACAATGGCCGCAAATTGATCGACCAAATCGGCCGCAGACCGTAATCCCGCTCTCGAAGAGGCCGGAGTTAAAAAGAAAGGGGGCCGGCCTTCGTCGAGCCGACCCCTTTTCCTTTATGGCTCGTCCGCCAGGCTTGAAGCCGGGACCTTTGGACTGGCAGCCGTCATGTATTTCTCGATGAACGATAAGAGACGCTCCTTCAGAAGTGCACGGTCATCTCGAGGGTCCCCTCCTCGCGCCGCACGGACACATGGCCCACAGAGTTCTTGAACAGCCCGATCATCTTGTGATTCGCCGGAAGGATGTCGGCGATAAACCCTCTGATCCCCTTGCCCCGCGCGTACTCGAGCATCCGCTTCATCAAGGCCTTCCCGATTCCGAAGCACTGCCAATCAGGGTGGATCATGAACGCGACCTCCGCATGGCCGGTTGACGGGTCCACGTAATAGCAGGAGGCTCCGATAATCGGCTCCTTTGCATCGTCTGTCGCCACGGCCACGAAAGCCATGTCCTGCTCGTAGTCGACGCTGCAGAGGTGCTCCGATGCCGACACGCTCAGCGCGGAGAGGCGCGTGAAAAATCTCGTGTACCGGTCCTGGTCGGTCAGCTGATAAAACAGGTTCTGCATCCCGACAAAGTCGCTGGCCCGGGACGGGCGGATCAGGATCTTCATCCCGTTTTTGGCCGTCACGTCGGTCTCTTCGCCGACAGGGTATTCCTTGCGGCTGCGGATTTCTACCGCGGAGTGGACATAACCGATCTTCTTCGCCTCTTCGAGCAGTTGAGCCCGGAATTTCGGGTGGGCGATCTCGATGAGCTTGATCGCCCTCTGATGGATCGAAGCTCCGTACAGATAGGTACTGCCGTATTCGGTGACCACGTAGTGTGCCTCCGAGCGGGGGATCGTGACCCCCTCGCCCGGATCGAGGCCGATTTTGATGCAGGACTTGCCGCCGTCGGCGGACGTCGAGCGAAGGCAGACGATCGGCTTTCCTCCCGCAGAAGCAGCGGCGGCTCTCATGAACTCGGGTTGCGTGGATATGCCGAAGTGGAATTTGCCATCATACTGATCGACGCAAATCTGGCCGGTGAGATCGACCGCGTGGGCCTGGGTGACCGAAACGAACTGGTTGTTTGCCGCGATCGCCACCGGGTGACAGACGAAATCAATGGGATAAAAGTTAAACAGGGGGTTGTTGTCCACCAGGCGATAGAGACGTTCCGTCCCCATGCACCAGCTCCCCATGACGGTGCCCATCCGCATCGCTTTCTTGAGATTGCTGATGATTCCCGCCTCGATCAGGTCGACCATCCCCTCGGTGATGAGATCGGAGTGAACCCCCAGGTCGCGCCGGCCGGCCAGGTATTTCAGCATCTCCCCCGGGATCTGCCCGAAGCCGATTTGAAGCGTGGACCCGTCGTCGATGATCCTTGCCACGTAGCGCGCGATCTGCGAGGCAACGTCATCGGCGGGGGGATACCGGAACTCGAGCACGGGCTCGTCGACCCAAACGGCCCGGTCGATCCGGGAAACGGGAATCGAGGTATTGCCCAGGGTCCGCGGCATGTTGGGGTTGATCTCGGCAATGATCACCCGTGCATGGTTGACGGCCCGGCGAGTGATGTCGACCGACACCCCGAGCGAGCAGAAGCCGTGCTCGTCCGGCGGGGAGACCTGGATAAAGGCGACATCGATGCCGAATTTCCCCTTCATGATCAGCGGCGGCACCTGGACGAGCGACAAAGGGACATACTCTGCTTTGCCCTGNTGCACGAGAGGTTGAACGTCGGGGCTGACGGAAAACACGCACCGATTAAAACGGGTCACGGGCTGTCCGTCCCTGATGGGGACGGCATCGATGGTGAAAAAGCTGATGAGCTGAACGTGGCTAAGGGGTTTGTCGAGGGATTCGAGGGCATGAACGAGCCTGCGGGGCGTGGCGCACCCGCTTCCGACGAACACGCGATGCCCCGATTCGACCACGGAAACGGCTTCTTCTGCCGTCATCATTCGAGATTGGAGTGCCCCGAGTTGTTCCTGCTTCACGTCTTGTCTCCTTTCTCGCGAGGACGGGTGCGCAAAGGCCATGCAACCGGCTGAGACTGGCTATGATCCTGATTTGGGCGTTGTCATCAGTGTCTGTATTTGCTGATCTTTTTCCACCCACAACTGCTGCACCCATTTTTGCATGGCATCGCGAAAGGCCGGATCTTTTTCGTAATCGCCGTGCATCAATTGTTGGGGAATTTCTATTGTCCTCATACGCACGATGACACGTTTGACTTTGCCGCAGAGAAATTCCCAGAAGGTCGGAATTCCGTCCGGATACACAATGGTCATATCCAGCAACGAGTGAAATTTATCGCCCAGCGCGTTCAACGCCAGCGCGAGTCCTCCCGCCTTGGGGCGCAGGAGGTATTTGAACTCACTCTTCTGCCGGGTGTGCTTTGCTCCGGTAAAGCGCGTTCCTTCGAGAAAATTCATCACACTGGTGGAAATCGTGGCAAATTTCTCGCAGGCCCGGCGCGTTGCTTCATAATCCTTGCCCCTTTGTTCAGGGTGCTTTTCCAGGTATTCGGAGCTGTGGCGATACAGGAATGGATAATCCAGCGCCCACCAGGCGGCCCCCATTAAAGGCACCTTGATCAGTTCTCTCTTAATAAAGAATTTGAGCAGGGGGATCCGGCGATTTAACAGGTGCTGCATCACAAGGATGTCAACCCAGGTTTGATGATTGCTGACAACCAGGTACCATCCGTGATAATTCAAGCCCTCCAATCCCTGCACGTCCCACCGTGTCTTTTGAGTGAGGTGCATCCATCCGCTGTTACAGGCAATCCAATTTTCCCCGATCCAATGGAGAATCCTGTTTAGCGCCCGGCGTAAAGACGGGATGGGCAAAAGAAATTTCGGAAGGGCGAACACGAGCAACGTGGGCACCCATACCAGCACATTTACGAACAAGAGCAATCCCGCGATTGCCCCCAAAAGATAGGACGGCAGAAAATTCAGCATACGGATATTCCTGAAAGGGTAACGCAGGGCCATTTAGACCCTGCCCCACGACGGTAAGGGTTGTTAATAAACTTTTTCGCAGTCTCCTCTTACCTGCCGACNCGAAAAGACCCGAGCTGAAAAGCAGCGGTTGTCAATCCGGTGTGCAGGCGTTGTTATGCGTCTCATCTGTTCTTCCTATACCGCTCGATTACCTTGCCGTGTTTGGCCACGTAGTTGCAGCTGGGCTCTTCACCGCACNTTCGACATCTCCGGTCGTAGGTGGAATTGATGGTTTGGCATCGCGGGCAGGCGTAGTTCTTCCTCATTTCCTCGAGCCATTGCTTATAGCCGATCGTCTTCACCCTTTCAAGGTTCGCCCACAGCTCGATCCGATGAGGCATCGCAGATTGAAACTGTTTCAGGTCCTCGCAGGGATACTCTTCACATTGACTGCAAAAGTCGATACCTCGTTCGGCTGCACAGGCGAACATCTTACAGCTTCCGCAATAGGGCAGCCTTTTATCCGAGCGGCACCCGTAACACTTACCCTCTTCCTCGGAATAGTGGAGTTGAGCTGCAAGCCTCTTGAGCCTCTCAGGATCCTCACGGGTGGCAATAAACCATGAGCAGGCCTCGCAATAAAGGCCACATACGGCGGCAAACTTCTTGCCCGATTCATCACGGTGTCCTTCGGCCTCTTGCATGGCGACCCCAACCGTCGTTTACTGATTCATGCAACATTCTTCTTGTGTCTCGAATGAATTCGCATTCGTATATACATGATCTTCGCACCGGGTGTAAACAAGCTTTCAGAAAGAGTCCAAGGCGGACAGATAAAAGGAGTTACAGAATCGAATTCTGTAACCCCTTGATTATATTGNCTCGCTCTCCAGGGCTCGAACCTCGGACCTTTGGATTCGCAGGTCGATCAGAGAGAAAAAATCATTAAACGTACGACCTCCTCATCCTCTCCTGCCTCTTGACAGACACCCTCGGGCTTCTATTCCGCTTCTCAGGGCGGGAATTGCCCCAAAGTGCTTCTGCTACAGATGTCCCACGATCACATTTCCCCATATTACTAATACATTTATTCTATATTTAGTTGCTCATCAAACAGACCGATCTCAATAATGGGTAGAAATTCCATTTGCAAAAGGATGCATTAAGTCCTCGCATTATCGACAAAGGGAAAACAATGAACTTCTCCCAACACATCAAGCTGCTTCTTGCAGTTGCGATTGCCTCACTCATGATATGCGGGTGTGGGGGTAGCGGCTCCGGATCTTCATCCGAATCCTCCGGAACAACCATGGAAGCTCAGATGACAACGATGACCAACTGGGAAGTGCATCAGACGGTTGACCAATAATACCGCTTGTGAACGAGGGGAGCCATGGAGAGCGATATTCGNAGTAAACATCGCATAGTACCGACATGGATCATCCTGATCCCAGCGTTCATCCCTCTGCTTTTTGTGTCCATCGCCGCTTCTCTCGACTTCAGCGCAATCAAATCGACAACGACGCGCGGCATCATCAGCGAATATCTCTATCAGCTCTANATAGACGACGACTACATCGTCGTGGGCAGCCTGACGGACGGNTTCAGCTACATCAGTACCGGCCATGTCAACAATCCTCGCGCCAAGGTGCACAACTACCGCGGGCGCAGCGGTGGTTCCGGAATCGACCGCTTCGGCTGCTCCGGTTTTACCAAGAGGGCTTCCGACAACAAGATCTACGCATGGTACGGCTCGGACATCGTGGAGGTCCTGACGAAAACCGTCGTCTATTCCTCCGCCCCGGATTACACGCATGGCACATTCAGCACGACTCCCAAGGATCGCTTCACGACCGATGCCTCGGGCAATTTCTGGATCGGGACGTCCAATCTCAATGAGGACGGAAGTCTATATTCGAGCGAAAACGGCCTGTACCGGATCGCAGCGAATTTCTCCGGAAAGACACAAGTCCTGACCGATCCCGTGTGGAACGTCTTCAAAGATTCAGGAGGCACCATCTGGATTTCGTCGGACAAGGGCATTTACCGGATGCCGAGCGGGGAGGCCCCCGCGCTGGTCTACAACAGCCAGACGGCAAACCCCAACCGGTGGGCGGAGATGCTTGTTGAGCATAATGGGCAGATTTATGCATTGATGAAAAACTTCTTCCACAACCCGAACCCCATCAATCCGCGGATTTTCGAGCTGTACCGTTGGCAGGGGGGGACTTTCGTGAAAGTATCCGATATTCTCAGCGGGTTNGCATTTACGGCCCATGCCTTCGTCTATCAGAATACGCTTTATGTAGAACGGGGCGGCGGCGGGCTCTACCAGTATGACGACATGCAGCAGACATTTACTTCCGTGGCCGAGTTCGGCGGTTCCATGGGGCAATACAGGGTCGTTGTCCATAACAACATCATCGCCTCTGTGGGCAATGTCACGGGTGTCCTCTTGTACAACATCAACGGTGACAACCAGATCGTGCGCCTCAATGCGGTGAACACAGCCCAGGGCCTCCTTTCCGATACGATCAATACGATATATGCAAGCGCGACGACCAACCGGGTCTACATCGGGTCAGCCGTGAACGGATTCAACGAATTCATCAACAACAGCTACGAGATTTACGAGCTGCCGGGTGAAGTGTATTCCGTGGGGTTTTTTGAGCATGGAGGCAACCTTTACGTTCAAGGGGCGAGCCATCTCTATTACCTCGATAACGGACAGCTCACGAGCGTTGTCACTTTTCCTACAAACGGCGAGAAGATTTATTACGATAACGGGAAGGTGTGGTCGTTCCCCAATTGGGGAGCAGGTTATGGCGGCATCGGCATGCTGAATCTTACGGGACTGACGATCAAGGGAACAAAAGACGCCCAGGGCAATGACTACTGGAACACGAGCGAAACCTGGGTGCTCGACCAGAGCTATCATTTTTACGGCGTCGTATCCGTTCCCGGGGAGGATGCCGTCTTCATCGCCGTCGGGGATTCCGAGATCGCGAATCCCTATACGAAGATGCCCTTTGTTCTAAAATACAATTACACGACAAACACGTTTTCGACAGTCAATCTGCCGGATTCGAACTGCGAGGGAATCCGGGCCTTCGTGCGGGCCGGGACAAAGGTATACGGTGTCGCCCGCCAGAAGCTTTATGTTTTCAGTGAGGGCGGCTCATGGGAATCCTTCTGCAGCGTTGAGCTCGGGAACGACTTCCGGGGGATGCGGATCGCGGACAGCTACCTATTCATCGTTTCCGGGTGGAATTCAAATGGGGCAGGGCGAGCCAGCGGCCTCGAGGTCGTCGATCTCATCAACAAAACAACTCGGTATTATACCTCGTCGGAGATCTACATCCCGTCCAATTATATCTTTGCCATCGAGATCGAGCAGCGCTCCCAGAACAATTACCGGCTCTGGCTGGGGACCATGAACGGAGTCGCCAATTGCCAACTCACAAAACTCCGACAGTAGTTTTATTGCATAGGAGACCTTGTCGTATGACTCGGCCTTCATGAATGACCCCGCGTCATCCATCTCGCTGTGTGCCTCTTGGCCCATTCCGCCAGGCTGCTCAGATCGGTAAAAATCCTGTCCAGTGAAAAATAGATCATCGGGTTGACGCTGGGAGGCTCCGGTTTCTTCCGGTCGTCACTCAGATATCCATACCTCGGCACCTTGCGCATGTGGGCTATGCCGAGCTCGAACGCCGAGCCGTCGTCCACCATGACTCCGTCCAGAACAATCAGGACAACATCGCATTTCCGCAGAGCCTTCATACAGGCATCGTAAATCCTCTGAGACGACTCGCTGGGCCCTATACCATGCTTCATCATCTCGCCGATGAGGCCGGCCTCCTGCGGCAGGAAGACGTCGAAGAACTCGGACAGGACGTCGCGTAACGTCTCGTTGAAGGACCGCTCCGCCTCAGTGAAAAGAGGCCCTGCGAGATAGAGCATAGGCTTCATATTTTTCATCAATGCCTCCAAAATACCTGTCCCTTGAACGTCGGGCGAGTCGCAAGAACGCTACGATCAACCCGCTTCGCGGCTGCATCCAGGGCACGATCGGGATCCTCGAACATGCCCTGTTCCTTCTCATCTTCGCCAAGAGTCTTCATGACGGCTCTTTTCCTGAAATCCGATCGGCGTCGCCGTCTCCCCCGGCTCGCGTTGCTTCCGGCTAAAAATGCCTGTGATCCCGGCGGGACATGACAGCTTCTACGATATCCTTTTATGAAATTATTTTCAGGTGAAGGTGGTCTCCAGCCATTGCGTCGTCGTTTTCGCAATGTGAGCAAAGATGTCTGACTCCGTAACGCCCATGGCCTTGGGAAGGTGGAAGGAATGGTCACCGCCTTCGATGATGTCCAGCTTCCAGGGGGCCGACAGTTTGCCCAGCACGATTTGCAGCTTTCCCAGATCGCACAGCCGATCCCTTGTCCCGGTGAAAAAGAGCATGGGGACCTCGATTCGGTATAAGTGGGCATCCCTTATCTTGGACAGGTCACCTGCCGGATGGAGAGGATAGCCCAGGAAGATCAGACCCTCTACCGGCAGTTTTTTCTCGGCGGCCATCTGAGAGGCTACCCGTCCGCCCATGGACTTGCCGGCAGCGATGACGCGTCCGACATCAACACCTGCATCCTCCCGGAAATATCGGCAGACCGCAATCCACGTGTTCCCCAATTTTTCAAGCCGATCCGGCGTCTTCAGCCCCTTCTCCTTGTATGGAAAATTGAAGCGCAACGCCGGATAACCCGCCTCGGCCAGGCGGTCCGTGAAGGCGATAAGGAGGGGATTCTCCATGTCATTGCCGGCGCCGTGGGCCGTGATCACCCCCACTCCGGGCACCCGCATTTTATCTGGTGGCAGGGTCAGGATGGCCGATATGGATTCGTCTCCCGCCAGGGGGATGGCTAAACTCTGCCTTTCCATGGAACCTCTCCAGTCTGAAGAGTGAACTCCTGTTGACAATGCCGGATTCTTGTCTCTTTGCTTCACATACCCGCGAAGCCAGCCTCCCGGCAGTCTTTCTTTGATCTGAAACCCTTTACCCCGTTACTTCAGTTCTGCTAATTTTGTCCGTGCCACCTTGGCTTGGTTGGTCTGGGGATATTTCTTTATGATCTGCTGGTAGACGATCTTCGCGCTCGCTTTGTCACCGAGTTTCTGAAATGACATGCCCTGCTTTAGAAGGGCATAAGTCACCGCGTCGCCCGTGGGGAACCCCTTGATCACCTTTTCGTATTCGACGATGGCTTTTTCGTANTTCTCTTCGACGTACCAGGTTTCTCCGATCCAGTACTGGGCATTGTCGGAATAGGTCGTCTTCGGATGCTGTTTCAGAAATTTCTGAAACTCCTCCCGGGCCTTTGCATACTGGCCGTCCTTGAAGAGCTTGTAGCAGGCATTATACGCGGTCTTCGGATCTGTTTTGGCCTCCGCAGGAAGCTCTTCGCCCGTCGCTTCGGATCGTTGCCCGCCCGGCTCCTTTTTACCGCTCTCCAGGGAATTTTCGATGTGCCCGATCCGGTCGGCCAGGTCGTCCAGCCGATTTTTCATATCCTGGCCTCGGCCCGTGGCGGCGAATTCCCTTTTCATTTCCTCCATCTGGCCTCGCAGCGTCCGAACATCGTCGCGGACGGCCCCCAGATCGGCTCCGAGATTGGCCTGGTTGTTCCGCACGTCCCGCATCGATTGATTGTAATTCTTCTCGAACTGGTCGAAGCGGGCCTTGAGCTTTTCCACATCGCCTTGCTGGCCGGACACCTTGCTGTCGTAGTCCCGTTGGGTTTTCTTGAGATCGACACTCGTCGCACAACCGCTGAGCCAGACGAGCAAAACAATCGTCAGCGGTACGATCCATCTTTTCATGGTGGCCTCCCTGGAATCTATCGGCATTGAATTTTGCTTCGAATTTGCGCGCAAGACGGGACGCATCCTGCCCATTTTATCGCTGCTCAGGGTCCTCTTTCACCGGCCCTTCTGACCGTCTTGCTTCCGACCCGACCATCAGACGCGAGTATTTGCTTTTAACATATTTGTCAGCGTTGGTGTGACTGCAAAAAGACCATTGAGGGGATGGAGGCTTCGGTATGCAGATCCTGGAAGCCGACCATTACGGGAGCAGAGTGCCCCCTGCGATCTTTCAACCAAAAATCTTCAAACNGTCTCGTCACGTCGGGCCAAAGACTCGCAGGTGAAACATGCAGTCTCCGCTTACTTCAATACCCGTTCAAAGTCATGTGTGGCTTGGGACTTATTATACAGGACTGAATATTGAGCCGTATATTTTTGTCGTTGCCTGTGTGTTGCCCAACAANATCNNAGGGTTAGCGTTGATTCGGCTAACTCTTGACCACTTTTGGTTTTGCTGGTTTTCTTCGGTTTGTTTTTGGTTCCTACGGTTTCATGGCAACAGTGTAACTGCTGAACCGGGCCGGCGCTGAACCGCAGGGGAGGGGGCCGCTCTGAAAAAAAGCAAGCTGCCAATCAGTAATTATTGATATTTTTTCAGCAGATAAGATATAAACAGCAGTCCTGCAAGGGGCCGTGAACAACGGATAACAGTTAAAATAGTGCTGCACCGTCGGGAAACAGGAAACAAACGACAAACGGATAAAACAAAACTTTACCTGCGGCATCCGTAGATGCCGCTCTGCTCGACTCAAAGGAGGTGTGATGATTTTGATCATATTGATTGTCGGTCTCGTCGTTGCGGGCATTCTTGTCATGACCCTCTACAACGGTCTTGTTGGCGCCCGCAATGAGGTCAAGAACGGCTGGAGCGCCATTGACGTACAGCTCAAGCGGCGTCATGACCTGATTCCCAACCTGATCGAATCCGTCAAAGGCTATGCCTCCCACGAACGGCAAACTCTCGATGAGGTCGTCATGGCGCGCCAGCAGGCGACAGCCTTCAAGGGAAGCGTCGAAGAGAGATCAAAGGTCGAAAACGCATTGACCCAGTCCTTGCGATCACTTTTCGCCCTGGCGGAGGCCTACCCGGACCTGAAAGCAAACCAGGGCTTCATCAAACTGCAGGAAGAACTGGCATCGACGGAGAACAAGATCGGTTTTTCCCGCCAGTATTACAACGATGCAGTCATGCGATATAAAAACCGGATGGAGATGTTCCCCGGCAGCTTGATCGCCAATATGTTCAGCTTCCAGGCTGAGCCCTTCTTCCAGCTGGAGGAAGCCGGGGATCGCGCGGTCCCGCAAGTCAAGTTTTGATCGGGGATTGCATGTTTTCCCGTTGAACGATGAATCTTCTCACTGAAAAAAGGTGGCTGCTATGACGGAGACAATGAGCAACATTGGCTGGTCGGTGATCTTTTCGGTGATTGGCGGTCTGGTGGGCATGGCGTTGATCCTGCTCGCTTCGGTCGTCGTCATGAGACTCATGTGCCGCTTGACCCCGAACATAGACGAAGAGAAAGAGATTGCCCGGGGCAACAGGGCCGTGGCGGAATACTACGGCAGGGTCGTGGCAGCCTGCATCCTCGGCGTGAGCATGGTTGTGGCTGCAGCGGTATTGGCGGGTATCTTGTCCGCGCTTCATTAAACAATTGAAGCTCCCCGCCCGCAGGGCGGGGCTCCCCGGCAAGGAAAGAACCAAACATGATTGCGCGCCCTGACCCCGCCGATAAGGCGGGGCATGCGGCACGCGCCCCCGGTCAAGCGAATCATTGGGAAAGAGTCCATGAGAAAACAGGCTGTCCTGGCAGCAATGCTGCTTGTGTTGGTGGCTTCGGTTCCGGCCTGGGCGCGGGGCGGTGGCGGTTGTCTGGCAAAAGGTACCCCTATCCCGACCCCGGCTGGTGCGACCGCCATCGAGAGCCTTCGCGTCGGCGATNCGGTCTGGAGCGTTGTAGAAGGCAAGCTCCAGGCGGGAACGGTCAAGGCTCTGACGGAGACCCAGGCCGACCGTTACCTGGAAATCTCGGTGGGAGATTCCCGGATCGTGGTCACACCGGAGCATCCTGTAATGGCGGGACCCGGAGAGTACCGCATCGCCCGGCTGCTGAAGCCCGGCGACCGGGTTTACCGAATGCGCGACGGGAAGCTTGACGCGGTCTCAATCCGTTCCATTCAATCTGTCAGGGCCCATTCAGCGGCATACAATTTACTGGTGATGCCAGGCGGGACGTTCATTCCGGCAGACATTGTCGTTCACAACAAAGGCTGCTTCCTTCCCGAGAGCCTGATTCTGCAATCCGACGGCACCGAAAAACCGATCAGCACAGTCCGGCGGAGGGATCCATTGCTGGCCTATTCGCCGGATGGGCGGATCGTTGAGACGAAGGTGAG
>JGI20214J51088_10002202_pt1 | contig 13099 bp, 10 predicted proteins | sample WetSurMetagenome_FD_51088 | JGI IMG/M metagenome (IMG submission 51088)
GACGAGTTCGATTTTGATTATGGCGAGGAATTTGCAAAACACATAGAAGCGTTTGATCCCTCGTTTGTTAAAGTGCTGGTACGCTATAACCCCGAAAGTGATGTAGCGCTAAACAAGAGGCAACTTGAACGCCTCAAGAAACTCAGCGATTACTTGGCAAAAACAAACCGACCATTCCTCTTCGAATTAATCGTTCCCTCAACTTCTGCTCAGCTCGCAAAACTAAACGGTTCCAAAGAAACCTATGACCAAGAATTACGTCCTAAACTTATGGTTGAAAGCATCAAACAAATTCAAGGTGCTGGCGTTGAACCATCAATATGGAAGCTTGAAGGCGTCGACAAACCTGAATCGGCAAAAGCAGTCGTGAAACAAGCACAAAGTAATGGTCGAAAAGTCGGAGTCATAACGTTGGGGCGAGGAGAATCCAAAGAGAAAGTTCAAGAATGGCTCAAAGTTGGTGCTAAAATTCCGGGCATAATTGGGTTTGCTGTTGGAAGAACAATTTTCTGGGATCCTTTAGCNGNTCTTAAAGCAGGCAAAGCAAGCCGCAATGAAGCTATTGAAAGAATAGCCCAAAACTATGTGGAATTTACAGAGTTGTGGCTAAAGGAATGTAAAAGGTGATTTTATGACCTCTTTAAGATCACTCTCTCCATCGTTAACAAGAATAACGACCGCCGGTGCAGTTGGAGCAGCTCTACATATCGGTAAAGGCGACCCAGACAAAGTAGATCAAACAGCTCTCGACTTTTCTAGGGCAGTTCTAAGCCAAACAGAAGTTGATGGAGAAGTAATCTGTTGCGAAGGGCCAAAAGATAATGCGCCAGCGTTTAGTTACATGGAAAAAGTCGGTACTGGTAATGGCCCAAAAGTAGAATTCATCATTGATCAAGTCGACGGTACGACGGCAACATCGAAAGGAAAGAAAGATGCCATCTCAGCATTGTGTTGCGCACCTGCTGGCTGTCTAAAGGTTCTGCCAGACGACGGCTATTATTTCAAAGTTGCAACCGATGGCAAAGCAAAAGGAAAAATCAATCTTGATATGTCTATTGAAGAGATTGTTCAAACGATCGCCAAGTTGAAGAATCGACCTTTAGCAAATTTTACTGTCATTATGCTTGAACGTGAAAGACACAATGAATTGCTTGNAAAATTAAGAAAGATGGGTGTAAGAATNATACTCATTGCTGACGGAGACATCGGGGGGTCAATAGTAACCTGTTTACCTGATTCAGGTGTTGACCTACTAGTCGGTGCAGGAGCGGGCGCAGAGGCAACAATCGCGGCAGTAGCCGTGAAATGTCTGGGCGGAACAATGCTAGTTAAGGTTTGGAATGATAAAAAAGACGATGCTAAACGACTGGATAGACTTAAAGCAGTGGGTGTTGACGTCAAGAAAACGTACACTGAGGATGAGTTGGCAAAAGGAAATGAAATGATTTTTGCAGCATCAGGTGTCACAAAGGGTGAAATGCTTGACGGCGTGCGGTTTACTGCAGGTGGTGCAATTGTTCAATCGATTTGTACCAGATTGCCTAGCGGAACTTTGGAATGGTCTACGACAAATCTGAAATTTAAAGATCATCCAATCTACAAACAGATAACTTAGCCACCCATTTTTGGGCAAATTTTTTTTTATCCTATTAATTGATATTGATAAAAAATTAAGATACGGTCATTGAGGATGGGTGTGAGTGTGTTCTTCTTCAGTCGGAATTGCTTGACCGGAAAGTTTTACCAACTCCAGGTAACGCTGTTCTACTATATCATAGAGTTGTTTGCGTAGCTCCTCTCCAGTTAAATTTTTGTTTTTTAACATCTCCGCTTTTTGTGCTAATTCCTCGTCACCAAGGCCTGCAAACCAAGCTGCAAAGTCGCCTCTTTTAGTGTGAAATTCGATAGAGAGAATGCTTGCTTTTTCCAGTTTTTTTGCAAAGTCTCTAAGACTGTGAGCATGTAAGTGAAGGGGCTGACCGACGTTACAATAAAATTCGAAGGCTTTTTCGTGTGGGGCATATGCTAATATGGAAATGGCTTTTTCTTTATTTATTTGAGGAGACCCTAAAGCCTGTTTTCCTTTGGCAGTTATTACATAGAGACCTTTTTCGGGAGAAATTACGTATCCCATTCGTATCAACCCTAAAATATGCATCATTATCTGCGGAAACTCTTTTTGACAGTCTTTTGCAATTTCCATGGCGCGGACTGGTTTTTCATAAGGAAGCATGGTTTCTAGTATCTGTTGTTTGACAGGTGATAAACTCATTTCAGGCACCTTGCCTTTTAGAGTTATGTATAACCTATCTAATCAAACTTTTCCTTGTCATTAACGAAACTCAGACATCCAAGCGCTTTTTCCTCAAAAAAGTAAAGCTTTAGTATGGTGAAGTCCAATGCTTAGTAATCAACGGTGAACTCAAGGATGAAGCTAGCAGTTTTTGTTTACGAATACCCACCAAAAATAGTAGGTGGATTAGGCACTTACGCAGCCGAAATAACACGGAAATTTGTTTTAGATGATCATGATGTTACTGTTCTCACCATGAATGACGATGCAGGCTCATTGCCTACTAGGGAAATTTGGCGTGGGATAGAAATTCACCGGCCACTTCATATTGATATTTCTGACTCTCTGCCAGATGTAATCGCTGAAGACATTAAAAAATGGGGGAGAGGCCTTCATTTCTTCGGAAAACTTATGGTTTACAATTATTTATCAGCAGCTAAATTGATCAATGAACTCATAAAGAAAGAAGGCATGAAATATGATGTGGTCATCGCTCACGACTGGCTTTCAGCAATGGGCGGAATAACCGTCAAGAGAGAGACTGGTTTACCATTAGCTTTTCATGTTCATTCAACTGAGAAAGGTCGGACGCTTGGTAATGGTTCAAGCGTTGTTAGCAATATAGAATTGCGTGCAGGGAAAATGGCGGATATGGTCGTCACAGTATCTTATGCTATGAAAGATGAACTGATCCAGCTCGGTTTTCCCAAAGAAAAGATTCAGGTCAGCTATAATGGGGTTGATCCACAAAAATACAATCCCGAAAACGTTTCATCTGAGCAAATCAAAGGAATCAGAAGCAAATACGGCATCGGTGATAACGAGCTAATGATTCTTTTCTTAGGGCGACTTGTAGGCGTCAAGGGTGTTGATAAGCTTATAATGGCAATGCCGCATATTCTAACAAAGATTCCCAATGCTAGACTAGTAGTTGTTGGGGTAGGTGAACTTCAAGAATATTTTACTAACTTAACTCGAACAATGCGCCTTGATCAATATGTGAAATTCTGCTTTGATTTTATTCCCGAAGAAGAACGCATCTGTCACTACGCTGCATGTGATCTAGCAGTTTTCCCAAGCTATTACGAGCCTTTCGGAATTGTAGCTTTAGAAGCAATGGCTATGGAAAAACCAGTTGTTGTGGGCGCAGCGGGCGTTAGCGGGATGCGAGAAATCGTAATTTGCTGTGGAGAAGAACAATGTGGCTATCACATAGACCCAAATAACCCCTCAGACATAGCATGGGGAGTAACAAGCGCTCTCGAAAGCCCTGAAAGACGCAAGTTTCTTGGCAAAAATGGACGAAAACGTGTTCTAGCCGAGTTTACTTGGTCCAAAATTGCGGAAAAAACCGTTGAACTCTATGAGGCAATGGCTAAGCGATAAGCAAATATGAATGTAAACGTAAAAAACAAGGTTGCTCGAGAAGCTGCTACCCTGCTTTATTTTGGAGCAGAAAAAGAGTTTAAACAAGCAAAAACAAGAGCAGCAAAAATCTTAGGTACTTCTTTTTTGCCTTCCAATCTTGAAATTGCTATTGAACTTGATAATATTGCAGAAGAAAATGAAGGCCCAAACAGAAAAGAACGCTTAATTGAAATGCGTAGGCAGGCACTTGAAGTGATGAAGCTCCTGGATGGTTTTTGTCCTCTGTTGATCGGCAGTGTTTGGAGAGGCACTATAAAACTTGGAAGTGACATAGATATTACCGTTTATTCTGATGAACCACAAGAAATAGTAAATGTCCTAACCTCCCATCGCATAAAGATTCTTAGCAAGACTTGGACCACCGTAAACAAGGGCGGATCAACGCACGAATCTTTTCATATTTACAGTCAAACAGCATCACACTATAATCTTGAAATTGTCGTTCGCGCATCAGAGGAAACTAGGAAGAGAAGGAAATGCGAAATTTTTGGAGATGAGCTTAAAGGTTTAAAGACACGTGAGCTTGAAAAAACTCTTATCAACAACCCTGCACAAAAATTTATTCCTGGTTGACCTGGGAAAAAATGTCAAATCGCCAAAAAACACTTAAAAACCTTAAAGAATATTTTCATTAAATTGATGCCCCTATGGGTACGGATAACAAATCTTTGAAAAAAATCTTTCCCAACCTCTACAAAGAGCTTGAAGAAGGAGACTGTAAGGTTCCCATAAATGGCGTTAGGAAAAGTGCTCAGCAGATAGAGGCTGATGAAACGGCAAATGTGTCTGAAGAGGCTTTTTGTGAGCCGACGATTATTCCAGATAAGCTTCGCCACTTTAACCCTTCAGCAGTAGACTTTCTTCGACGTTGCGATACTGAAACACAAGCCATTGAGATTATAGATTACTTGCAGAAGAAAGGTGAAATCACGAAAGAATATGCTGATGAGTTACGTTGCCGACTTAAACGGGAAGGTGTAAGATGTTTCGGATCAAAGAAAGAGGAATACTATTATTTTAAGGAAGGAGGACTTTTCTAAAATTAATTATAGGTTTTCTTCAAGTTGGAAATCGTTATGTTAATCTATCTTCAGTCTACTGCTTTTGGCTTTATTTTCAAGCATTAATCTGTTACCTGCTTTACCTTTAACTTAATTTTTCGTCGGAATACTAATAAGGGTAAAGTTTGTTGTACAAAAACGGAAAACGATGGTGATATAATGACTATAAAAGTCGGAATTAACGGATTTGGAAGAATTGGAAGACTACTATATCGCGCAGCAATGGAAAGAAAAACAAGCATTGATTTTGCTGCAATCAACGACCTCGCAGATGCAAAAGCCAACGCAACTTTGCTCAAATATGACAGTGTCCACGGAAGGTTCCCCGGAACGGTCGAAGTCCAAGGCACCGACCTAGTTGTCAATGGCAAAGTCCTCAAATGCCTACAGCAGAAAGACCCTGCAGCTTTGCCCTGGAAAGATATGGGCGTATATCTTGCTGTAGAATCCACAGGTCTATTCACAAACAGAGAAGGAGCATCAAAACACTTAGCTGCAGGCGCAAAAAAAGTCCTTATTTCAGCACCTGCAGAAAGCCCAGATGCAACAATTGTTTTAGGTGTAAATGACAACATATACGATCCTGAAAAACACAGCATCTTGAGCAATGCGAGTTGCACCACAAACGGCTTAGCACCAATCAGCAAGGTTTTAGCTGACAATTTCGGCTTAGAAAAAGCCTTTATGACTACAGTTCACAGCTATACTAACGACCAAAAAGTCCAAGACATCGTTCACAAAGATCTTAGAAGAGCTCGTGCAGCGGCAATAAATATAATACCGACAGGTACGGGCGCAGCAAAAGCAATAGGCGAAGTATTGCCCGAATGCGCAGGTAAAATGAATGGTTTAGCCCTACGTGTCCCAACACCCGACGTATCACTAGTTGACTTAACTGCGATTCTAGGTAAAGAAGTTACAAAAGAAGACATCAACGCAGCGATGAAAAAAGCCGCTGACGGCGAAATGAAAGGCATTTTGCAGTACACTGAAGACCCAATCGTCAGCACAGATGTGTTGCACAGCACTTACTCATCCGTATTCGATGCAGGATTAACCATGGTTTTAGGAAACAAAGGTAATTTTGTTAAAGTATTCTCATGGTATGACAACGAATGGGGCTTTAGCAACCGCATGGTTGACTTCATCGAAATGGTTGGCAAGAAAGCAGGGTTATAATAGTAGTCTTAAACCATTTTCCTTTTTTGTTTTTTCATTAATTGTTAAGATGTGAGAATATGGCTAAATACAAAACTCTGGATGATTTTCAAGTTAAAAACAAAGTTGTTCTCGTTAGAGTTGACTTTAACTCGGAAATAGATTCAAAGACTAAAAAAGTAACAAGCGACGTCCGTATACGTGCTCATGCAGAATCAACTCTCAAAGAATTGGCTGAAAAAGGCGCCAAAACCGTTGTTCTTGCACATCAAGGGCGTAAAGGAGACGTAGATTATAGTACTCTTAAAGGACACTCCGAAGTTCTTCAAAAAATCCTCAAATGCCCAGTAAAGTATATTGATGACCTTTTTGGCGAAAAAGCGAAAACGGCAATCAAAAACCTGCAGGGCGGAGAAATCCTTGTCCTAGAAAACGTGCGCAGTTGGGACAAAGAAGCGAAAAGTATGTCAGCTGAAGATGCGAGCAAAACCGAATTAGTGCAGAATTTAGCGCCACAAGCCGATTTGTTTGTGAATGACGCGTTCGCCGCAGCCCACCGAGCTCACGTTTCCATGGTTGGTTTCACCGCTGTCTTGCCTAGTGCAGCCGGACGCATTATGGAGAGGGAACTTAAAAGCCTCAGNAAAGCGTTGGAGAAACCTGATAAACCATCAGTTTACGTCATGGGCGGTGCTAAAGCTGATGACAGCCTTGAAATCAGCAAATATGTGCTTGGTAGCGGTATCGCAGATTGCGTGTTAACCGGTGGAGTCACAGGGCAATTGTTCCTTGCAGCTAAAGGCGTTGATTTGGGCAAAGGAAACATGGTTTACTTGGAGAAGAAAGAGTTAACGGGTTTGATTCCAGGTATAACGGCGTTAGAACAACAATTCGGCGATAAAGTTATGACGCCAGTTGATTTTGCCTTGGAANTCAATGGCAAGCGCAAAGAAATCCCCGTAAACCAACTGCCAACTGAACATNCAATTATGGACATCGGGGCAAAAACTGTTGAAAACTATACCAAAATCATCGCTGAAGCTAAATCAATCGTTGTCAGTGGACCAATGGGTGTTTATGAAAACAAAGAGTTCAACGACGGAACCAAAAAAGTTTTTGAAGCTATTGCAAATAGCAAAGCTTTCAGCCTCGCAGGCGGCGGAAACACAATCGCGGCAATACAAGAATACGGCTTAACCCAAAAAATCAGCTATATTAGTACAGCAGGTGGAGCACTCATCGAGTTCCTTATGGGCAAAAAACTTCCCGGCGTAGCAGCACTCGAAACAGCAACTCAAACAAAAAGACTCTAATTATCTTTCTATACCTTTTGTCAACATTGAAGTTTTCGCCTCCGTTTCTTATTCCTATATTTTCAATTTAATCTAAAGATAGCTCAAATCTAGTTGAAAGTAACAATGATTTTTATGAGCAATACTTTAACAGTTAACAATCTTATTTGGATGACAGAAGATGCCATGTCTGTAGAAAGACAGAGAAAGAAAAAAAAGAGAAAGCCGCAATTGAGCGTTTCAGAGAGTGAACAAGTTGAAAGTGAACTTTTGCCTGAACTCATCAAAGCCCTAGATGATGCTGCCAAAGAGAAGAAGTATGTTGATGTTCATGTTTGTCCAAAATGTAAAAGCCCGCTAATTGCTAGTGTTGATTCGATTGGAGATATGTGGGCTCATATCGGCCTTGCACCTCCCAACTATCAATGTCGCGAATGCGGTTGGCGACAAAAAATGATACTAAAAGCTACAAACAAACCTACAACTATTAAAGACGTTGTATTAATGGCAGAGGCAAAAGAGTATGATACAGAAGCTAAAAAGAAAAAATGGTTTACAATAAGAGCAAAGAAAAAAAACTAAACTGCGTTTTATTTTGCAGCTGCCTTTGCGAGTTTCTTTAGAATTTGTTCTTTCGCAATAGTATAGGCGATTGAATAGTCGAATAGTCCTTGCGGTTCTGCGGTTGCTCGTTTAATCATTTCCGTTTCTGTTTTGATTTTTAGTTTACCAATCGCTAGTGCTCCAATACCGAAAACGCCTGGTTTTAGTTCTTTACTATCATCATTTGAACCTAAGCCCTCTACGCCTAATGGCTTGATTGCGTTGATATCTGCAACTATTTTTAGTGTTGGACAACTGTTTACTTCTGCTTGTGTGAGAAGTTGGATTCCACCTGCTCCGGCTGCCAAAACGATTTCTGCTCCGTTAATAGCTTCCGCTGTTTGGTCAGGTTTCGTTACCTCTACTACTTTGACTCTTTGGGCGCCAACTTCAGCGTTTATTTTGTATGCGACGACTTGTCCTTTTGCCAAGGAGCGGCTCGTTATGGTTACGTCTGCTTTTTCTGCTGCATAAATTCTTGCGGCTGTTTGACCTACGGGACCTGTGCCTGCCAGAACAGTGACTTTTTTGCCTTCAAGTGAGCCTAAGCCTTTTTCCATGGATGCTCCGAATGTTTTTGCGACGGCTGCTGCAGCTGTGCTATATCCGCCTCTTGGGTCAACTATTATACTGTTTCCCCATGGGGCTGACTTCATAGCTTTCTGAGTTGCCTGAACAACTTTTTCTACTTCTTCAAAGTTGCTTCCGTTAATGAAGACCTTTGTATGTTTTGCACCTTCTGGCCCTCTTGGAAAAAGCATGTCGTATACAATTTTAGGAGCATCTTCGCTTGTAACATTTTCATATTTGAAAATCATTGAGTCTGGAAACGCATCTATAGCGACCAGCATGTCAAATGGACTGCAATATTTGTCTGTATCTAAGAAAACGAAAACTGTTTTAAAGGTTGGTTGTGGTTGTGCCATTTTAGTTACACCTTTATCTTGTGTGATGCAGTTTGTGGATTTAAGAATTTTCCAGCATTTAGAATAATCGCATGAACGCCCTTTCTACTTGTTCCAAAATTATGCAAAAAATGTTAATTTCAGACTGGAGTAATATGCTCCTTAGTGGAATGAATTCTTTTATACTTCTATGAACCTAATCTGAAGAAACAAACGGTGACCGAATTTGTCCTTGGATTCTTTAGGTGATGATTGGGCAAAAGCTCTCAACCTTGACGGAAAAAAATTTAACATGTTTTTCGACAAGATGATGGATGGATTTGCTTATCACAAAATCCTTCTAGACAAAACCGGTAAACCTGTTGACTACGTGTTTCTGGAAGTTAACAAGGCTTTCGAAAAAATGACGTTGTTGAAAAGAGAGAAAATTATCGGCAAAAAAGTCACGGAAGTTATCAAAGGCATTGAAAATGATCCAGCAGATTGGATAGGTACTTACGGCAAAGTTGCATTAAATTGTGAACCTTTACAGTTTGAAAATTTTGCCAAACCGCTAGGTAAATGGTATAAAGTTTCAGCTTATTGCCCTGAAAAGGGTTATTTCATTGTTCTTTTTGAAGACATTACTGATCGCAAGAAAGCTGAAAATGAGCTAATAAATAGTGAGCGACGCTGGTCGACTACGTTATCTAGTATTGGGGATGCAGTAATATCAACAGATGCACAGGGCAAAATCACTTTTATGAATCCGGTCGCTCAGAAGCTAACAGGATGGACATTTGAACAAGGTCGAAATAAACAAATCTCAAAAATTTTCAATATCGTTAATGAGAAAACAAGACAAAAAGTCGAAAGCCCTATAATAAAAGTATTGGAAAAAGGCTTAACTGTCGGCTTAGCGAACCATACGGTCCTAATACGGAAGGATGGCTCGGAACTTCCAATAGATGATAGTGGAGCACCGATAAAAGCTGACGATGGCAAAACTACTGGTGTCGTTCTAGTTTTCAGAGATATTTCTGAACGCAAAAAAGCTGAAGAAAAGATAGTCGTGCAAGCTTTAATGATCGCTAATGCAAACGATGCCATTGTGGGATACGACCTTGAACAGAAAACAATTTTTTGGAATAAAGCTGCCGAAAAGCTATATGGTTACACAGAGCATGAAGCCTTAGGTAAAAGAAGCGTTGACTTGCTTAAACCGATATATATCAATCACAAAAGAGAAGACCTTGTACGTAAACTCGCTAAAGTTGGACATCTAGAGACAGAATCTATTAGGCTAGCTAAAAGCGGTGAAAAGCGAATCATAGACGCGCATGTGATTCTTTTATCAAATGAGTCAGGCAAACAAATAGGGTATGTTTCAGTGGATAGAGACATAACCGAACGAAAAAAATCCGAAACAGCCCTCAAGCGGCAGGCAGCTCTTATTGACCTAAGTCCCGACGCCACAATCGTTAGAAGCCTTGATGGAATAATCGGTTTTTGGAGCAAAGGTGCGGAGACCCTTTATGGCTGGACAAAGAAGGAAGCCATAGGTCAAACAACAAATAAACTTTTCCAAACTAAATTTCCTAAGCGCATAGAAGATATATTAGCAGAACTTAAAATAAAAGAACGTTGGATTGGCGATCTAGTCCACAAAACAAAAGACGGAAAAGAAATAACTGTACAAAGCAGATGGCTAGCTGAAAAAACCGATCGCGGTGAAATAGTAAGTATACTGGAATCAAACGTTGATATTACAGAGAGAATATATGCTGAAAAAGAAATATCTCGTTTAGCATCCTTTCCAACGCTTAATCCAAATTCAGTTTTTGAAGTTGACTTTTCCGGCAAAATCAACTACGCGAATCCAGCAACCAAAATATTATTTCCCGATTTAGAAAAATTGGGTTCCCACCATGAGTTTCTATCAAACTGGCGGGATGTCGCTCATGTTTTTGCGGATGAAACAAGACGAAGCTATGGGCGGGAAGTGAAAGTTAACGAACATTGGTATCATCAATCAATTTACCTTGTGTCGGAAACTAATATGCTACGAGTATACGTTGTTGATATTGATGAATTAAAGCAGTTGGAGGAATCGCGTGCTAAAACCCAAGTCAAACTCGAGGAGAATACGGCTTTACTTGAAGAATACGCCAGCCAAATGGAAGAACTTGCAGAACAAAGAGCACATCAACTCAAAAACTCTGAACGCATGGCCGCTATCGGACAGACAGCAGGCATGGTTGGGCACGACATCCGGAATCCACTTCAGGCGATAACTAGTGACATGTATTTGATAACTGAAGAAGCAAAAAACCTGCCTGAAGGAGAAAGTAAGCAATCAATTTTTGAAAGCATAGATTCAGTAAACGAAAACCTCACATATATCAACAAGATTGTCAGTGACTTGCAAGATTACACAAGACCCCTAAAACCCACCATGCAAGAAATAAATTTGTCTGAATTAATAGCCAGCACCATTCTAACTATTAATGCCCCGAAAAAAATCGAGTTTGATGTTGACATCAGAGATGACTGCGTAACAATATCAACCGATATTGCTTATTTGAGAAGGATATTCACCAATATAATCACAAACGCTGTTCAAGCTATGCCCGGTCAGGGTAAAGTAACTATTAAAGCAACAAAGAGAAAAGACAAAATTCATATAAGCGTGCAGGACACTGGCGTTGGCATTCCAAAAGAAGTAAAAGACAAAATGTTCGTTCCACTGTTCACTACAAAATCGAAGGGGCAAGGATTAGGCTTAGCAGTCGTTAAACGGTTGGTAGAATCATTAGGAGGAACAATATCTTTTGAAAGCGAGACTTTGAAAGGAACCAAATTCACTATTGAATTACCGCAATCACTGCCGACAAAATAGGAATTTTTTGGCCTAATACTTATACAAATAAGTCAAATAACCTGTTTAGAAAAATTCTAGATGAGGAATCTTTTTTTGACTGATGTTCTCGAAAGAAGCCTGAGACGACTAGGTATAACAGTTTCTAAACCAGTTTTAGGAATTATGGCGATAATCTTTGGTATCTTGTATTTGTTTATCCGTAGCTTATAGCATACTTAATTGGGATATTTCTTGTAATTGAAGGCATACTTCTGCTTACGGCTTACTTGGAAATTAGGCGCCAGAATGAAACAACCAGTCGAGCTTCCCCTATGATATCGCCTGTAACTAATCCGCCGGCACCTATGCCTGGCCCACCACCGTCGCCGACAAAACCTGAAGAAACTTAGATAGGCTCTTATCCGGCTCCTCTTTAACCGCAATTGTTTAATAAGTTAGCCCTCAGAGTTCTAAATATAACAATTCAAGAAGGCGCAATAATTGTCCATAAACGAAAATTTGGAGAAACTTTCAAACGCCTGCGGAGTCACAGGCAGAGAAACAGAAGTACGAGAGCTAATGATTCGGCTTATGACTCCTTATGCTGACGAAATAGTTGTTGATAAACTTGAAAACGTAATAGCTATAAAAAAAGGAAAATCGAATTGCCAAAAAATCATGCTTGCAGCCCACATGGATGAAGTTGGCTTAATGGTGAAAACAATCACTAAAGATGGTTTTCTCCAATTTGCTAAAATGGGTGGAATAGACGATCGCATATTGCCAGCTCAACGTGTAATGGTTTACTCAAAAAATAGAGTGTTCCCCGGAATAATTGGCTCCAAACCCCCACATATTCAAAAGGAAGAGGAACGCAAAAAAATCATCACCTCAGACGAACTTTTCATTGATGTTGGAGCAGAAGGCAAAGACGATGCTTTAGCAATGGGTTTAGCAGTAGGCGACCCAGTGGGTTTTGATGTGAAATACGTTACTTTGGGCAAGGAACTAGTCATGGGTAAAGCTTTTGATAATCGATCGGGCTGCGCTGTAATGGTTGAAGCCCTAAAATTATTAGAGAACGTTGACTGCACCGTTTGTGCAGTGGGAACCGTACAGGAAGAGGTTGGTCTACGTGGAGCAGCTGCAGCAGCCTTTGGCGTTGATCCTGATTTGGCAATTGTGCTTGATGTAACCATAGCAGGAGACAGTCCAGGAATCAAAGAGTTTGACACCAACCTCAAAATCGGAAAAGGTCCAGCACTATGTATTTCGGATTCTGGTATGATAACACATCCAAGAATTTTGAAATGGCTCATGGAAAGTGCTGAAGAGCAGAAAATCCCCTACCAAATAGAGGCAGGTTTGATGGGTTCGACTGACGCCGCAAGAATCTACCTTACAAAACAAGGAATACCAAGCGGCAACATCTCAATTCCAACACGTTACATTCATAGCCCTGTCGGCATAACAAACCTCAAAGACCTTGAAAACTCCGCTAAACTCACAGTCGCTGCGAT
>JGI20214J51088_10002203_pt1 | contig 13099 bp, 11 predicted proteins | sample WetSurMetagenome_FD_51088 | JGI IMG/M metagenome (IMG submission 51088)
AAATAGACCGCCGATAAAATAACTGCCGTGGAAGATAGAATAATATAGATATTGGAATTCAGATTTTGTGAATTAAAAGAGCCAACCAATATAAGAAATTCTCCAATAAAACCGTTAAGTCCGGGTAACCCGATTGAAGATAAACATACTATAAGAAAGATTGCAGAGAACACCGGCATTACTTTCATCAATCCGCCAAACTCTGAAATCGCTTTAGTATGCCTTCTTTCGTAAATCATCCCGACTATTAAAAACAAAGCTCCGGTAGATAATCCGTGATTTACCATTTGTAATATGCTTCCCTGCAACGATTCCTGAGTTAAAGCAAAAATACCAAGAACAATAAATCCAAGATGGCTAACAGAAGAATATGCAATAAGCTTTTTTATATCTTTCTGTACAATCGATAATAAAGCACCATAAATAATTCCTATAACAGCAAGAACGGCAATATACGGGGTGAGTTTAATAAATGCCAGCGGAAACAAAGATAAAGAGAACCTGATTAAACCGTAAGTTCCCATTTTTAATAACAGAGCGGCAAGTATAACGCTTCCTGCGGTAGGAGCCTGCACGTGTGCATCAGGTAACCACGTATGGAAAGGAAATAACGGGACTTTAATTAAAAATCCCAGAGAAAATAATACAAACAAAAAGATTTGTTTATCTAACGGGATAAAATAGGAAGTAGCTATTAAAGTCGGAAGTTCCATAGTCAAAGCTCCGGAATATGTCTGACTCTGCAAAACGAGCCAGATTATTCCGACCAGCAATAAAACACTNCCGAACATAGTAAAAATAAAAAACTTAACTGTAGCATAAATTCTATTTTCCGAACCCCAGATACCAATAAGAAAATACATTGGAATCAGAATAAACTCCCAGAACACATAAAACAAAATCAAATCAAGGGAAGCAAATACTCCTATCAAAGAGCCTTCCATAAGCAACATCAGAAAATAAAATTCCTTTAATCTGAATTTTATTGAATTCCATGAAGCAAGAAGACTGATGGGAAGAATGAAAGTAGTAAGCAAAATCAACAACAATGAAATTCCGTCTATTCCAACACTATAATAGGAATTTATTGACGGTATCCATACGGTTTTTTCAATAAATTGAAAATCCTGCAAATCGGGTTTAAAAATAAAATATAGATAAACCGATAGAGCAAAAACGATGAGAGAGATTATTACCGTATAAAATTTAATTAACTTTTCCCATTCCCTTTTAAAAAACAATAAAGGAATAGAGAAAATTACCGGTAAAAATATTAATATGCTTAAAATATGTTCCTGCAAATTTTTATTTTTTTTAGATTAATTAGCCTTTCATTCTTAACCCTTTTTCCTCGTTAATAAATATCCATCCAACTATTTTTCCGATATTTATCTCCTTGAAGCAATCCCAGTATTCACAATTGAATACGTATCGTGAACTGAATAAATTATCTTCAAGCTTTTTCGTTTCATCTATAATCCTAATAAATCTTTCTTTCCATAATTTCCAGTTATTTTCTCTTAAGTCGAACCACCCGTCCTGAGCCCATTTATTTACTTTTTCTTTATTAATATCGATTAAATCACCTTCTGCTTTCGACGGTATTATTACTAATGGTCCTCTTAATAATTCTTTACCATCGGGTAATAAAATCGGAACACCAATCGAAACAATTTCATTCCTTAATTTGGAATTATTTATTAAATAATTATGAATATTCTTTGATACGTTTGAAGACTTATCTTTTATAAAACTATCGAAGTTTTGATAAATCAATCTGATTAAATGTGCTTCATAGAGTAACTTGGATAGACGAGGAGGTCCAAGCATTTCAAAAGCAACCGAATGGGTATCATATTTCTTTTCAAGTTCTTTAATTTTCTTTGCGGCGCTATGTTGCAGGAATCCCGCCCTGTAAGAAGGCTCCATTGCTGAAGAATCCAATGCACTGATAATATCATTCCCTGTATTACCGCCCGTCAATTCCCTGTAAATATTTTCCGCAATTTCCTCAGGTGTTACAAATTCCATTTGCCCGTTTGTAGTTATAGCTTCGAATTCCCCGCTCGAAAATATTCCGTTTTCACCCGTGTCGATAAATACAGTTTTAAATGTACCTGCTTTTTTATATTTTTTATCCGAAACTCTCAAAAATTTATTTTGTAATTTTATTTTTTCATCAAGTTTAATATCAAAAAGTTGAATTGGTTTTCCGCCTTTTTTAATATCGCCATACGTAATTCTCTTCCAAGCTATGGCGGCAGTAGGCTTTATTTCTTTAATACGCGGACCGTTTGGAGTTCTTGCCATAAGAAAAAGTAATAATGTATGTGCACCCGCAACAGATGATTTACTTAACAGAACTCTTGAAGGTTTTTCTTCGCTATGGGTGAAAGGAATATTCAGACCCATTCCTCCTGTTCCGCTTGTTCCGACTTTAAAATAATACTTTGTATTAAACTTCATCATCGAATTATAAAGTATCTGTACGTGCCTTATTAATTGAGGAACGTAAGAAGTACAAATTAATTTTTCAGTACTGTTTCGCAATGCATCGTAATCTTTCTTTTTCTTATTATCGGTTATTTTCAAAACATCCTGGTAGGAACTGTAAATATTCTGATATGCAATTCCCGTAGCTGTGTTAATACAATCGATAATAATATCAGGCTTGAATTTACTCAACATCTGATAAATGCAGGATTCCTGTAACATTTTATCATCGAGTTCATCAACCAAATCGTGAATCATTTTTCTTCTTTTAACAGGGTTTTCCAGAAGTTCACTGCGATTTAAATCTTTATATTCATACCTGATGAAAATATTCCCCCAGAAAGGAACAAATAAATTTTTCTTACCTACCTCTTTATTAAGTGCTTTACATATATCGGATGCTTCGTGCTTCAGCAGAGAAGTAAGGATTACTTGTTTTGGGTTGCCTTCCATTATCTTCCTTGCTGTAGCAGAGCCAACCAAACCCCAGCCACCTAATATAAGAACTTTTTTGTTTTGTATATCCATATAATTATTTTATTGAGATTGAGAATAAGTTATAATTTAATATTATATTTGCTACTATATCTTCTTTATAGAATCTATACGATATAGTTTTATGTAATTTGTTTGTTTTTACAAATCCAAGTTTTTTTAAAAGTTTTTCCGAGAGCTTATTAGTTTTATTAGAATAAGCAATAATATATTTGAAAAGTTTATTGCCGACAATATAGTCCGATAAGGTTTTAATGATATGATAACCGGTCTCGAAACTGCGGTATCCTTTTGCCAGAACTATAGATAATTCACAGGCTTCGGGGAATTCTTCTCTCCATTTACAGCAAATAAATCCAATGTATTTACTTTTTATTTTAATTGTATACCATACTTCGCATTTACATTTAACATTCGAATCTACCCATTTTCTAACGTTGGATTTCGATTTGAATTTTATGTATTCGGGATTGATAAATCCTTTGAGAATTTCTTCATTGAAAATCTCATGCACAAAATTGTATAAATCTTCATTACCGGCTTTAAACTTGACCAGATTAAAGCCGTTTCCTCTGATTATTTTTTTCAATTTCCCTTTTGTTTTTTAATTGTAAAAAATAAACGACTAAATTATTCTATAATTAAAAATCTCTTATCAAAATTAAATTTACATAAATAAATACGGTTTCCAATCATCTTCAACGTCACCTGCAAAATTTTTAATGAATGTAATATGAGAAGGTTTTTTAGGTTTAGAACGCAAACTCATTTTCGAATCCTCCGGCGTTCTGTCCCCTTTTTTGTTATTGCACTTAATGCAAGCTGTAACCAAATTTTCCCATGTATCATCACCGCCTTTTGATTTCGGTATTATATGGTCAATAGTTAAATTAACAGTTGAGCCACAATATTGGCATTTATGATTATCCCGTCTGAGAATATTTTTCCGTGACAAAATAATTTTTTTGAACGGAACCCTGACAAACACGGATAAACGGACAATACTTGGATATTCAAAAGACCTGTACACCGAGCGAATTCTTTTTCCATCGAGACGACTTATTATTTCAGCTTTTCCTAAATAAGTTAAAACCACTGCTCTCCAAACATTACAGATAGTGATAGGCTCATAGTTCTGGTTCAGAACCAAAACTTTGCCATTTAAAAGATTTACTTTCTTAGGTTTTCTATTTGCAGTTTCTGTATCGTGGAAGACAAATACCCTCCATAAATAAGTTAATTAATAAATTTAGTTATAATTATAAGAATAATCAATCAAATAAAACACCTAATGCAATCCTCCTCTGTACACGACAGTAGGATTAAAAACTACAAAAGTCTGAATTTATAAGAAAAAAACAGCTATAATGATATTAATATTTAATAAAATAAAGTAAGACTTTTGTAGTTTCTATTCTATATTAACGAAATACTGTCGTGTGGTATAGGCATCTTCAGTTTACACCCCGTATTTCTTATCAAATATATTCATATCATCGAGAATTTTCATTAATTCTTTNACTTGTTTAGCGGAATCCAAAACAAGTTTTAGTTCTTCTTCAACTAATTTTAATTCAATTATTTTTTCAATACCGTTTTTNCCNANTATCACAGGCACGCCAAGGTGTAAATCCATTAANCCATACTCACCATTTAAAGCCGCACAAACGGGAAAAACCCTTCGGGAATTTTTCACAACTGCTTCCACCATTTGAGCCGCCGCCGCACCGGGAGCATACCAGGCGGAAGTACCCATTAAATTCACAAGTTCAGTTCCGCCTTTTTTTGTCCTGTCAATTATGCCATTTAATTTTTCTTCCGAAATCAATTCCCTAACCGGGATTCCTGCAACCGAAGTATATCTCGGTAAAGGCACCATAGAATCTCCGTGTCCACCCATTAGGATTGCGTGTATGCTTTTGGGAGATATATTTAATTCTTTTGCTATAAAGGATTTATACCTTGCAGTATCGAGGATTCCAGCCATTCCAAAAACTTTATTCGATTCTTTTTTTGATGCAAGAAATGCGGCATAAGTCATAACATCGAGTGGATTTGATACTATGATTAGTATAGCATCGGGAGAATATTTAACTATATTTTCGGTAACTTCTTTAACAATCAGTGCATTAGTTTGAATTAAATCGTCCCTGCTCATTCCGGGTTTTCTTGGAATTCCGGCTGTAATCACCACTACATCGGAATCTTTAGTAGCGGCATAGTCATTGCTAACACCTTCTACTCTTGTATCGAAACTCTGTATTGCAGATGCCTGCCAGATATCGAGTGCTTTTCCTTTTGTAAGTCCTTCTTTTACATCCAATAAAATTACTTCTTCTACGATTTCTTTTTCAGCTATTTCGGTGGCACAGGTAGTACCAACATTTCCGGCTCCAACAACAGTTATTTTCATATTTATTAATTTACTTATAAAAAATGCCATGAATAAAATGGCATTAGATTAAACTCAGAAATTGGTTAATATTATTTTAAGAATTTTAAAACTTTTCCGAGGAATTCAATGTCATCTTCCAAATCCTCGATAGTTTTATTATTTACGATTATAAAATCCGACCTTTCGATTTTATGCTTTTCATCAAGCTGGAATTTCATTATTCTCTCTACTTCTTTTTTCTTAGCACCGTCTCTTATCATAATTCTTTCGAGCCTGTTTTTTTTATTCGAATATACCATAATTACATAATCGAGATATTTGTAGAACGATGTATCGAAAACCAAAGCCGATTCAATCAGTATGATTTTGTCCTTACATTTTTTTATTTCAGCCAATAAGTGTTTGATTACAACCGGATGAACCAAATCGTTTATTTTTTGATAACTTTTTTTACTTGCAAAAACTTTTTCTCTTAATTTAGACAGGCTAATCACACCGTGAAAATTCAGAATATCTTTTCCAAAAGCTTTTACGACTTTTTTTGCAAGAGATTTATCTGTTTTATATAATTCCTTTGCTTTTAAATCGGCAAATATAACTTTATAACCTTTTTGATGTAACTGTCTGCAAACCTCGGATTTTCCGGAGCCTATTCCCCCTGTAATACCTATTAAAATTTTACCTCTTATTTTACTCATATTATTATTCTTTAATTAGCCATATAATATAAAAAAAAAGACAATTTGAAACAAGTTCAGAATAGAGCAGAGTTGAAACAAAAAACGAGATTCAATAATTTGAATCTCGTTCTGTTTTTTGTAATATATACTTTTTCGATTTTTATTTTGCGTAAGAAATAGTTCTTCTTTCCCTAATGACATTAATTTTTATTTGCCCGGGATATTCCATTTCTTCCTGAATGCGATGTGCAATATCGTCGGCAAGCTGGTCTTGCAAAATATCATCTATTTTATCCGGCTCGACTATTACTCTTACTTCCCTGCCTGCCTGTATGGCGTAAGTTTTAGCAACACCTACAAACGAAGTTCCAATTGCTTCGAGTTTTTCGAGACGTTTCGAATATGCTTCTACAGATTCACGCCTTGCTCCGGGTCTGGAGCCGCTAACAGCATCAGCCGCCTGTACAAGCACGGCAATCGGATGCTCCATAGGCATTTCTTCGTGATGCGAGCCAATTGCATTGCATACGATTGGATGCTCTTTACATCTTTTTGCAATTTCATAACCGAGTACAGCGTGTGGTCCTTCGATATTTCTGTCAACGGTTTTACCGATATCGTGCAGTAATCCGGCTCTTTTTGCCATTACAGCATCAAGCCCGAGTTCCGCCGCCATAATTCCTGCAAGATGTCCTACTTCAATCGAATGGCTAAGAACATTCTGACCATAGCTTGAACGATATTTCATTCTGCCAATTAAGGTAACAATATCACGATTTACACCCTGTATACCGATATCTATTAAAGTCTGTTCACCGACCCTGATAATTTCTTCATTTAATTCTTTTTCGACTTTTACAACTACTTCTTCAATTCTCGCAGGGTGAATTCTGCCATCTGCAATAAGCCGTTCCATAGCAACCCGTGCAACTTCACGTCTGAACGGGTCGAAACCCGAAATAATAATTGCTTCCGGAGTATCGTCAACTATGATATCGACTCCGGTTACAGCTTCGAATGCACGAATGTTTCTTCCTTCTTTCCCGATTATTCTGCCTTTCAATTCATCCGATGTAATTTGAAGTACGCTGACCGTAGTTTCAACCGAGTGGTCAACGGCAGAACGCTGAATAGCCTGAATTACAATATTCTTAGAAATTTTATTAGCTTCGAGTTTGGTTTCATCGCGGACTTCCTGCAGTTTTTGAGCAGATTCGATTTTCACCTGATTTATAAGGCTGTCGAAAAGCATTTTCTTCGCTTCTTCTTCGGTAAAGCAGGATATCCTTTGAAGTTTAACTTTTTGCTCGGAAATTATTTCTTTACTTTCTTCAGCCATCCTGTCAATTTCCGTCTTTTTTTCCGTTACTTCTTTATGCTTTTCCGTATATTCATTAATAAGGTTCTGCGCCAGTTTTTCTTTTGTCTGTAAATCACTTTTAAGTTTTTCAGCCGTTTCTTTTTCCAGCCTTGTTTTCTTTTCTATATCGGTTATTTCTTTTTCCTTCGCTTTTGTTTCTTCATCGAATTTTTGTTTCCTGCGATAGAATTCATCTTTTACTTCTAAAAGTTTTTCTTTCTTCAGGTTTTGTGCGCTTTTTTCTGCATCCTGCTTAAATGTTTTCGCTCTACGTTCGGCTTCGATAATAATTTCTTTTGATTTTGTTTCTGCTTCAGAAACTATTTTTTTAGCGACATTTTCTGCACTGTCTAATTTTGCCCTGGTTATTTTACTATGTATATACCAGCCAATAAAAAATGTTATTAAGCATAACGCAACTATCATCGGCACAAAAATATATAGGTCAATCTCCGGTAACATTAAATCCTCCGTATATTATATTTTATATATAAGTATTCGTTTTATGTTTATAAATTAGTTTATTTTAAATGAATTCCAGCTTAAAATCCCGATTATTAACATCAGGATTAGTTCGACTATCATCCGGAAGAACCGGACGAGTCTTACTAAAAAAAAACCGCACGAACAAACCTCAATCAAAGGTTATATAAGAGAACCTTATACACCATACAGTGGGCGGCGCCAATGTGCATTTTTCTTCCCCTGACTGTCTTATAGCTTCAAAACAACGTTTTGAATTCAGTCCCGATAAATCGGGTGGGGCCTGAAATCCTCACATTTATGAGCATAACCTCCCGGTTTTTTCTAATTTGATGGTTCTATATAATGTCTGACTGTGGCTGGCTGTGCGGTTTAATAATCACCGTTTTTTATATAAAGAACAAATATAAATTACAAAATTTTATCGATTGAGTCATTTAATTCGTCAATCTTTTTTAAATTATCCTGTAAAAATTCAAAATAGTCTTTTTCAGTTGTAACCCTGGAATCTTTTTCTTTAAAAAAAGATTCGGCAATATTCAATGCCGATACTACGGCAACCGATTCAACCGAAGTATTAGGTGACTGATAATTTATCCTTTGCATAATACCATCTACATACTTAGCAAACCTTTCGACTTCCACTGGATTATCTCCAAGCAAATTATATTCACTATTAAATATTTTTACTTTTATTCCGGTGTTTTTCATTCTTTAGTAATTTAATTAAGCCAGCCTTACTTACTTACTCTTCATCTTCCCGTAGATGTTCATCGTATTGCTCTAAGTGTGAATCTATTCTTGTAATCAACTCTTTAATTCTCGATTTTACCTGGTCCTTATTCTGAATCGATGTTTTTCCAACTTCAGAGTTCAATAACAAATTTTTTAAACTCGAAATTTCCTTATCTTTAAAAACCGAATCAGAATTGGCTTTTGTTAGTTGTAACTTTAAATCAGTAATGTTATTATTTAATTCCTTAATACTATCTTTAAAACTATTATTTTCTTCTTTTATTTCCTTAAACTTAGATATTAACAAATTTAACTTAGAAAAAAGTTTCTCTAATCCCGTATTATAAAACCCTTGTAGCTTGTAAATTTCTTCTTTATTTATGTTTTCGGTTTTTCCGTCCGCCATTTTTTAATTCCTTAAAGTTATTTCAAGCTTTCTTTCTAAAGTTTTAATTATTTTTTGAATTTGCTTATTCACTTCTTCATCGGTTAAAGTTTTTTCTTTAGATGAAAACTCGAGCGAAAAAGCCATACTCTTTTTGTCTTTACCGAGTTTATCGTCCGAATAAATATCAAATAATGATAATCCCTGCAAATACTCACCACCACTACTTTTGATGGTTTCTTCTATTTCACCAAACTTTGTATCTTTCTTTACTATTAAAGCTAAATCTCTTTTAACAGGAGGAAACTTAGAAATATCTTTATACTTAACACTTTCACCGGTTAAGTTAAGTAATTCATCTATCTTCATTTCTACCAGATAAACATCATCATCAATATCAAACAATTTAAGTAATTCTTCAGATATAATATATATATTACCTATAACCTTATTATTTACTAAAAGTTCTGTACTGCTCCCATCACTTTCTTTGCTATTATAATAAAATAATCTTAAACTTTCAAGATTCATTTTTGACAGAAACATTTCAAGCTCACCTTTTACGTCAAAATAATCGAAATTCTTCTCTTTTGCATCGAAGCTATGGAAATCAATTTTCCCCGATATGGCAAAACATAAATGATTTTCTTCGGAGAAACCATTTTCGCTTTTACTAAACACTTTTCCGANTTCGAATAATTTTAACGGGATTCCTTTTCCGGAACAATTAATATTATTTTTTATTGTCGAGAGCATTCCATACATAAGATTTACTCTCATCACATTCATTTCGATTGAATTTGGATTTTCGAGTTTAACATAAGAATCGGAGAAATACGCAACTTTCTTTTCATCTTGTTGCGAATAAGTTATAATCTCATTAAATCCCCTGCCTATAAAATGCTCTTTTGTTTTATGCTTTAAGTTGAATAACTTATCACCATAATCTATGTGAGATGATACATCTAATTTAAAATCATACTGATTTTCGATGTTATCATACCCGTAAATCCTCGCAACTTCTTCAACCAAATCAATTTCTCTTGTTAAATCATTTCTTCTGAATTCCGGAATTTCGAAAATCAGGTAATCGGATTCTTTCCCGATATATTTAATTTCGATTTTATCGAGTAAATCTATAATCTCTTTTTCGCTTAATGTAATCCCGATTATTTTTCCAGCTGTTTTTACTCGGATACCTACTTTTAATTTTTCAAACTTTTCGGGATAGACATCGATAATATCTTTAAGCACTTCACCGTCTGCAAGTTCTTGAATAAGCATAGCCGACCTATCGGAAGCGTAAGGTACTTTATCTATATCCACACCACGTTCGAACCTCTGTGAAGCATCTGTTTGTAAACCGAGTTTTTTAGAGTTTAATCTAATACATACCGAATCAAAATAAGCACTTTCAATAAACACGTTTTTAGTATTTTCGGTAATTTCGGAATTTTCGCCACCCATAACCCCTGCAATACCGGAATATCCTTCACCATCACAAACCATAAGGGATTCATTATTCAAAATTCTTTCTTTTGAATCGAGGGTAGTAAATTTATCTCCCTCTTTTGCAGTTTTTACAACAATTTCTTTTCCCCTGATTTTATCATAATCGAATGCGTGGAGAGGCTGACCGGTTTCGAACATTACATAATTTGTGATATCAACAATATTATTAATAGGTCTTAATCCTATAGCAAGCAAAGATTTTTTTAACCATTCGGGAGATTCTTTAATATTAACGTTTTTTACTACCCTGCCGGTAAATCTTTTACAGAAATTTGCACTTTCGATTGTAATCTTAGCATATTCATCGCTCCGTTCTTTTGATTCGTTTATTTTTATTTCCGGCAAGACAATCTTCTTTCCATAAATAAATGCAATCTCTCTTGCGATACCAATATGAGAAAATAAATCACCGCGATTTGGAGTTATCCCGATTTCGACCATATAATCATTACATCCGATATAATCTGCAAAGGGTTGTCCTGTTTTAGCATCTTCTTTCAAAACCATTATTCCTGTATGGTCATCGGAAATTCCGAGTTCATCTTCGGCACAAATCATTCCTTCGGATAGTTCGCCCCGAATTTTATTTTTCTTTATTTCAAAACCACCATTAGGAATAACAGCCCCAATTTTTGCCAGACAAACTTTTTGTCCAATAGCTACGTTCGGCGCACCACAGACAACATTTAACACTTCATTACCAGTGTTCACTTTACATAATGTGAGTTTATCCGCATTTGGATGCCTTGCAACTTCGGTCACTTCAGCTACTACGAAATTATTATATTTTTTCGCTTCGCTTTCAATCGATTCTATATCGAGACCGATAGCTACCATTTTTTTCCATAAATCATCGTAAGATGATATTTCCAGTTCGGGGATATATTTCTTTATCCAGTTTAAACTAATTTTCATAAGATATTCAAAAACAGAAATATAATTATTTGAAAAACTATATTAAATATAAAAATGTCATAAAAAAAACGTTCCCGAAACTAGGTCCGGGAACGTTTTTTTTCTATGAAAAGATAAAACTATTAATTTTCCGATTCTTTTTTAGGTTCTTTTTTAAAAGTCTCTTGTTTTTCGGGTGTTTCTTCTCGTTTATACTCTCTTCCCTTTTTATCCGAATCATCGGTTTTATCATAAGTTTTTGGTGGAGTATACGTTCCGCTGTTATTTGTTTTTGGAGCTGTATATACCCTTGTCCTGTAAGAACTTGTTCTATTTTTTTTACTTCGTTTATTTTTTTTACTATATTTCTTTCCGGTTTTTTTACTGCTATATTTTTTACCGGTTTTTTTCGAAGTCTTATTTGAAATCTTTTTATTAGAAGATTTCTTATTAGATTTTTTCTTACTTGAAGATATCTTACTCGATTTTTTCTTACTTGTAGATTTCTTTTTACTTTTCTTACCTGTGCTTTTATTCTTTTTTGAACTTTTCTTCTTAGAGCTTTTCTTTTTCTTATTCTGATTTTTAGAAGTCTGTTCAGCTTTTTTAGTGGGTTTTGTTAATTCTTCGAAACCCGAGAAACCAAACACACTGCTAAAAGAAAAAGTGAGAAGAATAATAAACACCATTAATGCTCTTTTCGGCATTTTTACTCCTTTTTTTAGTTACTAAAATAACACTTTAAACTTATAACATATAATTGTAAAAAACAATGAATAATTAACTAATTTAAAGAGAAAATAAAATTAAAATCATTTTTACATAAAACTATTTTTCTTTAAAAAAAATCTACACTGACTTTATTTTTTACTTTAACACACTTATTTTTGTTCCAACAATGAATAGAACAGTAGTATCCATAATAAAAAGACTTAAATTAAAAAAGCATCCGGAAGGTGGATACTTCGCAGAGACTTACCGCTCTAAAAATTCTTTTAAAAAATCTCAACTGCCGAAAAAATTCGGAGGAAGAAGACACCATTCAACAACAATCTATTTTATGATGACCGGGAAAGATTTTTCAGCATTTCATAGACTCAAAGCAGATGAAGTCTGGCATTTCTATTCAGGAAGTCCTTTGAATATATACATTATTCAAAAAAACGGTAAACTAAAGAAAATAATTCTTGGAAAAAACCACCATTACCAGACCGTAATCCACGCCGAGCAATGGTTTGCGGCAGAGGTAACAGAGCCAAGGTCTTATTCACTTGTAGGTTGCACAGTTTCACCGGGATTCGATTATAAAGATTTCGAACTTGGCGAAGCAAAAAAATTGGTAAAACTTTATCCGGGTTCAAAAGATTTGATATCGAGATTAACGATAAAATAATTGAAGTTTTCGTGACAGTCAGGTGTTACCACCTGACTGTGAAAATTCGTTTTTCAATTAATCCCATGGTTTCAACCGTGGGAATACAATTAAACAAAAATATGAACCGTTAAAACGGTTATGCGTTTTTTATTTCCTATTTCCCACGACTAAAGAAGCTGTGTGATAATTACGATTATGTCAATTAATGAAAATTAAAAACCTTGAAATTCGTCTGGATTCCCGCTTTCGCGGGAATGACAAACGTTGGATAATGAATTATAACACAGCCTCT
>JGI20214J51088_10002204_pt1 | contig 13096 bp, 8 predicted proteins | sample WetSurMetagenome_FD_51088 | JGI IMG/M metagenome (IMG submission 51088)
GCCATTTTCGGAATCTTAAGACTGAGAGCGACGAATTTCAGCGCAAAGGATATGGCTTATACCTTTGCAGTATTCGGCGTTTCAGTCATCAATTCGCTGAAACTTCTCAGATTCCCGCTTTTAGGCGTTTTGATCATCAATGGGTTAATCCTCCTGTCGGCCTGGCTTCTCGAAGAATATACCTTAAAATATAAGACGGAATCTCATTCCATCATTTATGAAAAGCTTGAATTGCTCCGGCCCGATAAGAAGGATAAGCTTTTAAAAGATATTTCTGATATTACAGGTAAGGAAATTATAAAGGTTAAGATCTGCAGGATCAATTATAAAAAGAAAAGAGCGCAGCTGGATATATATTACAAGGATACGGTTTAGTGACGAGGTGCAAGGTGCAAGTTGCAGGGTGCATGTTGAATTCTTCGTCTCTATGTCTCTATGTCTCTATGTCTGCCTTTCTCCCCTTCACCTCAGGGTTGCCACAGCCTTTTTTGCAGCATCAAGATGGAGAAAGGCATTATGGTCATAAACAGCAGTTTTCATTCTTAAGTCCCAGCTTTTCTGAAGAAGATTAAGTGCTTCCTGATATTTTCCCTGTTTATATAGGCCACGACCTTTAGTATAAAGATACAGATAATAATCAGGCCTTATTTTTAACGCCTTATCAGCCAGTTCAATTCCTTCTTTGATATTTCGGTCCTTATCGATCAGGAAAAATGCAAGATTATTCAGATTTATTGGATTTTCGGGTTCGAGTAATAGGGCTTTACGGTAATACTTATCTGCCCTTTCAAACAATCCTATCTCAGCATTGGCGCCAGCAATTATGGCTAATATATTCGACTCAGACGATGATACACTTCTTAGCCAGGTAATGCCTTTTTCTACAAATTGATTTGCTGTAGCGCTATCTCCGACCTGCAGGTAAAGTAAAGCCTGATTGTAGGTAAGCCCAGGATCATCAGGAAATTCCTTCTCAGCCAATTTATAAATCTTCATTGCCTTGTCATACTGACCTGTTTTACGATACGATTCTCCCAGATAGGTGTAGTCAAAGATCCAGTCTTGTTTTAAGCCCCATTTATTATATATTTCAATTACTTTCTCATAATAAGGAATTGCTTTATCATATTGCATTAAATCATAATAGCTGTTCCCTAAACTGTGGTAGACATTTGGATCCTGATTATCAATATCCACAAGCTGTTTCATATAATTTATCTGTTCCACTGGTGTTTCAAAGTATGCGGAATAGATCCAGTCGATATTTATCCTTACTTTTAAAGGGACCCGGTCTCTTATTTTATAAGCTCTCAGGCAATACTTTTTTGCAGAATCATATAAAGATTCATTTCCATAGGTTGTTGTTGCCACTTCATACAGGAACTCGTTTCCATATGATTTGGAAAGCAGGATAAAAGCATCGACAAAACTTGAGTCAATTGAGATTGCACGGTAAAGCCATTTCTGAGCTGCAGCATAATTCCATGTAAAAAATTCCCTTCTACCGTAAATGAAGTACCTGAATGCTTCAGGAGAATTTGTGGTCGACTGGTTATTATAACGTGAGGGTAATTGATTTTTAATTTTTGACAGTAAAAGAAAGTTCTTTATAATTATTGAAAGAGAATCTGTCAGGGTAAGTATGTTCTCAGCTTTCCCGTTTATCTGAAATGATTTTAAAACATCTTCAGTTCCGGCGTTAATTACCTTGGCGTTCAGACGTATTGTCGAACCTGACTGGTTAATGCTTCCGCTGATAAAGACATTTGCATCCAGTTTTTTTGAAATTAAATTGGCTATGGCAGGAGTAACTGCAGCATTTTTGGCAAGCTCTTTACTCTGAAGCAGCCTTGCGATTGATTCTATTTGTCTGACTTTAAGTTCTTCAGAGTTTGAAAGGGATGTGATCATATTATCCTGAATCATTTCCTGCCAGAAATTTTTTGTAGAATCACTTGTCATATTCTGAAATGGCATTATTACCACCGTAATTTCCTTGCCTGTTGATCGGAGGTTTTCCAGAGTGCCATGTTTAAATATTTTCAGATACGAAAGAATCGAAGCTAACAGTAGTAATGTTACTATCCCAGCTATGGATATGAATTTAAGATTGCCTGATATCCTTGTTTGTCGCTGTTTGGTTTTACTCTCATCTTTTACAGTCTTCTTTATAATTTTTTTGGGCTGTGTTTTTTCTTTGGCTGCGTTGACTGGCTCCTTAATGCCTAGTATAATCTCCTTTATTGCATGGGCCACCTTGATTATCTGGATTCTGTATTTCGTATTATTCAAATTTTTCTTTTCATCATCTTCAGGAACAAGTGGTTTATCTACTCCTGGTTCCCTGTAAATGAACTCTATACCGCGAAGTACACCTCCAAGAACCAATTCACATTCCTTGACATCAGCAAAATCCAGATCATGAATCCGAACGGGAAGTACCCTGTTTGCAACATTTCCGTTAGGCAGTTTTATCTTCAGTCCAAACTGATCCTGCGAGGCTTGTTCAACAAATGCTTTAAATTCATGCTCCCAGGCAAATGATTTGGGGTCACAATATGTGCGGGAAATAACCGGGATAAATATCAGGCATTTTAATTTCCCTTTAAGAGATTCATCAACATCATGTGTTTCTAACAGTCCGTCATGAGGGTTGATGTCAAAATAAACGCTGATCTCTTCCTTGAATGTTGACTCCAGTTCCCCCTTCAGGTTATTGACAAACTCAGTAACCCAGCCATCATGTTTGTTGTCTTTCTGACGGTAGCTGATAAAGATGTCGTATTCATATCCGGAGATAAGACTTGCCATCTTATTAGTTCATTTTGATAAAGTTAGGAAAGTATGGAATACAAGTCAAATAAATGTTGGCTATAACTATTCTGGTGAAGGTTGCAGGTTGCAGGTTGCAGGTTGCAAGGAAGAAGAGATTGTGTTGTAGTCCCGATCGGATAATAATTATCGCAGACCTAGATTTTTATCCCAATAACCATAATATCATCGGTCTGATCTTCATTATTTTCTTCCCTCCATTTTTCTATCTCCCCATAAAGTAAATCACTTTGTTCCGGCATACTGAATTCACAAATGCTTTCCAGGAATTTCTTAAACCTTTCTGACTGATATTTCTTATGTTTCCTGCCTCCGAACTGGTCTGAGAAACCATCTGAGCATAGATAAACAATATCAGAATGTTTCAGGCGGATAGTAGAACTGGTGAACTGACATTCTTCTGCTTCACAATTCTCTTCTGCAATATTCTGGGCAGGATATTCGGTTATTTCACCTTTTGAAATCACATAGAGAGGATTTTTCACACCCGAATATGTAAGCTCATTCGTTTTATTATCGAGGGTACAGAGCATGATGTCCATATCATCCTTTATTCCTGTTCCTTCTTCATCGTTCCTCAGGTATCTGTGCATTTTACAGTAGAGATGATGCAAAATATGTGACGGGTCGGCAAGCCTTATTTCGTTAACAGCCTGATCCAGAATGCCGTACCCAAGTGTGCTTAACAGTGCCCCGGGAATGCCATGTCCCGTGCAATCAGCAGCAGCGAAGGTTATTTTGTGTTTCATCTTGCTGAAAAAGTAAAAATCGCCGCTCACTATATCTTTTGGTTTATAGATAACAAAACTGTCTGGGAAACACTCTCTGATGAAAAAGTCATCGGGGAGGAAGGTTTCCTGGATATGGCGCGCATAATTGTATCCTGATTCCACTTCAATGATAGCTTCTTCTATCTTACTGTTCCTGAGCCTTACCATCTCCTCAATTTCAGGAGACAGCTTAGCCTTTCTTTTTATCTGCTCATTGAGTTCTCTGGTTTCCGATAGTATCCTGTGAACAATGCTCTGAGGTTTAATAGCATAAGATAGTTTTTTAAAAATATTCGGTGAAACAGGATATGCTTCATAATCAATATCCTTGAGAAACGCGGGGATTAATCTGACTAGTTCCCGGTCTTTTGCCTTTTCTGATTCACTTAAATCCTCATACTTTATTAATCCNGGATGTGTTCGCCTTACATTATCCTTGGTTTTACCGTAGATCCAGCCGTTCAGTCTTTTTTCCCAGCTCCACCTGATATGTTCCACCTTGGCCATGGTTTCAACTTCTTCTTCATTCAGGTGTAGGGCAAAAGGTTTATATCCTTTTCTGGCAGGTCTTATCTTATAGCCTATCGACAGTAATTTGATCGGTATATGAGCAGCATTATCAAAATTGGAGTTTTTAATTTCATCAGGCAGATCATCAAAATCAGATGTATAAGTCTCTTTGGTATTTTGAGCGGCATCATCTGTTTTGTTCCTCCCTTCATGCCTCAGGTTTCTCACCTGTGACAAATACCTCGAATGTATTGCGCGTGCAAGTTTCTTTATGGTTATTGCATTTATATCCGATAGCTGCTCGTTGCGGATCACCTCAAATCCTGAATGTTTAAGAGAAACCGGAATTAAATAATTCAGATCTGTATAGAATTGTGCAGGGTCTTTACTCCCGAAGACATTTGTTTTAAAAATATGATTGTTAATATCCTCATTTACGAGTGTCGCCACTTCTTTGTCGGTAATTAAACAGGTAGCGCAGAAACCTTCATATGATCTTATAATCAGACCAAGAGCGCTGTATTTTCTGATAATCGATGAGGTATAATCATACCATAAAGCTTTTTCGGTTTTCCCCAGGTTTATAAATTCATTAATGGTCTCATTTGTGATTCCGGTGATAGCATCTGATTGCATGTAACTGGTGAAAAGGTTTTCAGCAACAGGATTTATAAATAATTTTTTATATGCCTTCTTGTCCCGGAACATGTTCATATTTAGCCACCGATGTTTTTAGATTTCCGACTCAATATATTCAAAAGGAAATTTAATTATCCTCGACATTTCTTTTCCAACCTCCAGCATATCTCCGTCGCCTTGTTCATGATACCATTTAACCTGAAGGTTGATTCCTTTGTTACTCAGGGCGACAAGATATTTACACAGATCAAGTATCATCTTTGCGGAAGAAGAATTGAAGTAGGCAAATTCAAAACAGAATACGAATGGATCTTTGATATCTCCCAGCCCTATAAGATGGTTACCATATTCCTCCAGCCACGAAAGAATTGGTCCGTAAAATTCCCTGACATCGTGTGGCCTTGACTCACCTGCGATGAGGAAAAGATTCTTTTCAGGATCAAGCACAACTCTTGGCGTGATTGATGTTTTTTCAATGATCAGCTTTCTCATGATTTACTTGTCTATAGAGATATTTATTTCAAAGTCGTATAATCCATTACTCAGTTGCGTGAAACTAAAATTAATATTGTTCCCCGATTTTAATGCCATCGATATAAGCCCCAGGCCTGCTCCGTTCTCACCCTTAACAGGCTCGCTACAGATCCTGGTTTCATACAAATTCCTTAGTGCCGCGTCATCAAGATTCTTAATCAGTTCAAGATATCCGGTTAATTTCTCCTTTGCGGTCTCATCTACGCGGTTTGCAGCATGTATATCTATCTTTTCCTGATTATTCTTTACAATGATCCGGCTATGGGAGTCGATGCCCCATTTTGATTTACTCAGAGGATTTTTGCAGATGTTCTCGAGGCATTCAACAACTATACTATATATCCGCTTTCGTGTGGTTATTCCCAATGAGATAAAATCGGAATTCTTCCTCAGTTTTTTTAACAGTGATTCAATCACATTAAAATCAACATTACCGTGATAATCCATAAGGATCTCTGACCCGGACATAGGCTGAGTATTATTCATTAATCAATAACATTTCATTTAAAATCAATATCTGAAGAACTTTCACACTCACAGAAATGTTTTACCAAATGCATAAATATTATTAACTTGAATAGCTTTTAACAAAGATAAATTATATTCACTAAAGAATACTAATAATAAAATATCAATGATTGAACCTATCCTGAAAGCTCTTATCCGGTTATTTGCACTGATAAGCGATGTGCGTGATATATCAGAGATTTCAAGCAGGGAAAAGGATATAGTCAGGTTATTTCTCTCCCGCCAGCTGAACAATGAGATGGTGGCAAAGTACATGGGAATGTTCGATGAGTACCTGATCCAGTTTAGTGCGGATAATATTGTCAGGGGAACAGACAAAGACAGAAAGAGAACTTCTCTGACTGCAATTAAGATTCTCGGGATATGTGAACAGATCAACGAGGAGCTTCAGCAGAAACAAAAGATATATGTTCTTGTCCAGTTGATGGATTTTATTTTATTCGGAGCCGAGATAACCGAAAATGAGCTTGAATTTCTTGAGACAGTATCAAATGCGTTTAATATTTCCCCGGATGAATTCCAGAACATGAGGCACTTCATCCTTGGTTCAACAGCAGATATTCCAGAACAGAACAGGCTTATGCTTATTGACTCATGTGCGGAAACCGAAAGTACTCACGTGAATCATCTTTTCAGAGAGAACCTTGTGGAAACAATCTATATACTTCATATTTTAAGCATTAATGCATTTATCCTGAAATANTCAGGGAAGGGTGACCTGCTTCTGAATGGACAGAATATATTCCCCGGGCAAACATATATGTTTGATCATGGTTCCACACTTCGCGGATCAGGAATTTCCGCAGTTTATTACAATGATATCTCTGGGGAATTCACAGATGAAATCATCAAACTGAAAATTTCACTCGATGCATTAAATGTCAGTCTGAAGTTCAAAAACAGCGAACTGGGTATTCAAAACTTCGATTTTCATGAAGAGTCAGGTAATCTGGTCGGTATTCTGGGGGGTAGTGGTGTTGGTAAAACAACCCTGCTGAATGTGTTAAGCGGCATTACTCAACCTGATAAGGGAGAGGTTCTTATTAACGGTTTCAATATTTATACAGAGAGAGGAAGGATACGCCTCAGAGGAATTATCGGATTCGTTCCTCAGGATGATCTGCTGATTGAGGAACTCACTGTCTTTCAGAATCTTTATTACAGTGCTAAGATGTGTCTTGATAACCTCTCTGAAGAGAATCTGACTGCGGCTGTGAACAAGACGCTTACAGAACTTGATCTCGATCTTATACGTGACCTGAAGGTCGGGAACAGCCTTAATAAAGTGATAAGCGGCGGTCAGAGAAAGAGGCTTAATATTGCACTTGAGCTGATAAGGGAACCTGCAATACTGTTTGTCGATGAGCCTACTTCGGGCCTTTCATCGGTTGATTCCGAAATTGTGATGAATCTTCTTAAGGAGCAAACTGACAGAGGAAAACTGGTTATCGTCAATATTCATCAGCCGGGGTCCGACCTTTACAAGATGTTCGATAAGATTATGATCATTGATAAAGGTGGATATCAGATTTATTACGGCAATCCTTCTGAGGCTATTGTATACTTTAAAACCAGAGCAGGATATGCGAATGCAGATGAAGACCAGTGTGAAAAATGCGGCAACGTAAACTCCGATCAGCTTCTTCAGATAATTGAAGCAAAAGTTGTTAATGAAAACGGAAAACAAAGTCATATACGAAAGGTATCACCCCAGCAATGGGCACAGTTGTTCAGAGAAGCCTCTGATGGAACCAGACAAAAGAGTCAGCCCGTCGACAGAATTCTTCCTGAGAATAATTTCAGTATACCAGGACTCCTGAAACAGTCGGAAGTATATTTTATCCGCGATGTATTATCGAAGCTCGCAAACAGGCAATACCTGATGATCAGTATTTTTGGCTCACCGTTGCTGGCATTTCTGCTTGCATGGTTCACCAAATATACAATTGGCAAAAGTTATGTTTTCAGTGAAAACGAGAACCTGCCCTCTTATTTATTCATGTGTGTTATCACATCCCTTTTTCTGGGTCTGATAATTAGCGCTGAGGAGATTGTGAAGGATCGCAAAATCCTCAGGCGTGAGTCATTTCTTCATCTGAGCTGGTTCAGCTACCTGAATTCAAAGGTCATGATCATGTTCCTTATTTCGGCAATTCAGACAATTTCCTTTATTCTGATAGGTAATTATATACTTGAGATCAAGGGATTAACTATTCAATACTGGCTGGTTCTGTTTACCACATCCTGTTTTGCAAATATCCTCGGACTTAATATATCTTCCGGATTCAATTCAGTGATCACTATTTACATACTTATTCCATTCATTATCATTCCGCAATTGCTCTTCAGTGGTGTTCTTGTCAAATTTGATAAACTAAATCATGTCAGTAATTCTTCAGGTGAATTTACACCTTTAATCGGCGATCTTATGGCCGCCAGGTGGTCATTCGAAGCGTTGGCTGTGGAGCAGTTCAAGAATAATAAATTCGAAAGAAATTTCTTCAGGCAAGACATGGGAGAAAGCGAAAATACCTGGTATGGACAGTTCCTGACTGATGCACTTACGAAAGATCTCGACAGGCTGAACAGTTATAAAAGTACCGGAGATATTGATCCTGAAACTCCGGAGATAAGACGGTTGCGTTTTCATATCGGCCAGTTATCCTCTGTAGCCGGTATCAGTTCTGTTCCTGATAAACTGAAGATGCAACTTGATAATTTTAAGCCGAGGTCTCCTGGAGCTGATTCGATGAAACTTTACCTCAACAGCCTTAAGTCTCATTTTAACAGCATGTTAAAGGAGTATCGACACAGAAAAGATTCAGTTACTGCCTCAATAAGATTAAAAGCAGGTGATAACGAGTTAAATTATCTCAGGGAGAATTATTACAATTCGCAGCTGGAAAAGGTTGTTCTTGATAAATTACGACTCGATCAGAATCTGGTTACAGATGATATGATAATCAGGAAATATGAGCCCGGATACATGAAGCCTTCCTCAAAGTCTGGCAGGGCACATTTATATGCGCCTTATAAACAGATTGGAAATATCAGCATTGACACTTTTTGCTTCGACATTGCTTTTCTGTGGATAGTAAGCTTGCTGTTATATATTGCTTTATATTACAAACTTCTGCAGAGGATAATTAATATCTCCATAAAGATTAAGATAAAGCAATCAGAAAAACAGACTACCTAATCCATTTTTCAACAGCTTCAGGGCTGAGNCCTGCTAAGCCAAGCTTGTTTTTCTTATTGAAGCCATTAAGGTCATTAGCCAGTTTTCCTGCTTTCTCNGTTTCCTTAAGCTTGCTTACAGTGGTGAAACCCAATTGCTTCAACGGTTCTATCCACTCCTCAGGCACACCGATTTCAAGGTACTCTTCTTTTTGGCTTTCGACTTTTAGCTTTTGACTTTCCGGTTTCATCTGCGGAAACAGAAGAACATCCTGGATGGATTGCTGATTGGTTAAAAGCATTGTAAGCCTGTCTATTCCAATTCCCATTCCGGAAGTAGGAGGCATACCATACTCCAGAGCCCTTATGAAGTCGAGATCAATAAACATTGCTTCGTCATCGCCTTTTTCAGAAAGCCTTAGCTGATCCTGAAACCGTTCCATCTGATCAATCGGATCATTCAGCTCTGAATATGCATTGGCTATTTCTTTACCATTTATCATAAGTTCAAACCTCTCGGTAACTCCAGGTTTGCTGCGATGCATTTTTGTCAGCGGTGATGTTTCTGTAGGATAGTCAATTATGAATGTCGGCTGGATATAATTGTGTTCACATTTTTCACCGAACAGTTCATCGATAAGCTTTCCTTTTCCCATTGAAGGAGTGACCGGTACATTGAGCTTTTCACAAACTGCCCTGAGTCCGGATTCATCCATACCTGAAATATCAATACCTGTATTCTCTTTAATGGCGTCAGTCATACTGATCCTTTTGAAAGGAGGATTCAGATTTATTAGCTTGTCCCCGAACTGCACCTCTGTTTTTCCATGAAGATCGAGTGCGGCTTTTTTTATCATTTCCTCCGTGAAGGTCATCATCCAGTTATAGTCCTTATAGGCAATATAGATTTCCATCACTGTGAACTCGGGATTATGAGTGCGGTCCATTCCTTCATTACGGAAATCCTTGGCAAATTCATAAACACCTTCAAAGCCGCCAACAATTAATCTCTTAAGATAAAGCTCGTTTGCAACTCTCAGATATAGAGGAATATCGAGTGTGTTATGATGNGTAATGAAAGGTCTGGCAGCAGCGCCTCCGGGAATAGGNTGCAGTATNGGGGTTTCAACTTCAAGGTAACCTTTCGAGTTAAACAGCTCCCTCATCGACTGAATTATCTGTGTTCTTTTTCTGAATACGTCACGGACATTCGGATTAACAATNAGATCGACGTATCTCTGGCGATATCTCATTTCNGGGTCAGTGACAGCATCATACAGNACACCGTCTTTTTCCTTTACTACGGGAAGTGGCCTGATAGATTTGCTGAGAAGTGTCAGTTCATTAACGTGAACAGTTGTTTCACCCATCTGAGTTTTAAAAACATGTCCCTTTACACCAATAATATCGCCGATATCGAGAAGATGCTTAAATACAGTATTATACATTGTTTTGTCTTCACCCGGGCAAAGATCATCTCTTCTGACATAGATCTGAATTCTTCCGGAAGAGTCCATCAGCTCTGCAAATGATGCATTTCCCATTATTCTCCTGCTCATTATCCTTCCTGCAAGGCATACTTCGCGGAAATTATCTTTCTCAGGACTGTAATTCTCCATAATATCCTGTGCAAAGACATTGGTTTTATATTCAGTAGCAGGGTAGGGATTTATGCCTAATTTTCTCAGTTCATCGAGTGACGATCTTCTGATCTGCTCCTGTTCACTTAAATTATTGTTACTCATTCTGCTCTTAAAATTTGTGCAAAGATAAAAAAATCATGCATCGGTGTACTATTTAAAATCAGCCTTTAGATGCCTGAATTTCATTCTCAAACCTTTCGCGGATCAATTTTGTTATGGGTCCCGGATTACCGTTACCCAGAGTATTTCCACCGATTTCAATAACCGGCATCACTTCCGAAGATGTATTGCTGATAAAAGCCTCCTGTACCAATCTTATTCTGTTTTCCTGCAATGCTTCTTCGCGTATGCTTATTCCTGCATCCTGAGCAATTCTTAAAATATTTTTTCTTGTTACACCCGAAAGTATGTTGTTAGATTCCGGATGTGTAAACAGGGTGCCATTCATCACAAAGAAAATATTTGAATGGGAGCCTTCAGTTATTAATCCGTTTCTGACGAAAATACATTCCTTTTGTCCGTTTTCACAGGCTTCCTGAAAACTCAATGTATTTGGCAGCAGAGCAACAGATTTGATATCGCATCTGCTCCATCTGATATCTTCTTTGAGCATTACTTTTATTCCCGTTTGCAATGATCCGAAATCAGGTGTAAAACCCCAGGCATAGGAATATATTGTCGGCGTTACATCCGGTGAGGGGAAAGAATGGGACCGGCGGGCTGCACCTCTTGTAACCTGAAGATAAACCATTGCATTTTTATCCAATAGGTTATTTAGTTTTACAAGTTCATTCGCAATAGACGGAAATGAATCAGTATCAGACCAGTTAATTCTTAATTCTCTAAGACTTCTTTTGAGACGGGTCAGATGGCTGTCCATGTCATAAAAAAACCCTTCGTACCATCTGATCACTTCGTAAATGCCATCAGCAAAAAGGAATCCGCGATCATCGGGACTGATTTTTACTTCCTCTTTAGGAATAAATTTCCCGTTAAAATATGTTATCTCCATGGTTCAATTATTTCCGTTTTATAGTCAATTCCCGATCTGGCCTCCTCAGGGGAACCGGTATTTCCGCAGGCAGCCTGGACAAAGAGCGATGCTCCCAGCACTGTAGTTTCTTTCTGATCAATTATTTTCAGAGGTACACCGGTATAATCTGCTCTTAGCTGATTCCAAAGCCGGTTCTTTGATCCGCCTCCGACGCAGAGAATACTTTCTGACTTAAATCCACCTGCATTTTCGAGTGCTCTTTTTCCTTCAGCAAGCCGCAGAGAAAGTGCTTCAAGAATTGCCCGGAAGATTTCGTCGCGTGTAGTCTCCATTGTCAGTCCAAGTATCTGACCCGACGGTTTCCCTTTCAACTCCTCATAAAACTTAGGATTGACTTTTACACCATTGCAGCCCTGAGGTATTTTTTCTGCACCNGCAACCATCGTTTCATAAACATTTTCTGTGATTTCACTGTAAAAATTCCTTCTGGCCCATTCAAGTACCCCTGAAGCTATCCATTGATTACCAATATTATATAAATTGGGTCTGGAATCCAGCTCTGTAGTAATTCCCAGATCCAGCTGTTCTTTTCCCGATCTGTATCTGTCAGACCGTACCATAAGAATTTCCCATGTTCCCGAGCTAAGAACAGGCTGATTTATTCCAGCTCCAGAACCGAATATGGCAAACTGCGTATCATGGCCGGTGGCCACCACAGGAATACCTTCAGGTATTGCTGTTTCTTCAGATGATTTCAAAGTAACTCTGCCTGTAATTGTTCCAGGCTCCACAGGAGTCCCTAATTTTTCGCGTGGGAAACCAATTTTACCAAGGATCTCTTCAGAAAAGTTCCTGCTCTTAAGACTTGTAAGCATCGAGGTTCCGGCCATTGTCGTATCATTCACCATTTCCCCTGTAAGAAAAAAGGAAAATATTGAAGAAATGAAAAGGAAATGGGAGCTTTTGCTGACTATATCAGGTTTGTTCCCAGCAAACCAGATTAACTTGTTTATTGTATTAAAAGAGAAGGGAAGGACACCGCTTTCATTATATAAATCAGTGAGAGGCAGGTATCTCTCAATATTATTCATAATATCATTTGTTCGCTCGCACTGCCATGAAATAACAGGATAGAGCATTTTCCCCGATTTGTCAAAGAGAGTACCGTCAACGCCAAAAGTTGTAACGGTTACACCAGCTATTTGCTTTGGATTGATTTTGCTCACCACTTTCTGAGATGCTCTGCACATCCTTTCCCAGATCCTGTTTACGTCCCATATTCTGTATTCAGGGTACATGGGATCCGGTACAGTATGGTTAGGGAATGACTCAGAAGCCAGAATTTCGCCTTTGATATTTATGGCTATAACCCTTACGTTTGTAGCTCCGCAATCGAAAACAATTACAATATCACCTCTGGGCATTTTTATAAAGTTACAATCCCTTCAGAAAAGCCATTGAAGAACCCG
>JGI20214J51088_10002205_pt1 | contig 13089 bp, 6 predicted proteins | sample WetSurMetagenome_FD_51088 | JGI IMG/M metagenome (IMG submission 51088)
TTTGGTCTTTATTGGGTTCGTCGCAAAATTAGGAAATTTTGTGATTTACAGCACTTCGGGCTGTTGTGTATTTAGATGAAATGCAGGATTTGATCGATCAATGGAGAAAATGACGAATGACGAAGCACGAATGACGAATGTAAGTTAGATTTACGAGTACGAATGATCTGATGGCGCGCGTCTCCTTATGGAACATTGTCGCTCGTTGAGTTCTTTCATTTCCTGGTTCCCTGGGGCATGACCCTAACCCATTGTCATTATTTATCATTCCCGGTAATTGCCGTTGGCGTAGAAAATTTCTATTAACTAAAAATCAAACGCTTTATGAAAACTTACGCCACTACAAAGAAAACACAGTCAATCGTTGAAATCTTCATCGAAGAAATGAATCAGATTTACTATCCTGGCTATGTTGAAGATCACATTGCTTCTGATACTCAGAAATTCGAATGGGAATTTAATGAGTATCAGGCTCAATTCTCAAAGAAATAGAAAGACAATCATGTTAGGCAATCCAACCAAATACCCGGTTGGATTGCCAGCCTACTTTTTCTCGTGAAAGGAAAATGCAATTAATGATTTATACTAATTGTCATTTATCTGTAATGTTAATTGTCAGGATTATTTTAGGTTCGAGGATATAATATATATAATTAATGAACACAAATTTTACATTTATTTACACAGATTGTTGCTCATATAAGATATATTTATAAATTGCATATCTTTTAAGGGCCGCTAAATTCATTTCTGAATTTCAATATGCTCTAATTTAGGAACGAGAAACCATTAAATATTGCATATATAGCTAAATAATTGTTTTACTGTAGATACTTTTCGAATTGACTAATATTTACTTGATTGAGGATGAGATATTAATTGCTGATGGGTTAAGATGGCGATTCCGTTCCCCTTCATGTTCAATTAAAATTTTGGGGTATACCAATAAATTATCTGTTGGTATTGATAAAATCAAAGACCTGAAACCAGATATTGCACTCCTGGATTTGTTTTTAGGGAAATCGGACCCGGTACAAAATTTTCTTAAACTTAAAAACAACTTTCCCGAACTACCCATTATAATCCATTCGTCAGAAGGATGTTTGTGGTGGAAGTGGAGAATGATGCTTGAGGGATCTTTTGGATATGTTGTAAAAGAATGGGACGTTGATGAGCTAACACATACCATCTGCAAAGTGGCAGAAGGTCATTATGTCAAGCCTTATGACCTTCTTTTATTTTTCACAAAACAAAGCTTTCTTCATGGTATTGACACTTTAACAACTTATGAGCTTGATATCCTTCTTTTACGAAAGGAGGGATTACAAAATAAAGAAATTTCGCGAATTCTTAAAATTTCAGTTAGTGCTATTGAGAAAAAAATTTCGAAGCTTTGCATTACTTTTAATGTCGGCTCTATCAATGATATTATTAAGGAGCTATTCAATACTTATGAGTTTGTTCCAAATATAAGACCTTATTCAGTGTTTAATAATCTCGGTTGTTAGGGTATCGTATTTATTAAAACCAATGTTAGTGTTGAGTTTTTCCATTTTACAGTATGAATAATTTGTGAGGAACAACCTCATTGACAGATTATAATTAACCATTTAGTTTTGTAACCTTAATTTTTTCGACTATGAAGAAATTTATTTGTTTTAACATTATTCTTTTAAGTTTATTGATCACCTCAACCATGTTTTCACAGAATACCGGACCTTTATTAAATGGCTATGGTTTTCACGGCAGAGGTCAAACAAGCGAAGAACAAAAATGTTATCAGAATGATTTTTCGTCATTTAGCCCGATGAAAACCCCATTATTTGGTAAAGACATTATAATTAAAAATTCGCCTGGTTTAAACCAACAATGTGTTGAAGTTTGTGTTGCCCCCAATGGATGGTTATATTCATTCTATTGGAATCCAATTGACAAGGGATTTGCATACTATATAATGAAATCTGTTGATAATGGAATTACATGGACAGAACTGACAATGGTCGACTTCCCAAATACTACCAAGATAATTAGCGAAATGGATATCCTAGCATGTGGAACAGATGACTCTAATATAAAACTTTTTCTTGGCCTTGTTCTTACCGATAATCCAGGTCATTTTGATCAAGGCATTGTACTTAGGTTTAATGGTAATAACGGTGAGATTGAAGATGAGCTTTTACATGATCAAGATTTTTCAGACATTCATAGTATTTCATTAGCATCAGATTATCCATACAATGCTGAGAATGCGAACCCTTACAGTATTGCTGTTCTATACACTAGGTCTAAATCCCTTTCATTTTTCCAGGACGTTGTATTTTGTTCGTCCAGTGATGGTGGAATGAGCTTTGATCACAAACAGGTAATTTGGACATCCGATGAGGTAGATGTTTATCATGTAGATCTATCTTATGCCTGGAGTCCTTCAAAAAATTCTGGTCGGTACTTTGGTGTTTGGGAGGTAAAGCCACAATTATTGGATAATACAGGTCACATATACACAGCACATACTGAACCCAACTTCGATAGTCCTTTCACAACCCCTGTATGTCTTGATAGTCTAGTGCCGTCAATTATAAACAATTGCCTCTTACCCACAATCTCCTGCCAGGTTGATGATACAGAAAATGAGGATTCAGATATCACGCAAGTAGTTTTATGCGAAACAAAAATTTCAGGGTCTGATACCTATGGCATTTCTGGTTGGTACAATATGAGCTCAACTAACTCAAATAGCTTTATTCCTTTTACTTTTACAGACCCATCGCACAATTCTTCCAAACCAGATATAGCCTATAACGCCTTTGGAAATCACTTTATGGTAACATATTTTGATTCTACAACTAAGGAACTCCCACTCATAACGAATGATTTGAATCTTACAAATCCAACCTTATGGAATATTGTGTCTTCCGGATATAATGACAGCCAGGAAATTTTTGCGCCAGGTCCATCAGTAAAAATGAACTATTCTCAAGGAAATGGAATCAATACATGGATAATGAACAATAGTGAAGGAAACGGGGTTGCTTTATTCGACGCAGTAAATAGTACCTATACCTCTAATAGTGAAATCACGCAAAATCTGCATATATCCACTATCTCTGTATTTCCAAATCCTACTTCATCATTCGCAACCATAAAAATCTGTTCTGATGAACCGGGGACCTTGTCTCTATTCCTAAAAAACTCCTTAGGGCAGCGTATTGCTATTTCTACCAACATAGCTTGCCATCAAGGAATAAATACAATCGATATTGACTTAACATCTTGTGATGCTGGATGTTATGTATTATTGGTTACAGGGTTGTCACATCCAATTCAGTGTAAAATTATTAAAATAAATTCTTCCATGTAAATTAATTTTAATGCATATAAAGATAATTACCAAATTAATAGTTATGAAAAAATCTATGTCTTTGCGAACCAGATTATATCTAGGATTAGTAATTGCGATCTTAAATTTAACATGCACTTTAAGTGCAAAAAGTCAAAGTTTTCAGCTTACTACTGGAACATCCACTTTACTCAAGGAATACCCCAGCACAACCACATATTACTCAATAGGTTATGGAACGGGAAATTCTACACCCACTGCCAAATTTCACATATTAACAAAAAATGGTATTATAAATGACCCGTTATTGAAAGTTGAAGCTCAAAGAAGTTCTAGTTCAGAAGGTTACATTTCCTTCCTTGGAAAGGTCGATAGAAATGGGATACCAGTATCTTATGGAATTTTTCAAAGCGGAGATAAATTAATAAACTCATTTGAAGGGCCATTAATTATCACCGGAAACTTAACATTTTATCATAATATTAATCATCTTAATGGAATTAATATTCTTAACGATTGTTATGATGATTTATTCACATTCCATTTTGGGAAACCAAACCCAAACAACTCTTGGAGTTCACCGTTAATACTTGATGTTACTAATGGCGTAATTACACATGGAACGTTGTATTGTGATCACTTTAATATGGCTCCAGGAGCATTCGTTAATGCAGTTTTAGTCTCGGATCAAGATGGTAACGCAACATGGACAGATCCGACAGTATTTCATGATGATGATTGGCTCCCGAAGGCACCAAAAACAGGAGAAAATATTCAGACAAACCTATACTTAAATGAGAAGTATGCATATGTTGGGGTTGGGACTCAGGAGCCAAAAAGCAAATTTCATGTTGTTGATGGCAATATAATGATTTCCAGAAGTCCAGCTAAAGCGCCAGGAAGTAGAAACGGCAGCATCCTTTTTGGTAAAATAATTGATGAGACCAGCCCTCTTGGCGAGTGGGGGATAGAGTATCAAGATGACTTAACAACCTATATGAATGGTGGACTAAATTTCTGGAAAGTGTACACTGAATTAAACCCTGGAAAAGATCACGCTTTGTTTATACGTAATGACGGATTTGTTGGAATAGGAACCGCGTCACCCCAATCAGAACTATCAGTTAATGGAAAAATTACTGCAAAAGAAATCGAAGTATTAGCAGTTGGTTGGGTACCTGATTTTGTTTTTGAGGATGATTATAAACTAAAATCGCTGGATGAAGTCGAAGGCTATATTCTATCAAATAAGCATTTGCCAGATGTTCCTTCAGCAGAAGAAATAATGGAAAATGGAATGAATCTCTCTGAGATGAATTCAATTTTATTAAAAAAGGTTGAAGAACTTACTCTTTATGTAATTCAACTTAAAAAAGAAATCCAACAAATTAAAGCGTCAAAAGATGAGGAATAGATTTATAAACTTTATTATTTTCCTTTGTTGTTGCTTTTTTATTCCAGCTATCACTTTTGCTCAAATTAATACTGAGTGGATTGTTGGATTTGGGACTCAAGGATTAGACATAGGGAATGGTCTGACATTTGATCGTCAAAGCAATCTAATTATATGTGGTAGCATAGAAAAAATCTCTGTAAAAAATAGCCACTCTCATCTTGACGGATCTGGTTCAATAAGTTATATTTCGAAAATTGATACTTCGGGGAACCTGAAATGGACTAAACAGCTATTTGGAGAAATATATGGATATTCTAATAGAATATTGTGTGTTTCGCCAGATAAATTTATAATTTCCGGGTGTCAGCAAAAGGCATTTACTGATAATAAATCCAAAAAATGTTGCACTGCTTATACCTTAAATTGTATTGATAGTATAGGCACTATTATATGGACAAATAGTTTTACAGGCTCGAAGCTAAACAATTTTAATTGTATCGAACTAGATACGATAAAAAATGAGATTTTACAAGCTGGTATATTTTACGACACTCTTACGATCGAGAAAAAGAAATTTGCATCAAAAGGGAAGTCTGATATAGTTTTAATTACTTATTCAGAAGAAGGCCAAGTAATAAATGCACGTACTTTTGGAGGAAAAGGATCTGAGAATATCTCATACATTAAAAGTTTTCCCAATGGAGAATTGATGATTGTTGGAAAATACGAGAATTCATTACTTATAGGAAACTCGACGATAATTCAAAAGAGAAGCTCTGGACAAGGATTGTTTATTTTGTTTATTGATAGTGAGGGTAGATGTACTCGCCTTGATAATTTAGGCTGGGGATCAAATGTTGAGTTGTTCAAGATTTTGGAGAATAAAGATCGATATTATATTTGTGGAAATTTCACAGGAAACTTAATTCTAGGTAATAAAGAAATTGAATCCAAAGGAAGCCAGGATGTTTTTCTTGCAGCCTATGATAAGAAATTTAATTTGCTTTGGTTGAATAATATTGGTGGACAAAGGAAGGAACATGTCTCTGGGTTAATACCTTTTTCTAATGGGGTGGTCCTTTCTGGTTCATTCTTATCAACATTGAAGTTTAATCACATTGAGATATCACCTGAAAATGACAACATGGACATTTTCATTACAAAGGTAGATTCTAATGGCATGATTAATTGGTTTAAACAAATAGGCGGACCTGGAAATGAGTTCTCAAAGGAAATTGTTTGTGACAGTCTAAACAATATATATCTCAGCGGTCAATTCAAAGATTCTCTTATTACCCCGGTTAAAATTCTGTCCTCTGGTTCAGAAGATGTATTTTTAGCAAAGTTGCGACCTTGTGATGATATTAAAATTCCCTTTAAAAACCCAGAAGAAAAATGTCCAGAAAGAGAAATAGTGTTAAATGCCGGACCGGGATTTATTTCATATGATTGGGATAACGGGAAGGGTAATACCTCAATTTACAGTGTTAATGAAGCGCGTTCAATCCCTCTGGTAGTTACAACAAACACTGGGTGTACGATATTTGATACAGTTTTTATAAAAGAGACACCTCCCAGTAGTCCATATATTGGCAACGATACAACTATATTTGATACTTCGTCTGTTATTCTCTTATGTCATAACTCTTTCAGTTCCTATCTGTGGAGTAATGATAGTGAGATGCCGTCCATCAAAGTTAGAGGCACTGATCTTCATGAGGGAGGGAACTTAATATGGTTAAAAACATCTAATGAAAGGGGATGCGAAGGATATGATGATATTATTATTTCAGTATTAAAAACTAAGGATATTTATTATTCAGACAGCCTCTTAGTGAATGTTTTTCCAAATCCCGCAGATGAATTTATATATTTAACAATTAACAATTCTTTTAATACAGTAAAAATATCGATTTATGATATGTTAGGAAAGGAAATATTTTCTAAAAATATCATTGATTACATTAAGGATCAAAAGATTGCAATTGCGGTTTCTTCATTTCCACCTGGCATATATACACTTAAGGTCAATTCTTCAGAATTGTATTTTTCAAGTAAAATTGTACGTATGCGATGAAATACGGTTAATTCCAAATCTGATTTAGATTCTCAGTTTTAAATTCGACAGATATTGTAAATTCATTACGATCCAGCCATTTAGTTGTCTTAAATATGTTTAAATTCTTATGCTAATTTCTCAATAAATATTTCTTATATTTGGTTCTATTATATTTTATTTTCCATTTTAATAAGTGAGGATAGGACATTTCAATAAAAATGTAAATTATTAGTTTATATGTTGTTTGATTTTCAAGAAATATATTTTACAGTAATTTAAAATTTTATATATGCATAATAATAGTATCATTAAAAGTATAGTTGTATTTTGCTTATCATTTATTCCGTGCATTATATTTTGTCAAACTACATCATGGAATTTAATTAATTTAGTGAATAATACTAATATTATACCGCCTCCTCCTGAAGCTGCTGCATTAGGAAGGTTTGGAGAATGTCCAGTTTCCCTATTTACTGGTAAAGCTAATATTTCAATTCCCTTATATGAAATTCAAGTTAATGATTTTAAATTACCAATAAATCTAACTTATAATACCCAGGGAAATCGAGTTAGTGATATTGCCTCTTGGGTTGGTCTGGGGTGGACTCTAAATGCTGGAGGTGTCATTACACGAACAATTAAAGGATTACCAGATGAAATAGTCTATAATGGATATTCAACTGATTTGGAAAATTTAGGTAACGCTGGTGATAAAGTCGATCAATATTTTGCAGATGGTGTTTGCGACGATCCTGTTACAACTAATAATTATAGTGAAATACTCGCCCTAATGGACATTTCTGAAGGTCTTATGGATGGAGAACCAGATGAATATTATTTTAATTTTAACCAATATTCAGGAAAATTTATCATACATGAGAATAATGTCATTCAAATAATGCCATTAAATAATCAGTTAACTTTATCTTACAGTACAATTGGTGAGCAAACTGCTGGAAAACCTAATCACATTGAAAGCTTTGTGATAACGACACCAGATGGAGTAAAATATTATTTTGGTAATGAGGCTAGAGATGAAACGGTAGAGGTTCACACCCGTTTAAGGCTGCAAAAAGTTAGTGATTTTATTCAATCTGGTGATGCTAGTTATCCAAGATCATTATATACCGGAAATAAGTCTTCCTATATTAATGAAAACCTATTTTATAATAGTTGGTATCTATATAAAATTGTATTGCCAAATTCTGGCGGTGAGATTCAATTTTCGTACGAAACTGATAGGGTTAATATTATTACTAATTTCAATGATGTTTATTTTGTAGACAAGGAACCTAACTTGGAACTAGATTTTAATACAATTCAACGGACCTTTACCGAATCATATATTGATACAAAAAGACTTAAACGGATTTCATGGGATGAGGGAGATATTTTATTTAATAAAAATGAATCAAAACGTATTGATATCGATAGAAGTATAACCGATCCCAATGCAGGTTATTCATTGAGTTCAATTGAAGTAAATAATTATCTAAATGAGATTGTCCATATAATTAACTTTGAGACGAGCTACTTTACTTCAAATAATTCCTTTAATAATTCTGAAACAGAGGATTGTCCAGGTTTTTTTAAGCGACTACGTTTAGATAATGTTTCAATAGATGACAAGAAGTATAGTTTTACATATGACCTACAAGAAATGCCTGCTAGGTATTCACCGCAGATGGATTTCTGGGGTTTTTATAAACATATGGATATACAAAACAATACCCTGAATAGGATTGCAAGGCCTTTAATCTACGTTTATCCTGAGGATTTAAATAATGCCATATATAAAGGAATCTATTCCATTTATCCCCGCTCTAACATCGGGAATGAGATAATTTTACCTGGAAGCGATAGAACTCCTAATCTTCTGAATGCACAAGCGAACATTTTAAAGAAAATCACTTATCCTACTGGAGGATGGGATGAGTTTTCATATGAATTGCATAGCTTCCTTATTGATGGTTCTGAAAGGTCAGGAGGAGGATTAAGAATAAAAAGCATTACTTCCTTTGATGGCATAACCCATGATAATGATATTACTAAACTATATACATATTCAGATGGACGAATTCTACAAGTTCCTGATTATGCCAAACATAACATTGCTAATTCTTATTTTGCTGAAAATGAAAATCCATTAGTTAAATGGTCGAGACTTACAACAATCTATTCTTTAGGTACAAATTGTCAGGGTTTGACTCAAGGAGGAACAGTTGGTTATTCCGAGGTATCTGAGAAATTCATTAATCAAGTTTCTCAGAATTCGGTAAATGGCATCAAAAAGTACTATTATCTGTTTCCTGGGGATTATTTATCTCAAAATGATTTGTGTAATGTCTGTCAATATTTTGGATGCCTTTATACAAAAAGTATGCCAATTACTAATACCTATGATCTATCATGGCTAAAATATTATAATATAGGATACGAAAATGCAAATTATAATAAATGGGATAATTACCCATTTCTTGAGAATCCAGACATTGATTTTGCAAGAGGGTTACTTGCAAAGGAAGAATGGTACGATAATGATGGGCAGAACATTGTTAGATCTAAGGAATATCAATATGGTTATATACATGACCCTTATATTCTTTATTCTGTTAAAGCGCAATACTATTGCAAAGAGCATGTTTTCTTTAGCATTTTTGATGATCAATGGAATAGAGTCATTACTGTAGAAGACCAAGCATTTGATATAAGGTGGGGATTAAAAAAAACGATAATCAGTAATTCTTTTCTAAAGAAAGAGATTGAAACTATCAAGGACCTGACAAACTCAACATCCTTAATAAAAGCTACCGAGTATTTATATAATGATCGAATGCTGATCTCACAAGTCTCATCAACAAATAGTGATGGTTGTATAATTAAGGATAAATATAAATACCCGTCTGATTATGAATTTACGGGTACACCGACTAATGAGTCTGCACTCGGGATAAAACATCTAAAAGATCAAAATCAAATTAATTTTCCTATTGAACATGTTGTAACAAAATCATTTTCCGGAAATGAAGTTGTAACATCTGGATCACTTATGTTACCAAAAGTTCAAACGCCTGAAAATGTATTTCCAAAGGTGATAATGAAAATTGAGTCTACAAATCCTATTCCCAATTTTCAATTATCAAATATTAATTCAAATGATCTGTCATTTGATAATAATTATAGAGATTTCCATAGTTTTGATCTTTACCAAGAGGCTAATCCAGTATTATTACAACAACATAAAGTTGATGACATATATATTAGTTATAAGTGGGGTTATCAAAATAGTTATCCTGTTGTTAAGGCTGAGAATATATCATACTCTGAATTGAATCAGGTTATAAATAATCTTAAACCTGATTTTAATGCTTTCCTTGATGGGTTGGGAGACCTTTCTAGCTCAACCAGCAAAACAAATTGGAAAGATTTTAATAATGATCTAAGATCAAACACTTCCCTTTTGAAGGGACTCATTACCACTTATACATACAAGCCTTTAATTGGAGTCACATCCGTAACGGATCCTGCTGGTTACACAACATATTTTGAATATGATTCTTCAGGTAGATTGATTGTCGAGCGAGATGATGATGGAAATATTGTAAAGAAATATGAGTACCATTATGTAAATTGAATGTCAACTGAATTATTAGTTACGTTGATATAGACCTATACCAAATATTATGAAGAATATCATTATTTTACTGTTCCTGATTACTATTTTAGACGTAAATGTTTTGCAAGCTCAATATCCGGATGTAATTACGATGGAACGGGCAATGGTGGGGGAAGCGACAATTGTGGCCCGGCATTCAATTAAGCATCTTCCGGGCTTTAAGGCCAAAACAGGTATCAAATACAGGGCATATATTGATCCGAACTTCATACCAGCGATTCCTTATGAAGATCCTCTTCCGCCTATTGAAATTGATCCCGAACCATCTCAGGACAGAAATTATATCATATCTAAAACCGCAACGAATCCTGCTAGTGTGATTGGTCAAACTACTGCTGATGTCATGATCGATATCTCGTATTTTGATGGGCTTGGTAGACCAGTTCAGAATATCTCTTCAATGGCTAGTCCTGATCAGATGGACATTATAAACTACTCCCTTTATGATGGCGCTGGAAGATTAGATAAATTGTATATGAGTTATAAATCTTCCTCGCCAAATCAAAATAGTCAATTTGAGGACTTTTCAAATTTTAAATTGCATCAGGAATCCTTTATAGAGGATGAATACAATTCGGCCGACAAAGCATATGGTTTTACACAGTATGTTTATGAATCAAATCCTCTAAACAGGGTAATAAAGAATTCTGTTCCAGGTGCAGTTTGGAGGATTACTTCGGAGAACCCTCATTATTTATCCTATGAATACAGTTTAAACTCAACAACCATCAATAGCTGGAGAAGAGATAATAACGGAGCATATCAATCCATTTCTTATGGGCCAGGTGAGCTTATGATTGAGGTATCCAAAAATGAAAACCAAAATTTGAATCAATCTATTACTAAAAAGTACAAGGATAAATTTGATCATGTGGTCATGGTCGAGGTGATGATTGGTTCTACAAGTGACAGGACCTTATATATTTATGACATTTTTGATAAATTGTGCTGTGTAATGACTCCTATGGCAAATACTCCCAACATGTCACAGGATGTAAAATATTGTTATTTTTACAAATACGATGATCCCAGACATAGAATGACCGAGAAACAGGTTCCGGGATCCGGAATTCAATATTTCATCTATGATAAACGAGATCGGCTTGTAATGACTCAGGATGGTAACCTTCGGAATTCTGGTACTGGACGAAAATGGTACTTGACAAGCTATGATGACAAAAATAGAAAAGTAATGTTCGGAATATATGAACATAATAACACTCTATCTCAGCATGATATGCAAGATAAATACAATGATATTAATAATTTTAACGAGTATTTGAACGGGAACTATAATGACATTTACCATGGTTACACTAAAAATGTACCAGATGGATTATTAAACTGTTGTAGCAATGATGTCCTTCTTGTTTATTATTATGATATTTATAATTTTCAACAAGATTTGAATTTTGATCAGACCAATACCGTTGTTGATGTTAATGAAATGATTGTTGCTCCTCATACTCAGGGATTATTGACAGGTACAAAAGTAAGAGTTTTGAACCCCGAACCACAAATGATGCGTGACTGGATGCTTAGTGCTATTTACTATAATAAGAGGGAAAGGCCAATACAGGAAATCAGCAACAGTCAACTTTTGAATGGTAGGGAAGTAACCTCAACAGAATATAATTTTCTAGGGAGTATTACTCGGCAAAATATACTTTTTTACTCAGATATTTCAAATCCCGCATCTTATTCATTTACTGAAGGTTATTCATATGATCATAGAAACAGGTCTGTTAGCCATACGATTGAAGGACTTGGCCCCAAAGTGCTTTTATCCTTCAATACCTTTTCTCCTATTGGAAGTCTTTCAAGTGTGTCAACACATGCTAAGGCAAATGGTTCTACGTATTTTCCGTTTATGCAGAAAACAGATTTTCAATATAACATAAGAGGATGGCTTACTCATATTAACGATCCTGATAACGCGATTACACCTGAAAAGGATTTATTTTCAATGCGTTTGTATTATGAATCCGCCTTCTCAAATGGGGATCTTCAGTATAATGGAAACATTTCAGCGTCACATTGGACAACAGCCCGCAATACTGATCACTTTGGATATCATTTTTCGTATGATCAAAAGAATCAACTTACAAATGCGACGTTTTATAAATCTATAAATGGGTCATGGACAAATGATAATTCATATAATGAAAATAACATTAGTTATGATAAGAATGGGAACATAAAAACACTTGACAGATTTGGCGGTAATGCGCAAAAGATTGATCAGCTTGCCTACAGTTATCTTCCTGGAGAAAATAGAATTAGTTACATTCAAGATATGATTGGTGATGTTCCAGAGGTGAATGATTACCCTGGAAATATGCAAACCAACCCGTCATATTATTATGATGCAAATGGAAATACCGTTAAAGATTTTGATAAAAGTATTTCAACAAATATTGATTATAACTATTTGAACCTCCCACGAGAAATTGACTTTGGAAATAATCAAGTGGTAGTCAATTTCTACGATGCAAATGGGATAAAAAGGGGTAAAAAACATCTTAATGGTAATGAAATTTCCAACTCCTCTCTAATTTATTGTGGAAGATTTATTTTTACGTGGGATTTGGATCTCCTGTATATTTTAACAAAAGAAGGAA
>JGI20214J51088_10002206_pt1 | contig 13088 bp, 11 predicted proteins | sample WetSurMetagenome_FD_51088 | JGI IMG/M metagenome (IMG submission 51088)
CCTTCAGATCCTTCTTGAGGATTTTTCCAACGGAATTGCGGGGGAAATCCTCGACGAAAACGATCTTCTTCGGAAGTTTGAAAAGTGCGATACGGTCCCGGATGGCTGCCAGCAGCCCATCTTCGGTCATTTGCGCCCCGTCCTTGAGCATCACAAAGGCGACCACGACCTCCCCCTTGTTCCGGTCCGGCATCCCGACGACGGCCGACTCCCGCACCTCGGGCAGGGTCTGGATGACCCGCTCCACCTCGGCCGGGTAGATGTTTTCCCCGGAACTGATGATCATCTCCACTTTCCGGCCGACGAGGGTGATGAATCCCTCCTCGTCCCGCCGCCCCATGTCGCCTGTGTGAAACCATCCGCCCCGCATTGCCTCCGCCGTCTCCGTGGGTTTTTTCCAGTAACCCGCAAAGACGTTGGGCCCTTTGACGATAATCTCGCCCGGCTCACCGGACGCGACGTCCCGGTCCTGCTCGTCCACGATCCGAAGCAGGACATGGTGCACCTCCTTGCCCACGGATCCAGCCTTCCGAATCGAATCCTCCAGATCCAGGGCGGTGATTCGAAAGGTCTCCGTCATTCCATACCCCTGGGAAAAGAAGATCCCCTTCTCCTCCTGGTATTTCCGGATCACTGGGAGCGGCATCGGCGCCCCGCCGGCGATAAAGAAATGGACGTGGGAAAAATCCGCATTCTCCCACTCTTCGGTTCGGGTGAGGAGCTGGAACATGACCGGTATGGCAAACATGTAGTTGATCTTCTCCCCGCAGATCAGGCCGATCACCTCGGATGCATTGTAGAAACTCTTGAGGACGAGGGAGCCGCCCGCATAGAGGATCGGCAAGGCCGATGCGCCCAGCGCGCCGATATGAAACAGCGGGGCCACGACAAGGGATTTGTAGTCGCGTTTGATCCCGCAACCGATGACCGAATTGATCGAGCCGAACAACACATTTTCATGCGTCAACACTGCCCCCTTGGGATCCCCCGTCGTTCCGGAGGTGTACATGATAAATAGGGGATCGGTTAGTGTAATCTGCACTTGGGGATCCGGTTCCACGATGGGAAAGGGCGCAACGGCTTCGGTGAGAAGGGGATCGTCTCCGGTATCGCCTCCGTGGCGGAAGCGTCGCGGCATCCCGGACCAAGAGGCCTTCACCTCTCCGATCTTGTCGGTAAAGTCCGCCGAATAGATGATAACCCGTGGATCACAGTCCTTAAAGATGTAGTCCAGCTCCGGCACGGCCAAGCGAAAATTGACCGGCACCATGATCGCACCCATTTTGGCGCAGGCAAAGAATATTTCTAAAAACTCCGACGAATTGGACATGAGAACGGCCACCCGTTCCCCCTTGCCGATCCTCCAGGCGGCAAGCGCGTGGGCCATCCGGTTCACCCGCTCATTGAATTCGTGGTTTGTGAAGGAGCGTGCTGCCTCCTCCTTCAGGAACAACCCCTCCGGATAGATCGCCGCCCGCCAGAAAACCCATTCGCCTACATTCATCTCGTCTCCTTCAGTCCAAATCCGTCAAACGTTTCCAGTACCCCGGTTCGAGGAGTCTCCACTGCCTGCCCCGTATGCATCGCATATGACGTCCCTTATCTTCAAATCATCAACCTTTTTTTTGAGCCCTCTCCAATCCCCTTATCAGACGCTTGAGTCCCCATTTTTCATACGAAAGGAAATGGGCAGCGATGTTCAATGCTTTGATAATTATCGATAACGTCTCGCTTTTCTGCGAGGGCAGGATACGAAGGCGGGCCTTGTTTGTCAAGGCGATTTTATCGCGTGATTTTATCGCGGTGATTTCATCATGCATGTTGTATTGAATAAAAATCAAATCAAGGACCGCAAATTCGCCGAAAATTGAACCCCCAGACGAACCTTTTTTACTTCCGCTTCCAGTAATCCGATTGCCTGAGAGCTTAAAGAGATCTCCAAAATCATCGATGCCAATCCCGGTTTTCTTGACTTTTTGATTACAGAACCAGCCAACCTCGATAAAGATACAGGATTTCAACCCATAATTTATTATATTATTCCCTCTATAAGTGTGATATTTATCCTCGATATGCGAGTGGCTATGGCCCCGGATGTATGATTGAAATGCCGTGGCGTCGTTCATTGCTTGCATATGAGTCGAATGTGTAAAGATGATGTTTCGACTCAGAGCGGAGGATAAATTATGAAGATTCTGATCACTGGTGGTTCCGGATTTCTGGGTATTAACCTTGTCCGTCATCTCCTGCAAAAGGGTTATCCTGACATCGTTGTGCTTGATATTGCCGATTTCGATTATCCTGATGTCGCCTCTTCAATTACCTTTGTGAAAGGAGACATTCGGGACAGAGAAAAAGTCTTTGATACCATGAAAGGGGCTGATATGGTCATCCATACGGCTGCTGCCCTGCCGCTCTATAAAAAGGATGAAATTTTCACAACGGATGTCGACGGAACCCGCAATCTTCTTGAAGCCGCACAACAATGTTATGTGCAAAGATTTATTCATATCTCATCTACGGCTGTGTATGGAATTCCAGACCATCACCCGCTTTACGAGGATGACAAACTGGATGGTGTCGGACCCTACGGAAAGGCCAAGATCATGGCAGAGGAGGTCTGTCTTGAATATCGCCGCAAGGGGATGTGCGTTCCCATTTTACGCCCCAAATCCTTTGTCGGGCCGGAAAGATTAGGAGTTTTTGCCCTATTTTACGATTGGGCAAAAGACAGTCGTGGTTTTCCCATGATCGGCAACGGAAAGAATCGTTATCAGTTGCTCGATGTCGAAGACCTTTGCGAGGTAATATTTTTGTGTATGACGTTGGAAAAAGAAAGAGTGACTGACACATTCAATATCGGCGCCAAGGAATTCAAAACAATGAAAGAAGACTACCAAGCGGTTCTTGATGCAGCAGGATTTGGAAAGAAAATAGTTCCTTTCCCTGCGGCACCCCTAATACTGGCCCTCAGGTTCCTGGAAGCTCTGAAACTCTCACCCCTTTACAAATGGGTTTATGAAACTGCATCAAAAGATTCTTTTGTTTCCATAGAAAAAGCAGAAAAAATCATCGGGTATAAGCCTAAATTTTCCAACCAGGATGCTCTCGTTCGCAATTTCAAGTGGTATCTTGAAAACATTGATAATATGCAGCGCCAAACCGGGATATCGCATCGCGTACCCTGGAAACAAGGTATCCTCCAATTTGCCAAGGTCTTTTTCTAATGATACGGGAGACAATAGCGGCCTTTGATTTCGATGGCACCCTGACGAGATCGGACACCTTTTTGATGTTCCTCATCTTTCAATTCGGATTTGCAGCCTGTTTGAAGGGGTTATGATCAAACCTGGCAGTTCTGATGAAGTATGTTTTCCATAAGGTTTTAAATCATGAGGCCAACCAGGCTGTATTTTCATATTTTTTCAAAGGGCTGAAAATGATTGACTTTGATGCCGCATGCCGGAGATTCGCTCTTTCTAAAATTTCCGGCCAAATCAGACGTAAAGCCCTTGAGCAATGTGAGGGGCACTTCTATAAAGGTCATCGCATTATCATTATAAGTGCCTCTATCAGGAATTAGTTTGAAAAGGCTGATCTTGTGTCCATGAAAAACTACATCGCCCTTCTCCGCATCCCCCAATACTCGAAGAATCTCTTTATCTTCCTTCCCCTGTTCTTTGCCCTGCACCTGCAAGAACCAGAACGATTGTTCAGGGTGTCTCTTGCCTTCCTTGGTTTCTGCTTATTGGCAAGCGCAGTCTATATTCTCAACGATCTCTGCGACCTTGATGAGGATAGCCAACATCCGAAAAAGAAATACCGGCCCCTTCCGACGGGAAGGATAACCCGGAGATCTGCCATTGGGCTGATGGCATGCCTGTTCGCGCTTGGGTTATCCATCGCGTATGTCCTCTCTCTGCAAATGTTTTACCTGTGCCTGCTCTACATCGCCCTGAATACGGCTTACAGCGTGAAGCTGAAACATGTTCCTATCCTGGATATCATGATCATCGCCGTTTGTTTCGTCATCCGCATTTTCGTGGGCGGGTCGGTGGGGAATGTTCCGATTTATATGTGGATCGTAATCATGACTTTCCTGCTGGCGCTGTTCATGGCGCTTGGAAAACGACGAGATGATGTGCTCCTCTTTATGGAAACGAATCACATGCCCCGTAAATCCATTGACGGTTATAATCTGCGATTTATTGACGCCTCCATGATGATCATGGCGGCAGTGGTTTTAGTGGCGTATCTTATGTACACCGTTTCACCGGAGATCACGGCCAAGTTCAAAACCGACAAGCTCTACATCACATCTATTTTCGTCATGATGGGTGTTATGCGCTATCTTCAGATTACCCTATTAGAAGAGAATAGCGGCAGTCCTACAGAGATACTCCTGAAGGATCTCTTTATACAAATGTCTATTGCCGGCTGGCTTATATCATTTGCCCTATTGGTTTATGGTAGATAACTCTATTGATCAAATATGCATTGTTTGCCATTCAGGCCACAGCGGTTAACACCTGAGCCCAATAGTGGACATTCAATTTTTTCTCCTGCAGATAATGGGGAATGCCAATTGTATCAAAGCGATGTAACTACTGGACAGCTTTTCATAACGCGCGATGATCCGTTCTGGGCACGAACCCCATGTAGCTCATAGTGTATGGGGCAAGATGCATAAATGGCAATCGGTGAATCGCAAGAAGATTAAAGATGTGATGAACCTCCAGTGGTTCAGAAAGCAGGGATTATGGGAGGGGGTGGCCATAATAAGGCCACTTCCTGCCACATTTCAAAAGAGGCTTTATTATGAAATTGCATTCCGCTTCTTATAGAAGGGTTTTATTCGGGCTGATAAGTTTGTTTTTTTTCTTGCTGGTGGTGTCTTTTTTTTCCATCTTTGAAGACGCGTTTATTTCCTTGCGTTACGCAGTACAATTCGCTTCTGGTCGGGGATTGGTTTTTAATCCGGGAGAGTGGGTATGGGGGTATTCAAACCTGGCATGGACTGTTTTGGTGGGCGTCGGGGTGTGGTTGGGGTTGAATGCCGTATTCTGCGCTAAATTTTTGGGGGTCATGGCAGCCATGATGGTCATGCTGCTTCTCTTCAACTACCATTCGCCCTGGTTTTCCACCCATGCGGTCAAAAAGGGTCCGCTTTTTTTGCTCCATCTTAGCGCCCCCCTGCTGTTTATCACGAGTACGCATGTCCTGATTCACGCCCAGAATGGCCTGGAGACCATGCTTTTCGCGCTCTTCGTGCTCTGGGGAGTTTTGGGGCTTCTTGCCTCGATGAATGGTGAGAGGCCTTTAGTCGGATATGCCTTGCCGTTTCTCCTGGCTTCTTTGACGAGGCCAGAAGGACCGCTGCTCATGGTGGTCGCCCTTTGCATTGATGGACTGAATTGCCTTGCCCGCCGCCGCGGTTTATTCCGAGTCGTGCTCGCGGGCTTGGTTTTCGCCTTGGGTTACAGTCTTTATCTTGCGATTATGTATTTCGTGTATGGTCAGATCGTCCCCAATGCCTTCTATGTCAAAATTCCCTCGGCTACAATAGGACATGGTATTGATTATATAGCAGATTTTTTATCAGATATCCGTTGGATCTTGCTTCTATGGCCCATACCGTTCGCATTCATAGACCGTAGCGGACGCTCGGACTCCATAACGGCTGTATGCTTTTGTCTGGGTTATTCAGTTTTTATCGTATATGCCGGCGGGGATTTCCAGGCCTATTTTAATCGTTTCATGGTTCCCATTCTGCCGTTGTTGTTTCTGTTGACAGCCAACGGCCTGCTTGGGATGCATCGGCTTTTGATTCGATTGTATCAACCCCTGGCCGGTTCCATTTCCGTGCTTGCCCTGATTTTCATTCTGCTGGTCAATACGGTTCTGGTTCGTTCCCCGATTATTCGCTTTTTCGATCCACTTGCACCAGAGACTTCTTTAGTTCTTGATGCGACCACAATAGCGGTGCGTTCACCAAGCGTTTTTATAACTCAAATGCGGAACTGGTTCAGTTCCGAAAATCTGGATATCCATCCCATGGGTTTTGTCGGACAAACCTTGGCGAAATGGTTACCTGTCGATGTCCGAATGGCCACGGAACAGATGGGACAGATCGGTTATTATCTCGGTAGCAGGCATATAATGGATATAGGCGGTTTAATGGACAATTATTTGGCCCGCCGAGGCATGAGCGCAGAATATCTTCTTTCTCAGCGAATTGATCACATGATCCTTTACTACAAGCCGGAAGATCCTCTGGCTGTGCCCCAGACTCTTATTCCTTCTATTTTGGCGGATCCGCGTGTTCAAAAACAGTATTATCTGAATCATGTGTTTGAGCATACATCTATTATTGAAACCCGCAATCTCAGATCCAAGGTATATATGCTCCTGTTCTCCCGCCGGGGTTCCGGCTGTGAGCCATCCGATCCGATCATCGTAACTGATGTCGGAAAAGAGAGCTTGGCCAATTTTGTGGCCCAGGCCAAAAAAAGAGGCTTTTATACAGATGGGGAGACAAGCATCAATGGACCCCGAAGAGGTGTGCGCGTGCTTTCCGAAAGGATACCCTGTCTGGCGTCGAATTCCTTATCGCATTCATTCCGGCCGACTATGCACAATAAATTAAGACGCTGATAACAATTATAATGATTATCACACCGCATTACAGAACCATCAAAAATAACAGGAGAATGTCGTCAATATGATCAACTATTTAGCCCCAGATTTCAACGATATTCCAGGTCGGAGAGCCTTTCCGCGCAATTACAAGAAAGAGACTTCTGTTGTTCAACACATTGACGTTTCGATTGTGACCCCTTACTACAACGCGAAAGAGCTCTTTGTTGAAACATTCGTATCGCTGTTGTCACAATCCTTACAGAACTGGGAATGGATAATTGTTGACGATGGTTCGCCTGACCAAGCATCTGTGAATCGCCTTGCCGACTTCGCGGCAAAAGACGATCGCATCAAAACACTGAGACAGGAAAATGCCGGAACAGCCGCAGCACGCAATACCGGATTTCATCACTCCAAGGGCCGATACATTTGCTTGCTTGATCATGATGACATGATCGAGCCAACCTACCTGGAAAAATGCGTATGGTTTCTTGATTCAAACCCTGAGTTTGCATTTTGTAATTCGTATAGCGTGGTTTTCGGAGAGCAGGAATTTTTATGGACGACTGGATTTGAAAGAGGGAAAGCTTTTCTCCAGGCTAATAGCGGACCACCGATTTCAGTGATTCGGCGCAAGGCATTTCAAGAATGTGGTGGTTTTGATGCATCCATTAGGGTTCTCTATGAAGATTGGGATTTCTGGTTGGCAATGGCAAAAACAGGTCATTGGGGCTATACGATTAGAGAGTTTCTCCAATGGTATCGAAAACTTGGTAGCGGGCGTTATGAACAGATTTTGCAGTCCGGCTATGTGAACGATGAATTTGCCGAAGCCATGAAGAAAAAGTATGCAGGTCTTGATAAGAACTATCCAACACCAACGCGACGCCATTTGCAACCATACGAAACCATAGAAGCGCATTCGTTGGTATGCAATCCTTTAGTGGCAAATTCGATCGGGCGCCGGATCATGTTTATCGTTCCGTGGATGGTAGAGGGCGGCGCTGATCGAGTTAATCTTGATTTGATCGAAGGCTTGACGGCTAAAGGACATGATGTAACCGTCTGCGCGACCTTGATGGCCGATCACCGTTGGGAGCATCAATTCAGTCGCTTTACGCCCGATATCTTTGTGTTGCCAAACATCCTTTCTGCTTCGGACTATCCGCGATTTCTGGCATACCTGATCCAGTCCCGAAAGATTGATACAGTCGTCATTACCAGCAGCACCATCGGATATCACCTCCTTCCCTATCTCAGGGCCGTCTCGCCCGGGGTTGCATTTGTTGACATGTGCCATGTCGAGGAACCTCACTGGTTGAATGGGGGACATCCCAGGTTCGGTGTTGGCTACCAGGATTTGCTTGAGTTCAACATTGTGACCTCCAGGCATCTGGCCGGATGGATGCAGGACCGCGGCGCCGACATCGCGCGAATCAGAGTGATGTATACGGGCGTCAGAATTTCGCCAACCGATCAGCCCGATAAGGTGAGAAGTTCGGTGCGGTCCGAACTGAACATCCCGGAAGAGATGCCGGTGATTGTCTTTGCCGGACGGATCTGTGAACAAAAACGTCCGGCTCTGCTGGCGGATATCCTCAGAGCTGCACGGGATCAGGGACTAACATTCCGGGCGCTCATCATTGGTGAGGGTGAACTGAAAACCCAACTGAAAAATCTGCTGAACGAGTATCATCTGGCCGAACATGTCCGGATGCTGGACTCGGTTCCGCATCAAAGATGGCTTGATATTCTGGTCGCCTCGGATATTTTCCTGCTGCCCTCACAATATGAGGGCATTTCGATCGCTCTTTTGGAGTCAATGGCCGCCGGTGTTGTGCCTGTCGTAGCCAAGGTCGGTGGACATGACGAAATTGTGACTCCAGATGCGGGTATGTTGATCTCGCACGGGGAGAATGAGATCCGAGAATATTTGGATGCAATAAGCCGCTTACTATCCGATCCCTCAGAAATGCAACAAATGTCGAAACGGTGTAAGGCCCTTGCCGTGTCTAAATTATCATGGGAGATCATGGTTGATCATTTTCTTGCACTCTTGGACGAAGCCCATCATCTTAGGATCGATCATCCACGATATCCGGTCAGCCCGGGCTTTGGGCGAGAATTGGCATCCATGTCGCTCGAGTGCAAACGCCTCAGTGATGCGGTGGATTGGCTTTGGAGCACCAAACCTCATGCAGCAACTGTCGATACTGCGCTGTTGGCCGCATCTCCGGGAGCACAGGCGGTTGCAAGGTTTGCCGTTTTTTTAAGCCAGACCCCACTGGGTCGAATGATTACCCATAACCGCTTTCTTAAGACCATTGGAAAAAGAATTCTGAAATTGATAGGAGCTCAGGGATGAACGATGTGCGCTATGGCTGTGAGTGGCTGGATAGGGGATTAGCCTTCAGCCCCCGCGGACTTCATATCTGTTGCATCTGTCACCACGGTGATCGCGGCTGGCTGCCCATATCGGATTTCAGCGGAGGTGAAGTTCCGGTGCGAAGTATCCGGGAGGCCCGGGCTGCATATATAAAATCAATCAACTCCGACGGGCTGATCGCCTGCGAGGGCTGCGGTCTACTGGAGAAGCGGATCTGGTCTCCGGCCCCATACCTGGTGCAGGTGGTCAATCTATCCCATTTCACCTACTGTAATCTGAATTGTCGCTATTGTTATCTTCAACTCGAAAAAAAATGCACCAACTGGTGGAACGATCCGGAAGGCCTGGCTGCCGGCCATCACCCCCTTGCACTTTATGACACCTTCCAGGCCATGATGGCCGACGGCCTGCTTGCCCCGGACGGGGTCATCAATTGGGGCGGCGGTGAGCCGACCCTGCTGGCCGAATTCGATAGATTGCTGGGTCTTCTGGTGACTGGCGGCCGCTGGAATTATGTGGCCACAAACTGCGTGCGTTATTCTCCGGCTCTTGCTGCTGGTTTGGCTGACGGCCATGTGGGGATGGTGTGCAGTGTGGACGCCGGTACCGCCGCCACCTTCAAGGCTCTGAAAAATCATGATTATTTCGACCGGGTCTGGACCCACCTTAAAACCTATGCCGCTACTGGCGGCAATGTACAGGCCAAGTATATCGTCACCCGGATAAACAGTAATTCCGATGATGCCCGTGAATTTGTGCGCCTGTCCGCAGAGGCCGGGGTGCGCGGCCTGATCTGTGATGTGGATGCCTTTGATCCGGAGGTAACCCCAGCCATCCGGCAAACCATTCAAACCATCCGCCGCGAAGCCAAACAGATGGGCCTGCCCATGCTATTGGCTGGCAGCGGTCTCGCCTCCTTTCCGGAAAAAGATCTTAATCCACAGATTTGATTGTGTCTATTATTTTCAAGGTTCACATCCTTTCTATTGTTTTGGAAAGGCATGTTTTGGAAAAGCAATGATTTTCAATCCTTCATTATGGATACTGTTTTCTGGATAAGTATGATATGTAAAAACTGTTAATGAAGGGTTGGGGGGAACATGGTTTCTGTCATTGGTCTCGACACGGTCTCGGCGGTAAGCTGTAAGGCCGTGATGAATGGACAAAGTGATGCGCTGCAAAACCCATGAAGATACTCTACACAACCCATCAATTTCTACCCGACTATTCTGCTGGGACTGAAATCCTAACATACAGCACTGCAAAAGAGATATCCCGGCGTGGGCATCGGGTCTTCGTGTTTACGGGATACCCTGTGAAGAGGGCTGTCGTAGAATCTCATGCCTTTGACCGCTACGAATATGACGGGATATCCGTCGATCGTTTTTTTCATTCTAAAATCTCATCGATTCGACCCCGGAATCCGATGGAGGCGGAATACAATAATCTGTTTTATGCGGATTTTTTTCGCAAACGCATTCAGGAGCTGAAACCGGATCTGGTCCATTTTTATCATCTGCAAAGGCTTTCCGCATCGGTTATTGATGTCTGCAGGGAAATGGGAATCCCCGCTGTTTTCACGGCGACGGATTTTTGGCTGGTTTGTCCGACCAATCAATTGCTCATGCCTGATCACTCACGGTGTTTGGGTCCTGACAAAGGAATGGCCAATTGCGTTCGCCACCTTGCAGCCATTTCAGAAGGTAAAAGGATCGGGGCGATACTGGATCGATTGCCAGATTGGTTGATGACCGTTTGTATACGATCGATCAAATGTACAACCTTCCTGCCTGGGAATCGTTATGTTCCCCTTGTTCGCGCCCTGGCCGCCAGACCTGCCTATATGGAAAAGCGGATGAACAGGATCAGCATGGTGTTGGTGGCCACTCGATTCATGGGGGAGATACTGCGCCATCATGGCCTGGAAGCCAGAAGCATTCGCCATGTTCCTTTCGGCATCGACCAAGCCCATATTGCATGCGTTTCGGCAAAAGGAACGGCGCANCATCTCCGCATCGGTTTCATTGGAACCCTTTACTACCATAAGGGCGCCCATGTATTGCTGGAAGCAGTACGTTCGTTGCCGGAAGAAATGCCCCTCAAGGTAAAAATATACGGTGAACTTGAACAGTTTCCCAAATACGCAAGAACCTTGCAATCAACAGCCGGAAATGACCATCGTATCGAATTTTGCGGGACATTCGACAATTCCGAGATCGGAGTCATTTTTTCAACTCTGGATGTGTTGGTTATTCCATCTTTGTGGTATGAAAACCATCCTCTGATCCTTTCTTTTGCACAGGCGGCGAGGGTGCCTGTCGTGGCTACGAACTCAGAGGGGATGAGAGAGATGATTGCCGACGGTGAAAACGGCTTCCTGTTTGAGAAAGAAGATGTGAAAGGGCTTGCAGATATCCTCCGGATGCTGTGCGATGACAGGTCCGTGGTCAAATATTTATCCGATCATTCCAGACAACCGAAGTCAATATCTTCTTATGTTGATGAACTTGAACGGATTTATGATGATTTGCTTGGCCATCGGACAGCACTCTAAGCCTTTATGGACTGTTTAATAATCTTTATGGGAGATAAGTGATATGCGTTGCCTCGTTCTGGGTGGAGCCGGCTTTATGGGTTCGCACATCGTGGATGCTTTGGTTGCGAGGAACCACAGTGTAAGAATCTTCGACCTTCCCAATATCAGCGTCGATAATCTGCAACAGAGTATGGACTCCGTGGAGATCTTAGGCGGTGATTTCAATAACGTAAATGCCATTACACAGGCATTGGAAGATATTGACGTGGTTGTGCATCTGGTGAGTACGACGTTGCCTGGGCCCTCAAATGAAAACCCTGTTTATGATGTGGAAAGCAATGTCATCGGCACTTTAAACCTGTTGAAGCAGGCCGTGGAAAAAGGGGTCAAGAAGATCATATTTTCATCCTCCGGCGGGACGGTTTACGGCATCCCTCGTTCCGTACCTATTCCGGAAACCCATGAAACGAATCCCGTCTGTTCCTATGGAATAACGAAACTGACCATCGAAAAACACCTGGCACTTTTCCATCATCTTCACAATCTCGATTATACGGTACTGCGTCTCGCAAATCCTTATGGTGAAAGGCAACGCATCGACGGTGTTCAGGGGGCCGTGGCTGTTTTCTTAGGGAAAACACTTTTACGGCAGCCGATTACCATCTGGGGCGATGGTTCGGTGGCAAGAGACTATTTTTACATCAGCGACCTTGTTGATGCCTTCATAACGGTCATTGAATCGGATTCCCCATCAAAGATTTATAACATTGCCGGTGGCGAAGCCCGCTCTCTGAATGATATTTTATCCGTTGTTCGAAAAGTCACGGGCCTGCGGCCGGTCGTGCGGTATACGCCGGCCAGAAAGCTGGATGTCCCGGTCAATTGTCTGGATATTCATTTGGCAAAGAAGGATCTGGGTTGGCAGCCCGGAATATCCTGGGAAGAGGGTATTGCGCGAACATGGGCGTGGTTGAAAAAATCAAGGGAAGACTAATGAGATAGACCTCATGATACTCCCTTCTCTGCAACCTCACGGGAGATAGCGGTTTTTGTTGCCCCATGGAGCTTCACTGAATATCCTGGTGCAGAGGAAATGACGATAGATTGTAGGAAACCGTGTTCAGTAACTGAGGCGGCCAAACCAGCCTGGAGGGTTTGGCTGCCTCATTTGTTTGTGGCTTGTTGGCTGCTTTATCTGGGTGTTTCGATCTGGCAGCATGTTCTTCATAGCGTTCAGACCCCTTTTTACGACCCGCTCAGTTACATGCAAAAGGCTGTTAATTTCTGGCGATCTGCCGAGAAGGGGCTCTTTTCCAACCCTTTTAACCTGGATCCTGTGGTACGTCCTCCCGGCACAATATTGATGTCCTACCCATTGGGGCTTACACCTGATTTCCATGGATTTTACTTCCGATCCATTTTCCTGCCCATCCTGAGTATTGTCGCATCCATCTACACCGTGGCAGGATTGGTCCAGGCAAAAGCTTACGGGTGGCGGGTGGCGGCAATGGCATTTCTGTTTTCATC
>JGI20214J51088_10002207_pt1 | contig 13088 bp, 11 predicted proteins | sample WetSurMetagenome_FD_51088 | JGI IMG/M metagenome (IMG submission 51088)
CCACGCTCGAAATACAAATGGCTTATGTCGACCAATATATTGCAGATAAGTACATCCCGTTTGCACCAACGATGGGAGTATATGTAACTGCCGATGAAGCTGTAGTCCGTTATAACAACCTAAAAGCTTTCTATGCAAAACACAAACACATCGTTATCGGAACTGGTCCATATATCATAGATCAGGTTTTCCCGGTTGAAGGATCCATCACTGTCGTCCGTAATGAAAACTATCTCTTCCCCGCCGATCAGTTCGCTGGTTTCAGCTCACCAGAAATGATGACCCTGGCAGTGGAAGGCCCAGCTGCTGTAATATCTGGCGAAGAGGCTACCTTTGATGTTTCCCTCAAATTCGGAGATCAACCCTATCCGATCAAGAGTGTTGATTCGGTTTCGTACACACTGTTCAACAGCAATGGTGAATCGATTTATGCAGGTAAAGTTGATTTTGTTGCTGACGGTCAATATCGTATCACGCTGACTACCGACGTTACAGCACAATTAACGGAAGGAACTTCAAAACTCTCCGTAGCTGCTGCTTCAAAAACAGTCAGCTTACCTGCCTTTGAAACTGTTGAGTTTGTCGTAACAAAGTAATTCGATGGATTAGCCTATCCTAACATCTTAGGCATGATGGATAGGGGCACGCCTACTGCTCCTATCCATTCCTTTTAGAAAGGACAGAGACAATGATCGAGGAGATTACATACGATGGTACTCCAACTATTTCCAAGCCAAAAACACAGTCTGTTGCCTTAAAAACTCTCATTAGGGTTACGAAATATACAGCTGTTCGTCTTTTAACAATGATTACAACTGTTGTTGTGAGTCTTTATATAACCATATTAATCGCGAATATGGGCGGATATGTCGATACGATCAGAATCGCCCAGATACGCGAAGATGTGAATTCAAAAATGGCCGGTAATCCCGCTTTACGGAGTTTGACAATTGAGCAGCGTGCTTCAATGTCCCAGACGCAAATCCAATCTCGAATACATGCTTTGGGGTTGGATCGACCTTTTGCCATTCGCAGTTTTAACTTCTTAAAAAATGCAATTACTCTAAACCTTGGCCGGGCTTTCAATATGGTTAGTAATTCTGGCGCAAATTCTGTCCGGACAATCATACTAGAACGATTACCACCAACATTGGTGCTTTTTGGAGCATCAGATATCATCCTGTTCTTTATTGCCTTAGTCTTTGCATTGGGTTTATCAAGAAAATATGGATCCATTCTTGACAAAATAGCGGTAGCTCTCACTCCTCTATCATCAGCACCTGGCTGGTTCTATGGGATCTTTATCATCCTGATTTTTGCTTCTGTTTTGAAAATATTACCTTTTGGGGGAATGGTTGATTCTCCTCCTCCTTCATCCATTTTTCTATATATTCTAAGTTTGCTTAAACACATGATCTTGCCGGTAATGGCATATACGCTCAGTTCGATATTTTTGAGTATCTTCTCATGGCGGACGTTTTTCTTGATCTATTCAAGTGAAGATTATGTTGAAATGGCAAAAGCAAAAGGCTTGTCATCTCACGCCATACAAAACAATTACATACTTCGCCCAACATTACCTACGATAATTACCAGTTTCGCCCTGCTTGTTATCGGATCCTGGATCGGGGCTCCGATCTTTGAAACGATCTTCAACTGGCCCGGTTTAGGCCGCGCTTTATTCCAGGCCGTTGGTTTGTTCGACACACCAGTCATTATTGGGGAGACTGTCATTTTTTCATACCTGCTTGCTATAACGGTCTTTATCCTCGATTTGGTCTATGCCCTGGTAGATCCTCGTGTGAAAGTCGGAGGGTAAAACAATGTTGAAATCTATTAAAGAAATCTTTCGCTATCCAACGGTGATCATAGGTATATCAATAATTTTAGGACTGGCCATATTATCAGTTTATGCGGTGACTTCGATACCTTATTCCAAAGCTATTTCGTTGTGGCGGGCTAGTGAAGAAGATTGGTATAAAAATCCCAAAAATGCAGGGCCAGTATGGATTAATTGGTTTCGTAAGGATAAATTGCCCGAAACGATCGATATAAGAAGTGCAGACCCGGCAGCTGTCAGGACAGTGAAAGAGACTACCAAAGGGAAAGTCTTAACCATCATTTTGCCAATCAACTATACCTATGATGATTTTGCTGACGATATGTCGCTATATTTTCAGTCAACTTTCACGGAAAAAGCACCTTTTGTCGGTTTGACATGGATCGCGCCGGATGGAAAAGAAACCCGCCTTGGCAGTTTCTCGATCGATACAAAATATACATATCGTATAGATCAAGATCAAAAAGTCACGCGAAAACTGAATAACCTGGTTGCGACTAAAGGATTATTCCTGCCAAACGGGGATGATGAGACATCATATCCATTAAAAGGCGGATATAAATTAAAAATTGAAGCGATCACTTTCGATAAATTATCTGATGTCTCGACCGAATTGGTGGTATATGGTAAGCTGGCTGGTTGGGCTGGAACGGATCACCTGCGCAGGGATTTAGGTGTCGCACTCCTTTGGGGAACTCCAATTGCCTTGTTATTCGGACTACTGGCGGCAGTTGGTACATCGCTTTCACAATTGATCATCGCGGGTATTAGTGCATGGTTTGGAGGCTGGGTGGATACTTTGCTTCAGCGTATCACCGAAGTAAACCTGGTTCTGCCATTCTTACCGATACTCATCATGATCGGTACTTTCTATTCTCGCAGTATTTTTGTAATACTCAGTGCTGTGATTATTTTTAGTATTTTCGGTCAGGGGATAAAAACTTTCAGGGCTGTCTTTTTGCAAGTGAAAGAATCCCCTTATATTGAGGCGGCGAAAACATACGGGGCAACCGATATGCGGGTTATTATGCAGTACATGGTGCCACGCCTTATTCCCATGCTGATCCCTCAATTCATAGTCCTGGTACCATCTTTTGTGTTTCTTGAAGCATCGCTCGCAATCCTCGGGCTTGGTGATCCAACTCTTCCGACGTGGGGAAAAATCATCCAGGACTCTTTATCTCAAGGGGCTTTATACCAGGGTTGGTACTACTGGGTATTGGAACCATCATTTTTCTTAATGATCACCGGGCTGGCCTTCTCATTTGTAGGTTACGCTCTGGACCGGGTTTTTAACCCCCGTTTACGAGGTCAATAATCATGCCTTCCACATCACTACTCAATTTAGAAGACCTGGAGCTGCACTTCTGTACTCAGAAGGGCGTCGTTCAAGCTGTTGACAAAGTCAACTTTAATTTGGACCATGACGAGGCGGTTGTTGTGGTCGGTGAGTCCGGCTGCGGAAAAAGCTCCCTTGCCAAGGCAATCTTACGATTGCTGCCAAAAAATGTCCAATCCTATTCAGGTAAAGTATGGTTGGATGGAATGGATACCATGGCATTATCTGACGAAGAATTTCGCAAGACGATCCGCTGGAGGCAGATGTCAATGGTCCCGCAGGGAGCCATGAATTCATTAAATCCTGTAATGACAATTGGCGATCAGGTAACTGAACCATATGTGCTCCATAACGGNGGATCAAAANCNGAAGCTCTGAATCAAGCCAGGAAAATGTTTGCTTTTGTCGGNGTTCCTGAAAGCTTTTTATATCGATATGCTTTTGAATTAAGCGGCGGGATGCGGCAGCGTGCGGCGCTGGCGATGGCTTTGATCACGATGCCCAACCTGATCATTCTTGACGAGCCTACTTCAGCACTTGATGTGTTGACTCAGGCAAATATCTTTAACATCCTTAAAAAATTGAAACGGGAATTGAAAATTAGTTATATCCTGATCACTCACGATATTGCAACCTCCAGTGAACTAGCAGATACAGTTGCAGTTATGTATGCAGGTCAAATTGTAGAAGTAAACAACGCCACCAGTTTTTTTATTGAACCCATGCATCCGTATTCGGTGAAGTTGATGGATAGCGTACCAAGGCTTAGGGGTAAAAAAGAACCGGATTTTATTGTCGGACAACCGCCAAGTTTGATTAATCCTCCATCCGGCTGTCGTTTCAAAGATCGCTGCCCGAAGCAATTTGCGCAATGTCAACAGGAGCCACCTATAATTAAACAAAATGGTCGTATGGTGAAATGCTGGCTATATCAATAGAATCAGGAGAAATTAATCAATGAACCTACAGGAACAGACCGTTGGCAACGCTGAGTTAACTGAAATTATTGATAATCCAAAAAGTGACATCCTTCTGTCCATTACGGACCTTAAAGTTTGGTTTGAGTTAAGACGCTTTGGTTTTGGTATATCCGGCTATGTCCATGCTGTGGATGGTGTAAATTTTAACCTTTATAACAATGAAGCAATTGGGATAGTAGGTGAGAGTGGATGTGGAAAATCCAGCTTAATGAAAACCATTCTGGGAATCAACCGACCCACAAGTGGTCAAGTCACCTTTGATGGCATGAGCATTGGTAACATGAATCGGAAAGAAATGTATAAATTCCGGTCAAAAGTAGGATACATTCAGCAGGATCCATACGGGGCGATGGCTCCATTTATGAATGTAAATAAGATACTCTCTGAGCCCATGGTCATCAATGGAATTAACGACCCAAAGGAACGGATGGAGAGAATCCGGAAAGCCATGGAGGAGGTAAAAGTCTTTCCGGTCGAGGACTTTTTACAGAAATATCCCCATCAATTAAGTGGTGGCCAGCAGCAACGTATCATTATTGCCCGTTCCATGCTTTTGGAACCAAAACTTATTGTTGCGGATGAACCAGTATCCATGCTGGACGCTTCGGTCCGGGTGGAGATATTAAAACTGTTACGCAGCATTCAAGAAAGGAGGCATTTGGCTGTTATCTATATCACTCACGATCTTTCTACTGTCCGGTATTTTTCAAGACGAATCTTTGTAATGTATGCTGGTGAGATCGTGGAAAAAGCCAGGGTTGATGATCTCCTTGAAAATGCCTCGCATCCATATACCTGGGCTCTTCTTGCAGCCACCTCTGATCCGAATGGTGAAAACGCCAAGGTATTAAAAGAAATCCCCCTGGGGGAGCCGCCGANCCTAATAAAACCGCCTAAAGGGTGTCGATNCCATCCACGGTGCCCAATGATTATAAAAGGATTCTGTGATACACAAGCTCCTCCTGAATTTGAACCCCGTCCGGATCATAAGGTGGCTTGTTGGTTATATAGACCTTAAATAATTCCACCTTGTCACAACACAAAAAGGACTGATCAGTCCTTTTTGGTTTTACCAGGCAAGTTTTATGGGAAATACGAATTTCGATTCCTAAAGGATTTCAATCAAACCTTACATCGTCTTCAACAACCGTTCAATATGCTGAGTATGATCTTGTTCATGCCACAAGGTGCGCCTGAGAATTTTTCGTGCAGACCACAGCTCCCCTCTCTTCTCAGTGATCTGAGCATCGCCAATCAGTTTCCATAACTGTGCTTTTGTGTTTTGACGTACCTGAACCAGCTTTTCTTGAGGTTTTTCAGACAATACATCCCTTTTGATCGAGAGGCTAAGCATACTGAAGTACCAGTTTTCAGCACCAGCGATGTGATCGATTATTCCGGCGATAGTTCCCCGCACTTCATTGGGAATGGGTAGATTAAGCTTGTCATCATCAACATTTTGGATGACTTTAATGAATTCGCTTCGTGACCAATCCAACAGACGTTGACCTATCATAACATCCCAATATCCTATCGGGTGTTTATCGTCATCAAAAAATGCATTGACAATATAATTAGGGTCTTCAGGTTTAATAAAAGACTTAAAGGACTCAATCACATCGATCTTGAACGTTTCTCTGGGAATGACGAGGTCACTTTCATAACTCGAAACCCACGAAAAATATCGGGAAATATTAAAAGGCACCTGACTGATGGCTATATCAGATGTATGAGCTGAGCTATAGCAGCCCGGTAGGTCTAGTACCCAGGCGATCCAGTGATTAGGTTCCATGTCTTCAACAGCGACTCGATAATTCATGACACCTCCGGAATCCAAACTGTTAATGACCAACCAGTTCCTTTAGCATTTCTGGTTGGTCTTGCTATTTTATATTTTTCCCTGACTGTACGTTTAATTCCNGATTATTTGGTAATTTTGATCGAATAGGTCCAGTCAGTTATCTCAATTGTACATGAAGCGGCTATTAATCAAATTGCATATCGGCCAGGCAGGTCCGGAATTTGTTTGACCAGATTGTCCACTGTCCGCCTATGGCTCTCGTCCAGGTTGTTGTACCATAGGTATCCACCCAGAGCAATTAAACCCAAGATCGTAATAATAACCCTGATTTTCCGAAGGGTAATGAACATATTCTATCTCCTTACTGCTCGTATTTATTGATCAAATTGGCGGCAATGATGCCTGACGCGATGGTCGTTGGAACCCCGCCGCCCGGATGTGTGGATGCTCCGGTCAGGTATAATNCATCCACCACCCTGGATCGCGCTGCCGGTCGGAACACAGCCTGNGCAGTCAGGTCTTCCTGGAATGCGTAGATNGCTCCTTCCGGTAATCTCAATCGCNGCTCGTAATCAAGGGGGGTAGAGCAATCAACCACTTCCACCAGGTCTTTNAATCCCGGNACTGCAGTTTTCGAGAAATATTCCAAAGATCGCTCGAGGAAGCGCGGTTTTTCATCCACCCAGTTGGTATCTTTCAAGGTATAAAATCCTTCAGGGATAATGTTAACCACATGCCTGCCTTTCGGCGCCAGTGATGGATCTGTATAAGTCGGCCAGCAGATCAGCCCGACATTCTCGTCCAACAGTTTGCCCTTATCCACATAATTCCACCAGTACTGGTTGATGTCTTCTGGAGAAGCAGCGATCACACTGTGATGTCCTTCCAGTTGAGGCTTGCCCTTTAAACCCAGGTAGATCATAGGCACTGCCTTTGAGTAAGCATAACTCTTGATACCGCGGGCAGCCAGAGGTGGCAGATATTCCTCTCCGATCATATTCAGGTACAGGGTCCGCGCGTTAATATTGGATACCACCACCTTCGCGGTGATCTGGGTTCCGTCTTCCAGGACAACCCCACAGGCACGCCTGCCATCCATGATCACTTTTTCCACCGTGGTCTTCAACCTGACCTGCATTCCAAAGCGTTCACCCACCCGCAGCAACGCCTCCGGGATCTTGATCATCCCTCCGCGAGGATAATAGATGCCTGTATGTTCAGAATAGACCAACAGTGCAAATGCACCCGGCACAAGAGCCGGCGGCAATCCGAGGTAAAGAGACTGGTAGCCCATGGTTTTCAACACTGTATCATTTTTGAAATACTTCTGCAGCACATCCTGGTAACTGGAAACAAAAGCAGGCAGGAATTTTACGAAGCGCGGGTCCTTACGAATAATATTGACCATATCGGTCATGGTGCTGACTGGTTCGCTGAAAAAGGTATTAAGGGTTACTTCCAGCAGCTCATCCATATAGGCGACAAAATCTTTCCACCGGCGTCCATCATCCGCATCAATGGCGGAAATCACTTCACCTGTTTTAACTGCGGATAATGGATAAGTGACGTGAGAGCCATCCTTGTAGATGGATGTCATCACCGGATCGCAGTTGATCAGGTCGACCTCCTGCTCCAAGGTTGTGCCCATCATTTTGAATGCTCGCTGCATGGGCTCGATGATCTCCACAATGGATGCACCGGTGTCAAAATGGTAGCCATCCCGCTCGAAAGTGGAGCAGCAGCCGCCTATTCTTTCCCCCTGCTCCAGTACCAGCACTTTACGTCCCTGGCTGGCAAGTAGCGCTCCGGAGCTTAAACCGCCTAATCCGGCACCAATCACCACAACATCATAGTCAGACATATTCCCTCCCAAATTGTGATATTTGTTTCCCGTCATGAAACGAAGACAGGTGAATGACTAGAATTTTGTAACAGGAGATAACGCCACTTCAGGGTAGATTTGCATTGGGGTGGGCGGCATGGAATTATAGACCCAGTTTACTTTGGCTACTCCGCACTTCAACCCGGCAAGTCTTTGCACACCCAGGAATTTTCCACGAACAAGGACATCTTCCATGGTCAAAGCCATGCCAAATACGGCAATATCTGCGCCTGTTGGAATTTCTGCGATCTCATCGCCAAATGCACCTAAAGAGAAAGCCAGGTGTTCCGAGTCCAACCCTTGTGCTTGGATGAGCGGAATGATGACCGGGTAACCATCAACGCCGATATAGCTGAGGTATTTCAGGTTGTCCAGCTTGGTGAAGAATGCCTGTGTCCACGTGTTCATCACCGCTTTTTTTGAGAGGCGTCCAGCCAGGGTGCGGCCGATCATGGTTTTGACCGCGGCAAAGATGATCTGGTTCATCGGCAGGGGGTGTTTGCCACTGTGGGCAACGAGGTCCATGTAATGGACGGTATGTACCCCGAAATATGAGTTATACCGAAATAATGGCGTGTTGTTATAGAAGTCGTAATCTTTTCCATCCTTTGCGGGGTGGTCATAGTTTGCCATGCCGCGCCAGAAATCCTTATTCAGACTCATGATGAAGAAACCGGTCTTCGGATTGGATTTGATGTGCTCCTTGCTGACACCTTCCATGAACTGTCCCCACACCACTTTTTCAGGTGAACTGGCCATCAGGGTGGTGATCAATGTAAGGTGCGGTAATCCCTGCAGGTTGACTGTCGCCAGTACTCCCACTTTCATCGCGGGCATCAGGTCAACAATATCCTGGCTGGAAAACTGATTATTGGGATATCTATCCGTGGTCATAGGCACCTTCCTATTCATGATTGGATACCCTGGATGAGCCGGTCACAAAGACCCGGTCAGGGTAAGTAAAGCTGGAATGCGCCAACTCCAACGCCTCATCCAGTTGGACGCGCGTCATCAGCGGTTCGTTTGCAAATTGCCATTCCATTCCCAGACGAGTATATTTGTCCCGCCCCAGGTTGTTAAACGCGCACAATTCCCAGCGCTCGAGAGCGTTCCCCGCATGTCGAGAGAGTAAACTTCCGATTCCCGGGATATTTTCGTGGGTAAGTGTTGCCCCCGGGATCAAAGGTGTCCTTACCCATAACTGGAGGGAAGGGAAAGCCTCTCCGACCTGATCGCACACCCATTTCAGGTTATCCAAAATGCGTTCGTTGCCTGCGCCGGTCCATGCTTTGTGTTCAGCAGAGTCTACGAGTTTCAAATCAAACAACAGGACATCCACCCAAGGCAATAATACAGCCAGTGTTTCCCGTGAACATAATCCACAAGTATCCAGGGCGGTATTGATGCCTTGTAGTTTCAATTGCATTAATAATTCCAATGTAAAAGCAGGTTGCAAAGTGGGTTCACCACCCGAAAGGGTCACTCCACCGCCGGATTTCTCAAAATATGCCCGATCCTTCAATAGTTCATCCACCAACTCATCCGGAGTGACCTTCCTCCCGAGCATTTCCATGGCATTCGATGGGCATGCATCCACGCATGTGCCGCAGGCAGTACATAACTTTAGTTCACGGAGAATACCTTCCGACTGAGCAGACAATCCATGCTCCGGACAGACAGCGATACAGGTGTGGCAGCCAATACAATGCACCCCCACCCACTGCACCTGTGATTTGATAGAAACGCTCTCTGGATTATGGCACCAGCTGCAATTGAGCGGGCAGCCTTTATAGAATACAGTTGTGCGAATCCCCGGACCATCTTCAGTGGATAACCGCTGCAGATGAAGGATGGTTCCTGTTAGAAGATCGGCGCTTGTCTGGTTCATAGCCGCTTACTGCATGTTATGGCTTTCACGGGCGATGATCTCATCCTGCAGTTCTTTACCTATCGTGGTAAAGTAGGCGTTATAACCGGTGATACGTACCAGCAGATGCCTGTAATTCTCAGGGTGTTTCTGGGCATCCCGTAGCATATCAGCATCCAGCATATTGACCTGCAGCGCGCTGCCGCCATTTTCGATGTATCCACGCAGAAAGGCTTTGAACTTTTCACGGTGTTCCAAATCTCTTAGTATGGACGGATTGAATGTGATCGTATGGCTGCAGCCATTCGGCAGCATACTGAGGTATTCTTCCCAGTCACCTTTGCCATCCGGAGATTTGCCCCCCATCACCTTGCCAACAGAATTCACATTCGCCGTCGGGCCGTTCAAGTCAGCACCATTGGAAGGGCAAATGGCATTCGAGAGAAATTTGCCTCTTGCCCGGCCATCTGGGCTGGCAGCCAGGATGTTGGCATAGGCGATCCAGTAATTCCAGCTTAGCATACCGGGACGGAACTGTCTGCCGGTCGATTTTGTCTTATGCTTCCAGGTCTCTTCAGTCCAGAGTTCCATGACCTGTTTACCCATTTCATCGGCTGCGTCATCATCCCGACCATATTTCGGAGCTTTATTTAATGCCATAGCTTGGAGTTTTTCATGCCCCACCCAGTTGTCTTTCAGAGCTTGGACCAATTCGGTCATGGTGCAGATTTTCTTGTCATAAACCAGGTATTTCACTGCAAGTAGGGAATCAACCGTGGTGGCGTATGTCACTGCTTCAATGGTTACAAAGCCAAGCTCTGCTCCACCTTCATTGATGTCCTTACCAGATTCCGCACAGCCCTTGACCAGGCAGGAGAGGTACGGTGTCTGGAAGTAACGCGCCCGCAGAGATTCAGACAACTCATAAACTTCCACACTGCGTCGGATGATATTGTACGTCTGGCGGCAATATGCCTGCCAGAACTGATCCCATGTGACAAAACTCTCCGGTTTTCCGGTGTCCGCGCCTATCAGGCTGGTTTGTTCAGCTTTTCCGGTCAATGGATCGACGAATGGATTCAGATCATATCCACCGGTCAATGCTAGCTCCACCGCTTTAAGCAGGTTGAGGTTGTTATCCACCGTCCCGGAGCGATCATTACCGGGCATGGTATTCTCCAGGCAGCCGACCTGGGCATAATCGTACACATTGTTCGCGTTGATCAGTTTTTCCACCTCTGCTTTACGTGCTTCCAGCATCATACCGGCCATCGATCGTTCGTCAAAATTCAGCAGGAAAGGTGCTCCCTGGCTGGAGGCGATCATTTCCACTACCTTATCCAGCACTTTGTCCGGCGTGTTGCGGTGCAGGCGCACATTCGGTTTTGGTTCCAAAATGGGTGTCATCTCGTCGATCACTTCCAGAAGCGCGAAAGTGAGATCGTTGCTCATGTCTTTGCCATCCGCACCCATACCTGAAAGAGTAAACAACTGTCCATATCCGGCAGTGATTCCCTGGTTCCCACCGGTGTGGATCATGGCATCATAAGCAGTGTTGCAATGCACCCAGAAGCACTTCAAAATCTCCTTACCAAACTCGCGGTCCATGCCTTCATCCAATGATTTCTGCCATAGGGGGTACAGATACTGGTCGATCCGCCCGAAGGATACTCCCGGACCGGGATAATTCTCGTCTGACATGACCAGCATATGGGTCAGCCATAAGGATTGGACTGCCTCCCAGAAGTTGGCAGGAGCTTCCCAGGGAACACGCGCAAGATTATCTGCCATCTGCAGAAGTTCAGCTTTTCGCTGTGGTGACTCTGCAACTTCTGACTGGGAAAGCAGCACCCTCCGGTATTCTGAAGCCAGATCTCGAGCCATGCTGGATGATGTCAGCATGGCTCGGAGCTGGGCACCCGGCTTTCCCTTTGCAGCGGCCGGAGATATATTCTTGTATATTTGTGTCAGATCCTCATGGATACCGCGCCAGCCTTTGCGGATCACAACATCATATCCGGGGATGAGGTGTCCACTGGTTGCACCGGTATTACCAAAGCCGTGGTTGTGGTACCAGAGCATGGCTGCCCGGGCACCGTTTTTTCCATAGATGTGCTTGTCATAGTCGGCAGCCTCCGGCTTTGTCAGACAGGCGGAAGTCATCACATTGAATCGTGCACCTGCGATCAGGTCACCTGGCAGCACCTCCTTGGGTAAATAGTTCACCATCACCTCGCGCACAAACCATGCTCGCCGTTCCGGCAGGCTCCACGACCAGAAGTCCGGGTCCAGGTTCACCTTCTTTGCACTTTGATTGAAAGAGGAACGGAAGGTGGGAATGTAGAAGTAGGTCTCGGGCACAATGTAAAAGGTCATCTCGTTGAACTGAAAATCCCAGGGGGTGCCTGTCGTCCAGGCAGTAAACTCATTGTTCCATTTGCGCTTTACGCCTTCAAAATAGTAATCCCGCAGCCAGCGCACCCGCTCGGATAGATTCAGCGGTTGTTTAAGCAAATAATGTTTGGTCAGGTCGGTTTGAATTGTCATTTTAACAATCCTTTCAAATGTTTTTCACCATGCAGCAGCATCTCCCGCATCACATGGGATGCTTCGGATGAGTCTTTTCTGGATATCGCGTTAACTAAACGGTGCTGGAATTGAGACACTTCGCGAAACACTTTTTCATCCTTGCATAACCGGAAGAATTCCCCCGTGAAATGGGTATAAACATTCTTGAAAGAGTTAATGATCAGCGGATAGATCAGGTTGCCCGAAGCAATAGCGATCAGCAAATGGAAGTCGAAATCCAGCGCGGTGAGTGATTGGATCTCACCCCCGGCAAATTCCATTTTGATCCCGGTCAATTCACGCAGTTCTGCCACTTGTTCTTTGGTGGCATGTTTTGCAGCCAGGCCCGCTCCTTCCACTTCCAGCAGGAGCCGCATGGCTAACAGGCTGTCAATGAATTTCGGGTCAAGCTGACCGTTGTTATAGGTGAGCAGGGAAGAAAGGATGGCAGTCGAACCGGTTTTGCGGTAATCATTAACCACCACCCCGCGGCGCGGCAGTATGGAAACCAGACCCCTGGCCGCCAATTCCACAAGCGCTTCATGCAAAACAGGCCGGCTTATGTTTAATCGCATGGCCAGGTCGCGTTCGGAAGGCAGACGCTCACCGGTTTTAAGCTCACCGGATAGTATCAGTTCTTCCAGGCGCAGTACACAGGCATCTTTCAGGTTGCTGACACGCAATGGTTCAAGGGAAGGTATCATGGTTCTCCTTGGGGTCGGCAGATCTGGTAAAACCACCTGCCATTAATCAGTATAGCGGGAGACAGAGAGGATTACAAGCAGAGAATTTAATAACCCAAGATTTAAAT
>JGI20214J51088_10002208_pt1 | contig 13082 bp, 9 predicted proteins | sample WetSurMetagenome_FD_51088 | JGI IMG/M metagenome (IMG submission 51088)
TGACCCTGTCAATGTTCGTATCGCTCCGGCGCTACGCTTTATTACGGAGAACGGCCCGTTCTCGTCATTTTTGTCGAGCAAGCCGCTTTTATTAAGTTTTCTTGCAATCATCGGGGGTTTTTTGTTCTTCTCGAAGGTCTCGTTTTGTTCGACAATTATTGCCGTTTACAACTTGCCTCCTGCACGCTTTTCGTTGGATTTTATCGTATAATGTCTTTGCATTTCAATGTCTTACAAATTATTCCCGGCTTTGGCATGGAGGCTGCAATACCCATAGTCAACTCGTTGACAGCGCGAGTGAAATAGGAAACCGAAGAAAGCTTAGCAGTAAACCAGAAAACTAACGATCTCCTCCAGGGAGGCGACTCGGCAAAGGGTCGTCTCCCTCCCCCCTCGAAAAAAACCCCGTTGAAAAACGGGGTCTTTTTTTGCCTGCAGCCGAGCAGCTTTTCTGTTCATCGTGTCGCGTTCTCTCCCCGACATCCTCTCCCGCATTCGGAACAGGTTTATCGCCCCCGCCTTAACCCTGGCTGGGACCTTTCATATTGTCGTGACCTTCAGGCGTTCGAGGATATTCCGGATGATGGCCTCCTTGTTCTTGAGGGACCGGCGGAATTCCCGATCATCGGTATTGGCGATCTCGACGCGAAGGTCATGGTAATATCGCTCGATAAAGGAGAGAAGCTCCTTCTCNTCTTCAGACGTCATTTCCAGAGTTCCCATATCCCGTACCTCCTTTTTCGGCGCACGCGTTGTCCTCAGGCTCCCTGTTTCTTTACCTGTTCCTTGGTCGCTCCGATGGGCCAGACGGGGAAGATCTCGAACATAAGGAGATTGATCCAGGCTGCACGGCAGGCGATGAGCCCCACCGCATCGCAGTCAACCACGTAGATGGTCCGGCATCCCTGGAGGTCGAAGAACTCCGAAATGACCCGAACCTCCTTCGGCCACTCCCAATTTGCCCGCTTGGTTCTGACTTCCCGTTCGTCTTGTGGATCCCAGGTGCAAATCATCATGAACAGCATATGACCACCTCCCGTTTTGGACTTCTCCCCGGTTGGGCTGGGGTGATGCCTTGAAGGGTACCCGAACCCGGCCGCGGGAAAACGTTTGCTGGTGAGTTGACTTCTGGCGACGTTGGCTTATACGAAGTTCAGGGATTAAAACAACGAGTTGCGAAAGTGAGTTTGGACAGGATGGAACGGTAATTCCTTATAATTATCTCTACCGCGGAGAATTGGCCAAGTCAATGAAAAACCGCCGGAGAGCGTGAAGCCCTGCCGGCGGTGCATGTTGATCTCAGGTGCGTCCTGTCAATCCTTGAAGATCTCGTTCAGCCGGTTTTGATTGAACCCGACGATCACCTCGCCGCCCACGACAATGACGGGAACACCCGTCTGGCCGGAGATGCGCACCATCTCCTCGGCTCCGCTGCGATCGCTCGTCACGTCGATTTCCTTGTATCGGATTTTCTTGTCCCGAAACCAGGCCTTCGCCTTGTGGCACCAGGGACAGGTGGGCGTCGTGTAGATGGTGATTTCCGCGGGACGGACGCGAAATTCCTTCTTTTCTNCGGCTGGAGCGGTCGGCCCCTTGTCAGGTGCCTCTCCGACAACGGCCTGGGCAACATCCATTTTGCCTTCGGGCGGATTCTCAGAGACATGAACGACGCCCTGGTCATCGACCCAGCGGTAAAGGGTCGCTGCGTTGGAAAGGGTCGAGGTCGTCACAACGAACAGGGCGGCGATGATCAGCGCCGAGAAGAGAACAACTTTTCGCATCAGATGGATCTCCTTCGAAAAAATCACCCCGGCAAGGCTCGGGGCCACGCCGGAGCCGGTTTCCTTGTTATCGGACCAATCTACTGATAACCTTAATCCGCCCCCCGTTCAAGGGCTATTTTCGTTATCCCCCTGCCACCCTCAGTGAGGGTTTGACAAATGGGCCGACTCGGACTAATAGTANTGCCCTGCACTGTAGCCCAAACTCAGCACGACGGCACAGGTTGTCAAATACCTTAGGGATGGAACAGGATCATGGAAGAAGAGAAAAGTTTCGCTGAACTCCTGGAGGCAGCCGATCAGAAACCGGTTCGTCTCAAACCGGGGGAGAGCGTGAGTGCGGTGATCGCAAAAATCACGACGGAATGGATATTTATCGACCTGGGTGGAAAGACCGAGGGCATCGTCGAGAAAAACGAGTTCCTCGACAAGGAGGGACAGTTGACNGTNAAGGAGGGGGACACGATCAAGGCCTACTTCCTCTCCTCCCGGCATGGCGAGCGGATCTTCACGACGAGGGTTTCCGGCGAGGCTGCACATCAGTACCTCGAGGAGGCCTGGCAGAACGGAATCCCCGTCGAGGGGATCGTGGAAAAAGAGGTCAAAGGAGGCCTCGAGGTGCGGATCGCAGGGACACATCGAGCTTTCTGCCCCTTCTCCCAGGCCGGCCTTAACCGGGGCGAATCGACGGCGACCGTCCTGGGCCAGAAGCTTCCCTTCATCGTGATCGAGTACGGCGAACGGGGCCGGAAACTCATCGTCTCGCGGCGGCGGATTCTCGAAGAGGAAGAGAGAAAGAGGAAAGAGGAAATCAAGGGGACCCTTCACCAGGGGATGAAAGTGACAGGCACCGTCAAGTCCGTCAGGGACTTCGGCGCCTTCGTTGACATCGGCGGCATCGAGGCCCTGCTTCCCATCTCGGAGATCGGCTGGGGCCGGGTTGAGGACATCCGGGAGCGGTTCACCGCNGGACAGACCGTCGAAGCTATCATCCTGAACCTAGATTGGGCCAGGGATCGCATCACGCTGAGCATAAAAGAAACCCTTCCGGACCCCTGGGTAAATGTCGAGACAAGATACCCGGAGGGCTCCCGGCATCTGGGCACCATCTCCCGGCTCGCCGATTTCGGGGCCTTTATCACCCTGGAGCCCGGCATCGACGGTCTCATCCCCATCTCGAGGCTGTCGAAAGGCAAGAAGATCCGCCACCCGAAGGATGTCCTCGTGCAGGGCGATCAGATCGAAGTCGTCGTGGAGTCCTCCGATCGGGAAAAGCGGCGCCTGTCGCTCTCGCCAGTGGCTGCCGAAGAGGAAAGGGAGGACTCGTACCGCCCCTATCTCCAGAAGGGTGCCAAGGGCTTCGGGTCCNTGGGGGACATGATCAACCTGAAATCCCCAAAGGGGAAGAAAGCCTGATCCGGGCATGGACACCCGGACCAAAAGGATCTATACCGTGAATCTGGAAACGATCCTCGGGCACGTCAAAGCGATGATGCTCATTGCGATCCCTTTTCTGCTTCTCTGCGCCCTTGCAGTAAAGGAAATGCGCTACCGGAATGCCCGAAAAGCAGGCATCGAAGCGATCAACCGGGAATTGAAATCCCTGCAGGAGCGGATCTCAGTCGTCGCAACACCGGGGGTTCCCGGCAGGAGCGTGACCAAGGACCTCGGTCCTGTCGCCGTCGAGGGGTTGGCGGGAACCGGATTTCTCGGGATGGCCGGGAAGAAAGCCCTGATCGTCCTGATGCACAAGGCCCTGGCCATGGGGGCGGACGCCATCGTCAATGTCCGTCACGAGAGCGAAGCCGCCGGGGCAGAGAAAACAAGGCGGCAACCCGCAGTCGCGAGGCTGGCCGGCACCGCCGTCAAGCTGTCCGAATCACGCCTGAACAATCCATCCTTGTGAAAACAGAGGATTTCTGGTACATTTCGTGCAGTAATCCTCGTCAAATGAGCTGGCTCGTTCCCANGCACGCACGACGCTGATGCTCCTCATCATCCNGTTGCCATGATTCTGTGACTCCCGTTCGGCAAACCCCGCGACAAATATCGAGGGAGAACGAGTCCGATAAACGGAAATGCAAGACTATTCTCGTAGGTTAAAATCATACTGGCGGCGTATTGCAAAACGGGAACGCTCTGTTATCGTAGAGGACTNTCGAAGAGGGGGTCGTTTTTTCTTCAAGCACTCAGAACGAGCCTCGGCAGGGGCTTCCAGCGGCAGAGGCGTTGACCCTCTCTCTGGCGGGCAGCCTGAATGGGTCCCCCGGTTACAATGTTCTTGCAAGACATAAGGTGAGAACGGCATGAAACATCCACGATTCAACATCAGTCTTTATTTGCTCGTCCCCATTATCTTCGGCGGAATTGCCCTTTTGTCCGTNATCACGACGCACCAGATCCTGAAGTACACTAGACTCATCCCGGATCCGGAGCTCTACCTCCAATGGTGGGGTGCGGGCATCGGGGCCTTTGCCTTCTTCTGTGCGCTCCTCATCACGTGGCTGCTGCTGAAGCCCATGAAGAACTTCATCACGAAGATGCAGACCATCCCTGCCCTGTCGAGGCAGACGAAGGGAAAGAAACAGGGCAAGGGCGATGACCTCAAGGAATTCAACTCCGTCTTCGAGCAGGTGACAGACCTGCTGAGCAAGGTGGAGGGAAAGGCCCTCTTTCCGGAATTCATCGGACAGAGCAAGCGCGTCAGGATTCTCTTCAACCAGATCATGATGATCAAGCCCGAAGACCGCACGATCCTGATTCTGGGCGAGATGGGCACAGGCAAATCGCTCCTGGCGAAGACCTTCCACAACTTTGCCGCGAAAAACGAGCCCTTCGTCATCGTCAACTGCGAGGGAATGACGGAGCAGGTTCTCGAGACCGAACTGTTCGGCTACGAAAAGGGATCCTTCACGGGCGCCACGAGCAAAAAGATCGGCAAGCTGGAGGAGGCGGGCTACGGCACGCTCTTCCTGAATCAGGTGAGCGAGCTGCCCCTGAATCTCCAGGCGCGTTTGCTGCGGGTCCTCGAGACGGGAGAGTTCCAGCGGATCGGCTGCAAGGAAAAAACCGTGCTCAATGCCCGGATCATGGCCGCCACCGATCACGACATCCGGGGAATGATCAAGGAGGGAACCTTCCGGGACGATCTCTACTATCGACTGAACGTGGTTACCCTCTATGTCCCGCCGCTCAGGGAGCGCAAAGAGGATCTCCCGCTGCTCGTTGACTACTTCATCAAGCTCATCAACCAGGAATTCCGCAAGGATATCCTTGGTGTAACCCGGGAGGTGATGGACCGGTTCGTCGAGTATACCTGGCCGGGCAACGTGGCGGAACTGGAGAAAATCCTCCTGAGGGCCGCCTCGGTGGCCAAGGAACAGACCCTGATCGAAGGCGATTTCCCCGACTTCATCTCCGAAATCGAAACGGCAAGAAAGGCGGATTCCACGGACCTGGAGCTTGTCGACGGGCATTGGAAACGGCTGGGGGAGCTCCTCGTAGAGGCGCGCCTCCTTGACGAAGCACAGCTTGAGGAGGCCCTGGCGGCCCAGCGCTACACGGGCCTGCGGCTCGGCAAACTTCTCGTCCAGCAGGGATTTCTCCGGGACTCGCAGATCGTGGACATCCTCAGCAATCAGCTCCGGATCGAACGGTACCTGCCCGACAAGTACCCCGTAGACCTGAGCCTCTCCAGGTTCATTCCCATGGATCTCGCCCGGAAGTACCAGGCTGCGCCGCTGAAAAAGACAACCCGCAATCTCGTCGTGGCCATGCCCGATCCCACCAACCGTTATGCCCTTGATCTGCTGAGNATGCGCTCGGAAGAGGGTGTCGAGCCCGTCATCTGCACGGAGCGTGAGTTCGACCGGCTCATGGGGCTCATCTACGACATGCCCCTCGGCAGTTTCTCTTCAGCGCCCCAACACGAGCATCCGGCCCAGGAGTGGATTACCCCGGCCAGGATGGCCGCCGCGACCCGGCCACAGCCGGCTGCAGCCGCGCCCCCCGTGTCTGAAAATGGCGACCCGGCCGACCGGCTGCTCGAAACGCTTCTTGCACAGGCAGTCCGCGACGGGGCAACGGACATCCACATCAGCCCCCAGACAAAGAACGTGCGCGTCCGTTTCCGGGTGAACGGCCGGACGCATGATCTGCCCGATCTGCCGAAATCCATGTCCCTCCCGGTGATTTCCTGGGTCAAGGACATCTCCAACATCGACAGCGGGATGCGTGGAGTTCCCCAGGAAGGTCGTTTTGTCGAACGGGTGGGCGACCGGGAGATCAGCGTGCTCGTTTCCACGATACCGAGCATCCACGGCGAAAATTTGATTCTCAACCTGACGGACCTGAGCACCAACTCCCTCGGCCTGGAGCAGCTTGGCCTCTCCCCGAAGGAACTGGACGGCCTCTCCGCCGTCCTGGAACGGCCGCAGGGACTCTTCCTCGTATCGGGGCCGGAAGGTAGCGGCAGGAGCACAACGCTTTATGCCCTGCTCCAGAAAATGGCGAAGCAGGACACGGAGATCTTCACCCTGGAGGACCCCGTCAAATACCCCTTGACGGGTGTAACCCAGATCGAATTCAACCGCAAGGCCGGGGTGACCCTGGCAGGCAGCCTCCGGCTCATCCTGAAACAGGACCCCGATGTTGTCTATCTCAAGGAGATCCGCGACGCCGAGGCGGCGGCACTCGCAGTCCAGACAGCCCTCACGAGCCACCGTTTTCTCAGTACGATCCAGTCTCCCGATGCGACCGGCGTCATCACCCGCCTCATCGAAATGGGAGTGGAACGCTACCCCGTGGCCTCCGCCCTGTCGGCGTCAATCGCCCAGCGGCTCGTGCGGACCCTCTGCCCGGCCTGCCGCGATCCCTACGAACCAACGGACCAGGTGCTGGCTTCCCTGGGCCTCGAGTCGATGGCGGGCGGCCGTTTCTTCCGGAGCGTCGGATGCCCCGCTTGCCAGAACTCCGGATTCAAGGGCACGACGGCCCTGTTCGAGGTNTTGGTGAACGATAACGGCATCCGGGAGATGATCCTGAAAGGGGCCGGCGCCGCTGACATCAGCGCTTACGCAGAGCGTGACGGCAAACTCCGAACCCTGAAACAGGATGCCATCAGCAAGGTGCTCCAGGGCATCATCTGCCTCGAGGACGCCATGACGGCTGTAATGGTCTGACACTCGCAACCTTGATCGTGACGAAAAAAGGCAGGGTTTACAGACCCTGCCTTTTTTTTCTCTGCGGGATGTCGCGTTTCACATGAGGCTCAGTATTTTTTCGATCTCGTTCATCACTTCCATCGGGGTGACGGGTTTGGCCAGGATCGGGTGCCCGTGAATCTGCCCGAGGCGATCTTCCGCCTCATCTTTCTTGATTGCGGCTGTGACGAAGATAATGGGNATGTCGCGTGTCGTGTCGTTGTCGAGGAGGGCCTCGGCGGCCTCTGTGCCGTCCATGTCTGGCATCATCAAGTCCAGCAGGATCACATCGGGCTTCTCGATCTGGGCATAGTGGATGCCCATCCGGGCATCGGTGAAGATTGTCACCTCGTACTTACCTGTTTTTTCGAGGTATTCCTTCATCAGCCTGCAGATTTCCTTGTTGTCGTCGATCATGAGCACTTTCGGTCGCTGGTTCATGATTCCTCCCCTTGCTATCGAACCGCGCACGGCTGTCGATTCTCTAAAATTCATTTTCGCACCCGTTTAAAGCCTCAGAAAATTTTCCACAGCGATGATCGAAAAGTTCACATCAAGCGCTGAAGGGAAGCCCCAGAGTACGTTTCCACCGTCGAGATTAGCAATAACCGTACCATGCCCCAGTTGAAACGATCCTGCGATTGTGCGGCCGCCGGTTTACAGGACTTTCCTTCCGCTAAAGTTTTTCGCATCCCGTGCCGAATGATGATTAGACGTGCCTGAAAAGGGCAAACCGTCCGAAAGGATGGGGCGCAAAGCCGCCGGCCTACGTCNCGCTTGCGCGGGATAGGGTTGCAGGGCTGCCAGGCAAGCCGAACACCCTCCGGTTCCGGAACTTCCGGACCCGGGGGCTGTCTTCGGCGCCCCGCTTGCGAGAACCCCATCGCTCTCCGACAGGCCTTTTCCCGGGCTAACCAGCCGCAATCACGCTAGCCACTCAGGGACGAGCAGTGGATTTTTCTTGTCAGGAGGGGAGTCATGAAAACCCGTTGCATCGCAGCCGCAGTCCTTCTTCTTGCCTTGCTTGCCGGGTCGGCCTTCGCAGCCACGGCCCCGGTTCCACCCGCATTCACAAAACAGTTCGGCTCGACCCAGATCGATTACGCGAGGGACGTCGTCACGGACGCTGCCGGTAATGTCTACGTGGCAGGCACGACGCATGGNGCAATCGACACACCGGCGCAGCTTGCCCGGAANGCAAACGCGGGCGGGGCTGACGCCTTCGTGGCCAAGTTCGACCCCCAAGGCGCGCTGATGTGGGTCACCCAGTTCGGTTCGGCAGCCGATGATTACGTAGAGGGGATCTCCCTGGACAAATACGGATTCCTGTATGTAGCGGGCTGGACGAGGGGAAGCATGCCGGGCGGCGTCGAGCAGTCGGGGACCCCGAACCGAAGTGCTGGAGGTACGGATTTCTTCGTGGCAAAGATTCATAACGATTCGGGGACGACCCGCTGGATCAAGCAGTACGGTTCTCCCAAAGACGACTTTGCCTATGGAGTGGCAACCGACCGGAGCGGCTCTGTCTTCGTGGTCGGTTCAACGAGCGGGGCGATAGACGGCACGACCGATCCCGGCGATTACAGCGACGCCTTCATCATGAAACTCGATTCCTACGGGATCAATATGGCCGTCAATCAGTTCAACGCAGCCGCGCGCCCTTTGGATAGCTATGCCTATGCCATCGCTGTTGACAGCCATACATCCTACGACTACATCTTTGTCACGGGTCTGGTCCGGGCCTATGAAAACGGGTCGCTCTTTGTTGCCAAGTTCGATGACTGGCTCGATTCCGACACCAGAAAGATCGTGACGCTGGGAGGCCCCAATAAGGGAAGCGACAATGACATTGGCCGGGCCATCGCGATAGACAGCAAGGGGTCCGTCATCGTTGCAGGTTCGACCTCCGGGGCTTTTGAAGGGAATGCCTGGTCGGGCGCGGAGGACATCATCGTCGTCAAGTACACCAACAGCCTGAACATGTTGTGGTCCCATCAGTATGGCACGACGACGAATGATGTTGCCTACGGGGTTGCCGTCGATGCAGAGGACAGCATCTACATCACTGGAATCACCGGCTACCCCGGGGGGCCGGGTCTCGACGGGCAGACGTACCTGGGCAGCTCCGACATCTTCCTGACGCGCATCGCTCCGGACAACGGCCGCAATATCTACACACGTCAGATCGGAACGGCAGCCCAGGACTGGGCCTACGGGATCGCCATTGACCCCTCGGGCGCAATCTACCTTGCCGCCGCCACGGAAGGCGCCATGGCCGCAGCGAATTCCGGCATTATCGATGCCGTTTTGATCAAGTACGACAAAGACGGGCCCGTGCCGCGCCCCGTGACGGAGTTCTTCATCAACGGCACCATCAAGGAACTTCCCTCGGGCTCGGGACTCGAGAATGTCAGCATCACCGTCAAGGACGCACTGGGGACCGTCGTTGGAGATTACCTCACGAATTCGTCGGGCCAGTTCGACTCGAAGGTGACGAAGGCCGGCAAGTACTCCATTCACAAGCTCAAGATCGGGTACGCGGCCCAGGTCGATCCCGACGAAGTGGAACTCACCGATTCAGCCCCTGCCGTTGCGCCGGTCTCCTTCATGGAAAAGATCGTCGTCAAGACACAGATGTCCTTCCGGAAGGGTTACAACACCATCCGGTTCTCGAAGCTCCCCGCAGGGGACCGTTCCGTCAGCGCCCTCTTTGGGCAGTACGCAGGCAACCCTTACGTGGGGCTGATCTTCAGCTTCGACATGCCCATGCAGTACCTCCTGCTGTCCAATAAAAAGACCACCGGGAACATGAAGACCCTGGAGTTCGGCCGCAGCTACCTGATCTACACGAGCAAGGCTTTTGCCCTCGACACGACATCCTGGGTCGGGCCGGCGCCGCTGCCGACAACGATACTGCCCGCATCGAAGTTCCAGGGAAAAGTCCGGAACTGAGCCTGTAAAAAAACCCGCCGGTAGCCTCCGGCGGGTTTTTCTGTCTCGGCTCTCACTCCTGACAAAAAAGCATGAAACGATTTCGTGGCGATGACGATGCAATTGACGGAAGCGAATTTGTAATAAATGTCTGTTCCCTGATTTCTTCACTCAGACACTTTTACACGGGTTCACTTATGCACTGTCTCTAGGCCTGCGGCGGGTTTTCTTTTNCCTGGGATGGCGGCGGTTCCGGCGGCAGCACCTCCACCGTCGGCGGTGACGGCTTTGCCGAGGCGTAACGGTGATAGAGGAAGGTCCCCCGGGTGGCGTTGACGAACATCAGCGTCAGAATGGCTGCCGAAGCCAACCGGAAGGATACCCCGTCCGGAAGTGCGAAGACGACCTCCGGGGCCGTCATGATCAGCCCGACGATTGCCGCCGATCTCCACAGCCGTTTCGTGAAAAAGCCGCAGAGCGCCACCAGCAGCACATCGAAGATCTTTGCGACCTGGCCCGAAAGGATCGGTGTGAGGGCCATGAATACATACAGCATGGCGGCAATAAATCCCTGTTCGGCAGCCTTCTTTGCCGATTCGGCATCCCGGATGGTGGGCCAGAGAAAATCCTGAATGCGTTTGAAATCCATGATTGCCGCTCCCCGTCCTTTTTATTCGCCGCTCTCTTCCCCTTGGCCCTCGTCCGCATCGAACAGGGTTCCATCCTCGGCGGCATCATCGCCGTTTTTGACCTCGCCTTCACGCTCCACGCGGGCAATGCCGGAGAAGTTCTCGCCCGCTTCGAGATCGATGAGCTTCACGCCCTGGGTGACCCGGTGCAGCACGGGGACTTCGCCCACGCGGATGCGGATGATATTGCCCGAGTCGCTGATCAGCATGAGATCCTCGTCGCCNGAAACCTGACGGATGCCGGAGACAAGACCGATGCGCGGTGTGGTCTTGAGGTTGAGGATGCCCCTGCCGCCGCGGCTCTGGAGGCGATACTCTGCAATCTCGGTGCGCTTTCCGAACCCCCGCTCCGAGAACGTCATGATGGAGTTGCCCTCCGTGGGGATCTCCATCCCCACGACGTTGTCATCTTCGTCCATGCGGATGCCGATGACTCCCGTGGCCGTGCGCCCCATGGAACGGACGTCCTCCTCCTTGAAGCGGATGGCCATGCCCTTGCGGGTCCCGAGGAAAATCTCCTGGGCACCATTGGTCTGTTTGACGTCGATCAGCTCATCTCCCGCCTCGACATTGATGGCGATGATGCCCCCGGTGCGCGGGTTGGAATAGGCAGCGAGTTCCGTCTTCTTGATGGTGCCCTTCTTCGTGGCCATGACAACGAATTTCCCCTCCTCGAACTCGCGCACGGGGAGGATGGCGGCCAGCTTCTCGCCGGGCTGCATGTTGACGAGATTCACGATAGCCTTGCCCTTGGCAGCTCGGCCCGCCTGGGGAATCTGGTAGACCTTGAGCCAGTAGATGCGGCCCTGGTTCGTGAAGATGAGGATGTAGTTGTGTGTCGAGGCAATGAAGATGTGTTCGACAAAATCCTCTTCCTTCGTGGTCATGCCCATCTTGCCCTTGCCGCCCCGGCGCTGGATCCGGTAGAGGCTTGCAGCATTTCGCTTGATGTAGCCCTGGTGGGACACGGTCACGACCATGTCCTCCTCGACGATCATGTCCTCGATGTCGATGTCCTCCGTCGACTCGACGATTTCCGTGCGGCGTTCGTCGCCGAAGCGTTTCTTCGAGTCCTGGAGCTCCTCCACGATAATGTCCAGGACCTTCCGGGGGTCCTCCAGGATGCCCTTGAGCTCCGCGATCAGACGGGTGAGCTCGGCGTGCTCCGAGAGGATCTTCCCGCGCTCGAGCCCCGTGAGCCGCTGGAGGCGCATCTCCAGGATGGCCTTCGCCTGCACATCCGAAAGGCCGAACTTCGACATGAGGCCTTCGGCCGCTTCTTGAGGATCTGCCGAGGCCTTGATCAGGGCGACGACGGCGTCGATGTTGTCCAGGGCCTTGATGAGGCCTTCGAGGATGTGGGCCCGTTCGTTGGCCTTGTTGAGCTCAAAGATCGTCCGGCGGGTGATGACGACCTTGCGGAAGTCGACGAAGCGCTGCAGAATGTCCTTGAGGTTCATGAGCCGCGGCTGGCCGGCGTCGATGGAAAGCATGCTGATCCCGAAGGTGTTCTCCATCTGGGTGTGCTTGAAGAGCTGGTTGAGGATGACGCCGGAAACCTCGTCTCGCTTGAGGTCGATGACGATGCGGATGCCGTCGCGGTCCGACTCGTCGCGCAGATCGGCGATGCCCTCTATCTTGCGCTCCTTCACGAGATCGGAGATCTTCTCGATGAGGCTCGCCTTGTTCACAAGGTAGGGAAGCTCGGTGATGACGATGCTCTCGCGGTCGGTGCGGTTGGCGCGCTCCACCATGGCCCGCGCCCGGACGCGCACGGAGCCCCGGCCCGTCCGGTAGGCCGAAAGGATCCCGTCGCGCCCGTTGATAAAGCCCGACGTGGGGAAATCGGGCCCATGGATGTGCTTCATGAGCCCCTCGACGGTGATGTCGGGGTTGCGGATGAGGGCAACCGTGCCATCGACGATCTCGCCCAGGTTATGAGGCGGGATGTTGGTGGCAACGCCTACGGCGATCCCGGAGGTGCCGTTGAGCAGCAGCATCGGGAGCCTCGAGGGCATCACGACGGGCTCCTCCATGGAGCCGTCGTAGTTGGGCACGAAATCGACGGTGTTCTTTTCGAGATCCTCCAGCAGCTCTTCTGCGATGCGGGACATCCGGATCTCCGTATATCGCATGGCCGCCGGCGGGTCGCCGTCGATGGATCCGAAGTTGCCCTGCCCGTCAATGAGGGGATAACGCAGGGAGAAGTCCTGGGCCATGCGCACGATCGTGTCGTAGGCGGCCGAGTCGCCGTGGGGGTGGTACTTACCGATGATATCGCCGACGATGCGGGCCGATTTTTTGTAAGGCCGGTTCCAGCGGTTGCCCATCTCGTGCATGGCGAAGAGCGCGCGCCGGTGCACAGGCTTGAGTCCGTCGCGCACATCCGGTATGGCCCGCCCGATGATGACGCTCATGGCGTAGTCCATGTAGGACTTCTTCATCTCGTCTTCGATGTTCACCGGGATGTTCTTCTGATA
>JGI20214J51088_10002209_pt1 | contig 13081 bp, 20 predicted proteins | sample WetSurMetagenome_FD_51088 | JGI IMG/M metagenome (IMG submission 51088)
CTCTTTTAATTTTCTTTTTCTTAAATCCACTCATTTTTTAATTCTCCTCTACTCAAAATTCAAAAGTTTGTGCATTTGAATTCCTACTCTTAACGTATTATTTTGTTTTACTAATTCAACACATTTTGTAAAACTTGTTTGCATATTATTACCATCTGGTTGTAACCAGATATGCCCTATTGGAGCTTTTCCTGCAGCAATATTTTTAAGTTCAATATTTTCATCAACAACATATTTTAACTCATGTGGAATGCACAATGCATGTATTTTATAATCATTTGCTTCTTTTGGACTACACGTGATCCAATCTAGTTTTTCATACTGAGCAGTTTCATTAGTTCCATTAGTTTCTAACGCAACAATCATTTCAGGAAAGCTCTTTTTAATTTCATTAATAAGCTCTGTTAAATCATGCAATGTTGGTTCTCCACCAGTTATTACAGTCATAAACGTTGTTTCGTCGAGAGATTCCATGATTTCCCTAGTGGATAGTTCGCTATAGGTATTGAACGAAGTATCACAAAAATTACAACATAAGTTGCACCCAGCTAATCGTATAAAATTAGCCGTTTTACCCATATGTATTCCTTCACCTTGTAAACTAGTAAATATTTGATTCACTTTATATTTCAATGGCTCCACTCTCCTTCATATTCTACCCATGAAGATTCAGATTCCCATATTTTTACTTTTGATAAATAGCAATCAAATATATGTTGAGAGTCCATTTCATTTAAAATTTTATCATATATTTCGACGCATAAATTTTCTGTTGTTGATCTACATTTCATCAAATAAGTTTTAGTATTCAATAATTTTAGTGATAAATCTAGTGGATCTTTATTATCTGGAGAGTCCCATATAATAAGTGAATGATCTAATAATGCAACAATAGGCTCAACTAGCTTTTTTAATTTATTAAAATCAAATACCATTCCTTCGCTTGAAGGCTCACTTGCTTCTATCAAATCATCATTCCACATAGTTACTTCTAATTTATAACTATGCCCATGAACATTTCTACAAAGTCCATCATGGTTGGTTAATCTGTGTGCTGCACAAAAATTAAATATCTTAGTTACTTTCACGACGATCACCTCCATTGTTTATTTTATCTTGAACTTCTTGAAAAGCTTTCCTTAATTCTTTTTTTGTTTTTTCATACAAAGTTTGAACTTTCTTTGTTGGTATCATTTCTCTCATCCTCTCGTAATTTTTTGATTAGTTTTAATAAAGGTGCTGTTTTTATATATTCGCCCCTTCTATATTCTTCTAGCATTTTCGCGTCAATGAGATCTTTAAATAATGCTTTAAAGTCATCATCTTTTAAACCACATTGTTCCTTCAGCGTTTGAAATGTAACAAAAGGTGCATTAAATGCATCAATAAGTTGATGTGCTTTTAAATAAGACGCAATTACATCTACTTTACTTTCTGCAACTTTAATATTTTTTATTTGATTTAAACTATACCCTTCATAATCAAAAGATTTCTTAGCGTATATTTCCGTTAAAAAATCATATGCAAACTGCACATGTTCTTTATTTACAATCACATTTTCTCCATCTTCAGTTGAAAACAATCTACACGCAATAGCTACAGCTAATTTAGCTAACTTAATACGCTGATTCGCTCCTTCCACTAGGGGAATTGAAGAAGAATATTTTTGCCCTTGCTCAATTGCATATTTTAAAATAAGATCAACTGCACCTTCATCAATATGTATTTGTTCAGGAGTTCTAGACCAAGCCCATAAGATAAGTAATTTACATGCTTCAGAGCAATATTTAAGAGGAGCATTTTCTTTAAAAGATCTTTTTGCATTTATTAACTCAGGACTTACGTCTTCTCTTGAAGTAGATACGCAAAAATCAAAGCGTGCAATATCTTCATTATTTCCAATTAGTTCTTTAATAAGAGAGCAACCATATGTAGTTGTATCTAATCCAGTACCTTGTCTTGGATTGGATAGCCAAATTAATCTAGTTTTTGCATTTGTTCTTTCCGTTACAATTTTTGTAATTTCTGCAACTCCATTTGACCTAACACCACTCATATTACCTATGTCTTCTTTTGATAGGCCACTTGCTTCATCTATAATAAATAGTTTGCCATTGTTTTGAGGCAATTTTCCCCAAGTAACAAACCATCTTTTATCTCCTTGTTGCTGTAATCCACCAACAAGACCACTAAACGAAGTATTCTCAGCTGTGCTAATTTCTCCTAGTTGAAAATGTTTCATCATTGCTTCAATTGTTTCAGATTTTCCTGTTCTCGTATCGCCTAATACGAGCATTTCTACGTATCCTTTACCCACAGGTTTTCCTTGTAACTTAAAGTTTAATACGCTATGATAAGTTAGATCAATACTAGTTAGTAAATCTTGACGGCCAATAATATCTGTAACTTTTTCAAAATCATTATGTATTTCCGCAAGTTTTTCTTTTATTGTAAAATCGCCTTGCTGAAAAATGAAAAGTTCTCTAAAAATTTCTGAATCCATTTTAAAATTTTGATGTTGTTGTTGTACGGGTTCTGCACTATTTAGAAACAAAATGGTCTTCTGAAGCCAAGGAGATGGAATCATTTTCCCATCAAAATAAAATGAAGTATTTGAAGATATATCATCTGTTATTACAAATGCAACTTGAAGTACATATTTAGACATTCCACTCTGTTCAACCTCTGGTGCTACAATTAGTTCATATATATTTACGCTTTTAGTTGTTTTTATTTTAACAATACAGCATTTACTCGGAATTCCGAGTAAGTTTTTTAAAACAATTAATTGCGCAACATCCGTAATTTTTAATAACTTTAACAAAAACTCATCTTGACGAATAGACATTCTTTTTTCAGATGTTGAAAATAAGGGACAACTTGTGCACCAAGCAAAATCTTGAGAACCACTACATGAGCTAATAATTTCAACAGGAACATTATACGGACTGTTATCGTACCCAACAACCCTCAACGCTAATCTGCACATTACACCTTTATTTTCTGCATTTATTGAAGTGCACAAATCAAATCTAGGTAACTGTACAATAGTTTCTTCCTTTTGTGCACTTGGTGGAGCAGCTTTTTCAATTAATTTTTTAAAACTGCTCTCATTATACCCTTCTTTATATAAATCTGTTATGTCTTTTCCTTCAGGAATTGGAACTATTTTCACATCAAAAGATTTTGAAGACCCTTCCAAATATCTAATTACATTTTCTGTTCCTTTTCTTCCAGCATCATCTCCATCATAGCACATGTATATCTTGGTACCTAATATATTGCACCATTCTTTTTTCCAAGTATTTGCACCTCCAGTATTTGTAAGCGCATTAAAACCCCAACTTTTTAAAACTAATGCATCCCATTCACCTTCACATAAAAATGTTGGTTGAGATGCATCATAATCCACTAGGGGATACAATTTTACTGACCCGTAACCAGTTTGGTATGGCAGCATTTTTGATGAACTATTCGGATCATATTTCCTAGCATTTATGCAAATACCATTTGACATAATAACTGGTATGATGATTCTATCTCCATCATACCCAATCATATATTCGTCGATAATTTGTTTAGTTATTCCCCTAGTGGAAAGGTAGTTTAAAGTATTCTTGCTTTGAAGAAGTTGTTGATGAAAATCTAGCACTTCTTCTTGCAATGGAGGAGATGGATGTTTTCCCGTTTGAGTATACGTTTTTACAATTCTTGAAGCTTCTTCATAAGAAGCTTCATGTACAAGCATTAACCAATTGATTGGATCACCTTTGAAATCAGCGTCTCCGAAGTCATTAAACTGCCCTGTACTTAAGTTAATGTACAATGACGGATTTGAATCAGATCTAAATGGAGAGGTTACTCTAACTTCATGACTTTCACTTTCACTTGACGTGTCTATATAGACTTCGTAGAACTTTCTCCACATATGTTTTCCTCCTAATCTGCTTCAATAAGGTCTATTCCTTCAAGAACATTGTAATATTTCAAAGCACCAAATCTAATTGCAGCACTTAATTTTCTACCATCAATTGCGGCTGCTTTTTCTAAAGCATCTTTTTGTTCTTTTGATAATACTATGGATACCATCTCTGTTAATTGAGCCATTTTCTTTACCTCCTTTTATTATTAGGAGCAGCATGCTGCTCCACATTTATTATTTAAATAAACTTAATCCTTCTACTGCACTTTCTTGTATTAAATCTACATCATTCTGCATTTTTCCTAAATAATCTCTTTGAGTTACCATTGCTATTGCTTCTGCACCAACAAAATTATCTGGGTCGAATTCAAATGCATCACTATCTAAATCTTCTTCAGTAGCACCTAGTGCTAATAAGAAATCTTTTAACTTCCATAATGCTTTTTCCTTTAATGATGTAATTGCCCATAACTTTCTTCCACCATATTTGCCTTCATACTCATCTTCAAGACAAGCAATAATTTCGAAAGTCCAGTTAAAATAATTTTTTTCTTCATTGAACTTAATTTCCTTTACCGCAACGGAATACTTTCCTACTGGTAACACTTCAAAACCACTAGATACATTTTTAAAATTAATAATAGCCATTTATATCTCTCCTTAAATTTTTATTTTCTTATAATTATATTATATATTATTTTCCATTGAAATACAATGAAAAATAAGGGTTTTTAAAAAATTATTTTATGTTGTACTTAGTCCAAATGAGATCAAGCATTTTAGTAACGTGTTTTCCACCATTTGGAAGCTTAATTCCAACACCTAAAGCTTCAGTTCTATCTTTTGCATCAACAGATCCATCTGGTTGAGTCATAAGCAATCTTTCTAAACCTTCTTTTCCTTTTACAACACTTATATACCCAACAATATCTGGTACACTAGGTATTTCATCAGATTGCTGTCCTGGAAGCTTAACGGTTATAAATGTTTTCTTAGTTAAATCATCTAGTACCCTAGCGGAAAGTGTCGTAAAAAACACATGCATTTTTAAATCTTTAAATGCTTGCATTATAAAACACATTTGGTTAAGACTCTTACCCCAATGTTGTATTTCAGGTTGTTTATTATCTTTCCAAACTTTTGTATCCTGAAAATTTGGTATTTTTGCATTTGCAAATTCAAACATTCCAACTTTTTGAAGTGCACCAAGGTTATCAATTAACACACTCTTGTATGGATGGCTACCTTTGTTTAAATAATTAAAATTCGCTGAAACATCATCAATGCTTTTAATATCAATTATTGTATACTTTGAAGCATCTTTTCCAACAAATCTTAATGGTGCTCCACCATCACAATCTAGCACTAATATTGGGCTAGTTCGTTCATCATCGCAAGCACTAGCTACAGTGCTTGTTTTTCCATGTCCACTTGGAGAATGTATTAAAATATTTAAATACCTAAATTTATCTCTAGCATCTATTCCTTCAAGGCCTCCTTCAACTCCCGTACCAATTATTTCACTTGTTTTTATTAACGGTTTAAGTGCCATTTTAACTTCCTCCTTTAAGATTTATTCTTTTAATAGAATCCATTGAAATCCATCCCCAACGTGCTAATAATATACCATCTACCGCATTATTGAAATAGGTACAAGTTACTAAGGTTCCATACATACTTTTATTTTCACAAGTTACTACTACTTCTTCATTAACCCAATTTTGCAGTATTTCTCCCAAAGAAGAGGGCACTTTCTTTTCTGCACAATCACTTTTTTCCATAAAATCACGTTCTCCTTTCCTGATAATATTGCTCTATTAGTGGCTTAATATTTCCACCAATACTTTGAGTTCTGCACAGCATATGATAATTGCAGTCCCAACTACAGCTTGAAGTACAAGTTGATATATTTACTTGATTTTCTAGAGCAACTATCATCATGAGTGCTTCTTGTTTTAATTGATTTTCCAAACAATTATTCCACAACTCAGATTTTGGCAAAGTAATTCTTTCATAAAATCCAGTTTGTTTTGTTTGAAAAGTGCTTAAAATATCTTGGTAATCTTGCACCCGCAAGTTATTATTTATAATTTCTTGCATATAAATTTCATAAGTTGTATCTTGATTTGCTGCTTTTGACAAACTTCCATTTTTGAGTATTTTAGGTACAGTAGGTATTTTTTTACGCATAAAATTATACATTGCGTTAAACTTAGTTTCAAATATTTTTGAACAAATAGCGCTATAAATAGTTAACTGATCATCCCATTCAAGATCTTTTGGATTTAAATGATTAGTTCCCGTTTTATGATCCACTACATAATACTGTTTTGTACTATCATCATAAATCACTAAATCAATTCTGCCGCACACGATTGGGTTATATACTCCATAATTAGATGCATTACCATTTCTACAAATTAAAATAGGTTCTCCATCATTATCCACTAGGGGATATTCGATTTCAAATTCTGTTGCTAGAATACTCCATTTATCATCATTTGCATACTCTTCATAGCCTTTTAGAATAGCTATCCCTAGCGGAAGATGCGCTTCTAGTTCAGTTAAATCGAGATCAAGCATTCTTTTCTTTTGATAGGCAACATAGTTGTTCCATCTTTGCTTAAAAAATTCTACGCATGAAAATGTATTTTTGTAAAAATACTCTAGTGCACTATGGATTTCTGTTCCAAATAATAATTTCACATTTGGTGCCTTAGGTTCAATACTCATACCATTATATGAACTATAATTCCATCTTCTAATGCATCTTTTAAACTCCTGCCTATCTGTAACAGAAAATTTAAATGGTGTAATTTTAGAAACTTTTAGCCTCTTGTAATAACTTTTTAACCACTCATCATATTCTTTTAAATTTCTCATCTTTTAACTCCCTTACTATTTTGTTTTCTTTTACCTACTTGTCCTTTGCACTTATTGCAAATATAATAAACATAATTTATATCTTCACCACACCTCACCAATTGACCACCACAAGTACATTTCATTATCTTGCCTCCTTAAGTTCTATTCTGCTACACAAAGGACAAACCCATACACTCATGGGTTTTCCTGTTAAAGAATCTACATAATCTCTCGATACAAACATCTCGCCCTTACACCCTTTTAACACACATTTCATTTTGCACCTAACTTTCTTGCACAACTTTCACACAAATGCTTATTTTTGCCATCTACAGATGCTAATAGCAAATGAGTTCCACATAAGCTAGCTCTGCATTCCTCACAATACCCTATTGGTTCTTTTACGCACCTAAATGCTTCACAAGAAATAACAAATTTTGACATAATTTTTCCACCTTTCTTTTTTTTTTCATTAAATATATTATATAATATATTTAATGAAAAATCAATAGATTTTCATTAAATATATTTTTTAATCTAAAACACTACAATAAATTTCATCAACTAATTCTTTATCCCTCAATATTGAATCAAGCATTTCAGTTTTTTCACGTAACATTTTTTCACGCTTTTCACTAACGCTATCACTTACAATAATATGATAATAGTATTTGTTTCGAGTACTATTCATTCGGTGTATGCGATCTTCAAATTGTTGATTTGTTGCAGGAGACCAACTTTTATCTGCAAATATCATGTGGTCACACTCATCTAAATTAAGACCTTCACTCATGGCATCAATATTTCCTACCAACACATGAAAGGGTTGCCTTTTAAAATTTTCAATAATTTTATCTTTCATTTCTGCTTTTACATTTCCAGTAATTAAACTTACTGGAATATCTGCTTTTAATAGCATATTGTACATCTCTTGTGCAGCAACAACAAACTTAGTACCTACAATAAATTTTGTTTTTCCAATATCAGAAATTAATTGTAGTATTGTTTCTTCAATTATGCTAGAAGCATCAATTTCTAAAATTGATGGGTTTGCAACAATTTGCTGCAGACGTATTATCATTTCTAGCTTAGAATCAATAATTCGTAAATCTCCTCCAATTTTATTAATCTTAAATTGCTTTGCTTCCCTGTAGGCTTTTAATTGCTTACCTTGCATTTTAACATAAATATCTTTATGTATTTTTTCTGGCAAACCTTCTTTCATACGCCTAAGTAGCACTGGCTGTAAAATATACTGTAGTTCTTTAAGCTTGTTTTTCTTAATACCTACAATCTCTTTGCTAAAAAATGCATCTATCTGATCACAAAAATAATCAATAAAAGTCCACAAACTTGTAAATCTCTTAGGATATAAAATATTAAGCAATTGCCAAATATCTTGAGGATAATTACCTACTGGATTTCCAGTAAGCATAATCATATTAGTTGTTTTTAACTTTTTAATACCTACAACTTGCTGTGCTTTCGGATTTTTTGTTCTATGTGCTTCATCAATGATAACCATATCCCATTGCTTTGCAAATAGTTCAGGATATCCACCTCTTGCTCTTTGAGGTCTTAACATTTCATAATTTACAATAGTCCATCTCTTGTTTAATTTTATGCCAAGTTCCCTAACGGATCTGTCTCCATCACACAGCACAGTTTCTACTACTTCTTCACCTAACCATTTTTCAATTTCTCGGTACCAATTATATTTTAAATAACTAGGGCATATAATTAACACTTTTTTTGAACTATGAAAAGCACACATTAAAGCAGAACAACTTTTTCCAAGCCCCATTTCATCGCCTAATATAAATCTATTATTTCTTGTAAAAAATGCTAGCGCTATTCTTTGATGTTCTTTTAATGGTAAAACGCTATTTCCACTAGGGAAACTGTAATTAGTCCATTCCCCTTGCTTGATTTGCATCAATTTGTCAAATTCAACAAGAAAATCATTGTAAAATTTTTGAACTTCCTTTGATAATTCACAACTTGGTACAAATGCTATGAAATATCTTACAACAAGGGGTTCTATTGGAAATGAAATTCCCTTAGTGGTTTTAGATGCTCCATAAAACTTCATTAACATTTTTTGATCTTTTGGATCTGCATCCGTACATAACAGCCTAGAACCTACTACATCAAGTTGCATTCTACACTACCCACTTCCATTTTTAAAGTTTTTACGCAATACCTTAATCCGTGTGCAACAGCATCAACACAATGCTGTTTTCCTTCAAAATGCACATCATCTAGTAATTCTTTTGCAAAAGATATGTAACCTTCTTTTTGAGATTGCACACAAGTTATTAATTTAACTTCGCATATATAAGTTTCATGTTTTACTGCACCACACATTTCAATTGTAGTTATTGCGTCTTTTGTTAATTTGCTGTATGGGTTAACAAAACGCTCTAGGATTACCAAATCAGTATCATCTAAAAAGAAGCTAATATACTTGTGCATTTCATTTACAGGATACACGTGTATCTTTCTTAAAATTGCAATTTTTTTATCTTCACGAATAACAAACTCCGCTATTCCAGAATGTACTCCTGGATCAATTGCTACTATCTTTTCAATCATAGCTTTACTCCCATCCTGCCATATTCTTTTGGCATTTTTCTCTTTCTTTCTTACCTAACAGGCAAACCCATACTGTAGTACCATCGATTTTCTTTACAGCAGTGCTATATAAGCATCCACTACCATTTTTACAAACTTCAAACATTTTTATTTCCTCCTTTAATATTTCTTATATTATATATTATATATGAAATTCCAATATAAATCAATAGTTTTTTAAAATAAATTTCGGACTATCCGCTAGGGAATCTGAAATTTTTCCAAAAAAAAAATGTACACTGCTGAATGTACATTTACATAAAGGGTATAACTAGTACAGTACTAGCTATTTAGAATAATTCTTGAACAAAGTTCGATCAATCACCATTGACAGTACGGGCAAGTTTCCACCGTTAAGTTGTTATCTTAGCTACTAAGTTTCCAAACGGAACTTGTTATCTTGCCCTAATTGAGGAAGGAGATTCGAACTCCTGAAAGCAGTTACGCCTTTTATGCCATTATGGCAATACTCTTCAACCTCTCGAGCATCCTCAAATCCTATCTAAACACTAATGAATAAGTCTGTGTAGGTCACTTTTAGATACATCTGCACTCCTTGGTAGCTACCTCACCAAAGTTTTAAAATTATATAAAGCATGTGTTATTTAAATTTAATTTGTGTATTTATCGACCCTAAATTTTTTCTGCTTCTGCAACTGGAGATACCATCTCACTAGCTGCATCTGCTGTTGCTGTTGTTTTAGTTCCTTTTTTACTCCTAAGTGGAATACCTTCAGCAAGCATTCTTGCTTCAATTATTGAAGTTTTCCAAAAATGAAGTACCGCTCCAGTAATTGTTCTTTTAAGAACTGCTGTATCAGTAATTTCTTTCTTTAACTTAGCTCTCAATTCAGTATAGCTAAGTTTAGAATTTGTATATGCAACTTTTAACATATCAACTGGAATTTCTGCTTGGCCAAAATCAATGCAATCTAATTCACCTTGATTTAATGATGCTAGTGCTTTTATAACTTCTTCCTCAAATACTTTTTGATCTGTAATAGGTAGTGTAAAATCACCTATTTTTTCAAGTGAATGAAAATATTTGTTGATATCTGCCATTTTGAAGAACATCCTTCTAGGTGCTTGTTTCTTTCTACTAGGGGAAACTAAATCCGTTTCAGTTCTTACATCAACAGGTATTCCTGCATTTTCTACTGTCATTTTAAACTCTCCTTTTAATTTATTTCTTAATTATATTATATAATACTTACTGATAAAAATCAATGGTTTTTTGAAAAAAAAAAGCTTACACTTTTGTTTTTTTTTAAAGGGGAGCCATTCACTTTAAAAAAAGCTCCAAATTAAAATTTTATATTATATGAATTATTCATTATTATTCATTATTATTTATTTATTATTTTATTTTTGGCGTATTAGGGTATATTTATATATCTTTAATTTAGCTTCGATACAGGCATCCTTTTTATATTGAAATATATGTAAATAAATTGATTTCTAACAATTATTCATGAATAACCCTTATATAATATAAAAAATAATTTTGGAGCTTTTTTAGAAACCACTAACTGCCGGTTACATGCATACCCATCATAGATATACTGGATATAGTCGAATATAAATTTCGTTTTCATATAAATATGAAATTTGGCAATTTATATTCGCCTATATCCATTAATATTTTGCACTATTTATTTGCGTTTTTACCTAAAATGTTCCCTAGCGGAATTTTTGAATGATGCTACCAAAATAAAACGGTATATTCATTAAAAAATACCAACCCTTATATTATTTAATTTTAAATATATAAAACCGTTTAATCCGGAATTTTCAACCAAATACCCATATATTTTAAAAATATATGGGTACCTAAAATTTTAATATTTTGATTATCTTTTCATAATTTTTGCTTCTTTTTCTCCAACAAATTTGATAAATTTTTCTAACTCATCAATTCTAAATAGTGCATAATCTTTTGCAGTTTTAATTGTGTCATAAAGCACAAACATTTCCCCATGCACCTCTTGCCCTTCTTTTGGTATCCAAATGCTATTTATTCTTGGATAAATAGACCCTTCACTTTTTAAAATTTGTACAGCAAGTTTTCTTTTAAGTTCAAGTTCTTCCTTTGCTTTTTCAAGTGTCAGGTACATTCCAAATTTTTCAATACTTGGAAATACAACTTCAGTAGCCCAATCTGCTAATGCTTCTGCTTCTGGTTTTCTAGATTGAATCATTAATTTGTAAAAATTTGATTTACTAATAAATGCCATTTCATGAGATCTTCCTAAATTATCGATACTATATATATATAATATATGTTATCGTTATTTAAACGTTGTAACGCTTGAGATGCATTTTGTAAATTAATTGCTTTGCAACAATCTAGATGGCAAAAACATATTTCCCCATCTTTTACACCCGTTCTAATTTCATTTTCCTCAAAGTTAAAAATTGTTAATTCATTCATTTTTCATTCTCCTTTAAATTTGTTTTATTTTCTGCAATCAATACAATTACACTTTTCTTCTAATTTGAAAGTTTCATCTTCTAAATCAAAATATTCAAATGCAACATCCAGTTTAAAAATATAATTTGCATCTTTTTGACAAATATCCATAAATTGATATCCGGTCCAAAAATTTTGCCTCCAATGACTATATTCACCCATATCAGTAATTTCCACTACACACATTCTGTACTTTAATGCAATTTCATTTACTCTTTTATAACCTTGTGCATTTAGTCGTTTCATAAATATTCCTCCTCTACACAAAATCCACTAGGGAACATGGAATTTTAATTTTTTGATTCCCTAGCGGATTTCTGCTTAAAACTGACCTTGGATATGATTTTTAAATCTATTTTTACGTTTTTCTAGTACGTCTGGTTTTAAGCATTGATCTTTTACAACTTGCATTTCTCGTCTCATTTTAACAAGTAAGCATTCACACATTATATCATCAAACGCTAACCTTTCAGAAGGTGATATTATATGAGAAACACAATACTGTTGACCACAAATGTTTTCATATAATCGAACACTTAAACCTTCTGGAGTCCATCTTAATACAAGTTCTTCATCAACATGTAACCATTCAAAAATTTTCTTAAGCATTTTAACCTCCCATAATCATTCTAATAATATCAACCCAACACCATATAACTATAATAATTGCTATTGCACACATACATTTATCCCATTTGTTCATGTTTCTTCCTCTTCTAGAATTGTTAAAAATTGAATTTTATTATGAGGTATAAATACTGTACATATTGAACCACATTGCCTTAGGTCTATTTTTAGCACTTGATCTTTATTTGTCCAAAATTCATCTGAAGCTACATATTTTTTAAAATCTTCAAATGTAACAAGTTTTTGCAATTCACTTACCCACTTACTTATATACATTTTTGGTGTTATTTCCATAAATGTACTCCCATCAAAATCAATTTTAATAGCACTTACTTTTTTAGTTTTACAATCTGAGCATTTGTACACTCCAGGTATATCTCCTGCACATGACATGCAAATTATTTTATCACAAAAGGCACACTCACTAGCTCCACAATCCGAACATGTCCAATTCCCACACTCCATACATTTACCACAAGCACATTTTTCACATATAGTATCTCCACAACAATTACATTTGTATATTTCTCCCCATTGCTCACAATCACATTTTCCAATCATCA
>JGI20214J51088_10002210_pt1 | contig 13078 bp, 12 predicted proteins | sample WetSurMetagenome_FD_51088 | JGI IMG/M metagenome (IMG submission 51088)
TCTTCCGCAAGGCCGAGAGCCGGACCTTCCCGGTGACGATCACGCGTGCGGAGATCCACGTCCAGAGCGTGCGCGCGAAGATGTACGCACCCGGTTACGCGTGGGTCCGCATCACGCAGTTCCAGGACCGCACGGTGAACGATTTCGCGAGCAAGGTCGAGGCGCTGTACAAGCAGGATCCGGACATCAAGGGCATGGTGCTCGACCTGCGCAACGACCCCGGCGGCCTGCTCGACGGCGCGGTCGCTGTTGCCGCGGCGTTCCTGCCGCCCGACGACGTCGTCGTCAGCACCAAGGGCCAGATCCCCGAATCGCGCGCCACCTTCAAGGCCTCGCCCGAGTACTACGCGCGCCGCGGCGCGTTCAATGACCCGCTGCGCGGCCTGCCCGCGGCGATGAAGACGGTGCCGCTGGTGGTGCTCGTCAACGAAGGCTCGGCCTCGGCAAGCGAGATCGTCGCCGGCGCGCTGCAGGACCACAAGCGCGCCACGGTGATGGGCGCGCAGACCTTTGGCAAAGGCTCGGTGCAGACGGTGCGCCCGCTGTCGGCCGACACCGCGCTAAAGATTACGACCGCGCGCTACTACACGCCGTCGGGCCGCTCGATCCAGTCCAAGGGCATCGTCCCCGACATCTGGCTCGACGAGACCGCCGCGGGCAACGTGTTCGCGCTGCTGCGCACGCGCGAAGCCGACCTCGCCCAGCACCTGGCCGGCCCGGACGAGAAGAAGGACATGGCGGCCGAGAAGCTGCGCGACGAGGCGCGCGCCAAGCTCGAGGCCCAGCTCGCCGACGCGAAGAAGGCGCCCAAACCGCTACCCGAATTCGGCAGCGCCGACGACTTCCCGCTCGTGCAGGCGGTCAACGAGTTGCGCGGGCTGCCCGTGGTGATCAGCAAGACCGCCGTCGAGCGCAAGGCCGAGGCCGACGCCGACGCCAGCCCGGCGCGTTGAGGCCCTGCGCGCCCGCCACATAGCGGGCCCGGCCATGAACGACGATCAGCTGCTGCGTTATTCACGCCACCTGCTGCTCGACGCGGTCGGCGTCGAGGGGCAGCGGCGCTGGCTCGGCGGCCATGCCCTCGTCGTCGGCGCCGGCGGCCTGGGCTCGCCGGCGGCGCTCTACCTGGGCAGCGCCGGCGTCGGCCACCTGACGCTGGTGGACGACGACGTCGTCGAGCTGACCAACCTGCAGCGCCAGATTGCGCACAACCTGGGCCGCCTCGGGCTGCCAAAGGCGCAGTCGCTGCGCCACACGCTGGGAGCTATCAACCCCGACCTGCGGGTCGACGCGCTCGTCCGGCGCGCAGACGCAGCACTGCTTGAAGCGCTGCTGCCCGGCGTCGACATCGTGCTCGACTGCAGCGACAACTTCCGCACCCGCCACGCTGTCAACGCCGCCTGCGTCAGGCACCGCAAGCCGCTCGTCAGCGGCGCGGCGATCGGCTTCGACGCCCAGGTCTCGGTCTACGACTGCCGCCGCGGCGACGCGCCCTGCTACGCCTGCCTGTTCCCGCCCGACGCCGCGTTCGAAGAGGTCGCCTGCGCGACGATGGGTGTGTTTGCGCCGCTCGTGGGCATCGTCGGCAGCGTGCAGGCGGCCGAGGCGCTGAAGCTGCTCGCCGGCATCGGCGAATCGCTCGCCGGCCGGCTGCTGATGCTCGACGCGACGACGATGCGCTGGGACGAGATCGCCGTGGCGCGCCAGGCTGCCTGCCCGGTGTGCGGCTAAGCTCAGGGCCATGACCGACAAGCGCCACGAACTCACCGCCCGCAACTTCCCGAGCGCCGAGGAAGAGGCGCGCGCACTGGAAGCGACGGCCCGCTACGCCGGCCCGGAGAGCGCGTACCGGCTCGCGTTCACTGACACCGCGTTCCTGCTGCGCGAGGAGCTGCGCCCGGTGCGCATGCAGCTCGAGCTGCTCAAGCCCGAGATGGTGCAGCAGGAGCAGGGCATCGAATCGACGATCGTGATCTTCGGCAGCGCGCGCATCGTGCCGCCCGAGGCTGCCGCCGAGCGGCTGCGTGCGGCGCGCGCCGGCGCCGACGCAGCCGCGGTCGCGCGCGCCGAGACCGCGCTCGCGATGAGCCGCTACTACGATGAGGCACGTCGCTTCGCCGGCCTGGTGACGAGCCGCTCGCAGACGCACCGCACGCCGATCTACGTCGTCACCGGCGGAGGGCCGGGCATCATGGAGGCCGGCAACCGCGGCGCGCACGACGTCGGCGGCAAGAGCATTGGCCTGAACATCGTGCTGCCGCACGAGCAGGCTCCGAATCCGTACATCACGCCCGAACTGTGCTTCCAGTTCCACTACTTTGCGCTGCGCAAGATGCACTTCGTGATGCGCAGCATCGCGCTCGTATGCTTCCCGGGCGGCTTCGGCACGCTCGACGAGCTGTTCGAGACGATGACGCTGATTCAGACCGGCAAGAGCCGGCCGCGGCCGATCCTGCTCTTCGGTCGCGCGTTCTGGGAGAAGTTGGTCGACTTCGAACACCTCGTCGACACCGGCATGATCGGCGCCACCGACCTGGCGCTGTTCCACTTCGTCGAGACCGCCGAACAGGCCTGGGCCCATCTGGCCGAGTTCTACGGATTCGAGGCCGGCGATGCCACTCCCGTCGAGCCTGCTGATGAAGGCTGAAGCGCGGCGCGGCATCAGCCTGATCGGCGCACCCACCGACATCGGCGCCGGCACGCGCGGCGCGAGCATGGGGCCGGAAGCGCTGCGCGTCGCGGGCCTGCAGGCGACGCTGGAGGGCCACGGCCTAGACGTGCTGGACCGAGGCAATCTCGCCGGCCCCGCCAACCCCTGGCAACCGCCGCTGCACGGCTACCGCCATCTGGACGAGGTCGTGGCCTGGAGCCGCGCTGTCCACGACGCCGTGCTCGCCGAACTGCAGCGGGCGCGCCTGCCGATCCTGCTCGGCGGCGACCACTGCCTGGCGATCGGCTCGATCGGCGCGGTCGCGCGCCACTGCCGCGACGCCGGCAAGAAGCTGCGCGTGCTCTGGCTCGACGCGCACGCCGACTTCAACACGAGCGTGCTCACGCCCAGTGGCAACCTGCACGGCATGCCAGTCGCCTGTCTGTGCGGCCACGGCCCGCGCGAGCTGATCGAGATCGGCGGCGCGGTGCCTGCGCTGAGCGCGCGCTCGATCCGCCAGATCGGCATCCGCAGCGTCGACGCGGGCGAGAAGCGCTTCGTCCACGAGGTCGGGCTAGAGGTCTTCGACATGCGCTACATCGACGAGATGGGGATGCGTCACACGATGGAGCTGGCGCTCGCGACGCTCGACGCCAACACGCACCTGCACGTGAGCTTCGACGTCGACTTCCTCGACCCCGAGATTGCCCCCGGTGTCGGCACGACAGTACCCGGCGGGCCAACCTACCGCGAGGCCCAGCTGTGCATGGAGATGATCGCCGACACGGGCCGCCTGGCGAGCCTGGACGTGATGGAGCTGAACCCGGCGCTGGACCTGCGCAACAAGACCGCACTTCTCGCCGTCGATCTGATCGAGAGCCTGTTCGGCAAGAGCACGCTAATGCGTGATCGCACGTGAGCTGCACGCCGATGCTTGATCGCACGTGAGCCGCGCGCCGGTCTGCCCTTGAGCACGCAGTACGACTTCGCCATCGTCGGCGCCGGGATTGCCGGCGCGAGCCTCGCCGCGCGCTTGGCTGCGCACGGCCGGGTGCTGCTGATCGAGCGCGAGAGTCAACCCGGCAGCCACGCCACCGGGCGCAGCGCGGCGATGTTCATGGAGAGCTACGGCCCGCCGCAGGTGCGTGCNCTCACGCGCGCGAGCCGTGCCGCCTATGCNGCGCCCTCGCTGCTGCCGATCCTCGCGCCGCGCGGCGCGCTCTACGTTGCCTGGGCCGGGCAGGAGACGGCGTTCAACGCCGCCGGCGCCGCCAATCCTTGCCTGCAGCGCTTGGACGCCGCGGCGGCGCTTGAGCGCGTGCCGGTGCTGCGCGCGGCCGGGCTGCTGGGCGCGCTCGCCGATGCCGACGCGATGGACATCGACGTCAATACGCTGCTGCAGGGCACGCTGGCGATCGCGCGCCAGCGCGGCGCGACGCTGCTCTGCGACGCCGAGGTCTGCGCTGCACGCCACGACGTCCGCGGCTGGAGCGTCACGCTCGCGGACGGCCGCAGCCTCGGCTCGCGGCTGCTCGTCGACGCTGCCGGCGCCTGGGCCGACGAGCTCGCCCGACGCGCCGGCGTCAAGCCGCTCGGCCTGCAGCCGAAGCGGCGCAGCGCGTTCACCTTCGACGCCCCGCCCGGCGCCGGCCACCGCGGCTGGCCGACCGTCTGCGCTATCGACGAGAGCTGGTACTTCAAGCCCGACGCCGGCCAATTGCTCGGCTCACCGGCGAACGCAGACCCGGTGCCGGCGCAGGACGTGCAGCCCGAGGCGTTGGACATCGCGCTGGGCATCGCACACATCGAGCAGCACACGACGCTGCGCATCCGCCGCCCGCGCCACACCTGGGCCGGGCTGCGCACCTTCAGCACCGACGGCGAGCCGGCGATCGGCTTCGACGCTCACACGCCGGCCTTCTTCTGGCTCGCCGGCCAGGGCGGCTACGGCATCCAGAGCGCGGCCGGCGCCGCCCAGCTTGCCGAAGCGCTGATCACCGTAGCGCCGCTGCCCGAGACGCTGGCGCGCGAAGGCGTGGATCCGGCCGCGCTGACGCCGGCACGGCTGCGCCGCTGAGAGTGGCGATGCGCAAGCTGTTGCTCGCCGTCGTCCTGCCGCTGTTGCTGCTGCTGTCGCAGCAAGGGGCGGCCTGGCACGAGATCGGGCACCTGCACGAGCCGCCAGCGTCGAGCGGCGACTCGAAGAAGTCGCCCGGCGACAAGCTCTGCGACACCTGCCTGGCCTTCGCACACCTGGCCTGCGGCGCGGCCAAGCCGGATGTTGCACGGCTTTGGCTGCCGCGCTTCGGCCACGACCTGCCCGCGACAGTTGCGGTGGCGTCCACCGACGCCGACGCGCCGCACCAGCGCAGCCGCGGACCGCCCCGCCTCCTCTGAGCTCAGCGAAAGAACACCCTCGCGCCGATCGTCGTGCGCGCGGGCCTTGGCATTTGTTGTCCAGAGGATTCCGTCCATGTCCACGTCCCAACCGCGGGCGCGCACGTTCGCGCCCGCGCTCGCGCTCGCGCTCGCCCTTGCCTACCCTTTGTCGTCGATCGCCGACGGCAGCGCCGCCGCACCGGCCGAACCGGCTGGCGCCGCAGCCGCACCCACCCAGACCGTCGAGATCCGCGGTGTGCTGCAGCGTCTGGACGCCGCGCGCAACGGCCTGTCGCCCGACACCGGCAGCTCGATCTACCGCATCGACGCACAGGCGCTGAAGAACCTGCCGCAAGGCCAGGACACGCCGCTGAACCAGGTCATATTGCAGACGCCCGGCGTGGTGCAGGACAGCTACGGCCAGCTGCACGTGCGCGGCGACCATGCCAACATCCAGTACCGCATCAACGGCGTCATCATTCCTGAGGCGATCAGCGGCTTTGGCCAGGCGCTGAGCACGCGCTTCGCCGACAGTCTGACCGTGCTCACCGGCGCGCTGCCGGCGCAGTATGGCTACCGCAGCGCGGCGGTCATCGACATCCAGACCAAGGGCGAGGCGGTCGACCGCAACGGCGGCCACCTGGAGCTCGGCGCCGGCAGCCACGCGCAGCGAGAGGCCAGCCTCGAACTCAGCGGTGCGCAGGGCGGGCTGAGCTGGACCTTGAGCGGCTCGCTACTGCACGACGGGCTGGGGATCGAGAGCCCGACCGCGGCTGCCAGCGCGCTCCACGACGCCACGCGCCAAGCCAAGAGCTTCGGCCAGCTGTCCTACCTGCTCGGCGACCTGAGCCGGATCAGCCTGATGTTCGGGACCACGAACAACCGCTTCGAGATTCCGGACGTTCCTGGCCAGACACCGATGTACGCACTCACGGGCGCGCCGACGGTGGACTCGGCGGCGTTGGACGCGCGTCAGCGCGAGGCGAACCGCTTCACGGTGCTGAGCTACCAGGGCGCGGCGGGCGCCACGGTCGACTACCAAGTCTCGCTCTTCAACCGCAGCACCGACGTGCACTACCAGCCCGATCCGGTAGGTGACCTGGTCTTCAACGGCATCGCCGCCAACGTGCTGCGACGCAACGTCGCGAACGGCCTGCAGGCTGACACGAGCCTGGCATTGAGCGCCACGCACACGCTGCGCAGCGGTCTGTTCGTGCAGGATGAGACCTTCGACGTCACCAACAGCGCCAGCGTGTTCCCGGCCGATGCCGCCGGCAACCCGACAAGCACGACGCCGATCGCGATCACCGACGACACGCGCATCACCGGCACGCTGTGGGGCCTGTACGTGCAGGACGAATGGCGGCCGAACCCGGCGCTGACCGTCAACTACGGCCTGCGCTTCGACAAGGCGGACACGATAGTCGCGGAGCGCCAGCTCAGCCCGCGCTTGGGTCTGGTCTACGCGCTCGGCGAGCGGACGCGGCTGCACGCCGGCTACGCGCGCTACTTCACGCCGCCGCCGACCGAGAAGATCGACACCACTTCGGTGCAGAAATTTGTCGGCACGACGAACGCGCTGCCGTCCGACGCCAACACATCGGTCAAGTCCGAGCGTTCGAACTACTACGACGCCGGCATCGCGCACCAGCTCACACCGCGCCTCACGCTCGGCGCCGACGCCTACTACCGCGACGTGCGCCACCTTCAGGACGAGGGCCAGTTCGGCAACGCGCTGATCTATTCAGCCTTCAACTACGAACGGGGAATCATTTACGGCCTGGACCTGTCGGCGAGCTGGCGCGGCGACGCACTGAACGGCTACCTGAACCTGAGCCTCACCCACGCGCGCGGACGCGGCATCGAGAGCGGGCAGTTCAACTTCGAGCCCGACGAGTTGGCGTACATCGCGAACCATTGGGTGCACCTGGACCACGAGCAGACCTTATCGGGTTCGGCCGGCATCTCGTACCGCCTCGCAGGTGGTGCGACGCTGAGCGCCGCCGCGCTCTACGGCAGCGGGCTGCGCAACGGCTTCGCCAACAGCATGCACCTGCCGAGCTACACCACCGTCGACCTCGCCGTCGTGCGGACCTTCGACCTTGGCAGCCAGTTCGGCCGGTTCGAGACCCGGCTCTCGGTGACGAATCTCTTCGACCGCGTCTACGAGCTGCGCGACGGCTCGGGGATCGGCGTCGGCGCGCCGCAATTCGGGCGGCGCCGCGGCGTCAATATCGGTGTCGGCAAGTCGTTCTGACGGCCCGGGCGCAGCGCGACGACAATCCGGGCTGCCTTGTCGGAACGCCCCATGACCGTCGTCCTGCTCTCTCTCGCCACGTTCTTCTCGACGCTGATCGGCGGCCTGGTCGCACTGCGCTTTCGCGACCGGCTGCATTATTTGCTCAGCTTCACCGCCGGCGTGCTGCTCGGCGTCGTCAGCTTCGAGGTCCTGCCCGAGCTCTTCGAGCTCGGGCAGGAGCATGCGGCCAACCCGATGCGTGCGATGGTCGCGCTCGTCGTCGGCTTCCTTGCGTTCCACGGCATGGAGAAGTTCCTGCTCATCCACCATGCGCACGAATCGCGCTACGCGACGCACCGGCATCCGCAAGTCGGCGTCTTTTCGGCGCTGGCGCTGGTCGGGCACAGCGTGATGGACGGTGTGGGCATCGGGCTCGCGTTTCAGGTCTCGCCCGCAGTAGGGGTGGCAGTCGCGATTGCGGTCATCGCGCACGACTTCTCCGATGGCCTGAACACGATGGGGCTGATGCTCGCGCACGGCAACCCGACGCGGCGCTCCGTCGTGATGCTGGCGCTGGACGCGCTCGCGCCGGTGGCCGGCGCGGCGTCGACGCTGCTCTTCGAGCTGCCGCCCGAGATGCTGATGCTCTACCTGGGCTTCTTCGCCGGCTTCCTGCTCTACATCGGTGTCTCCGACATCCTGCCCGAGGCACACTCGAGCGCGCCCCCGGGCAAGTCGCTGCAGCTCATCGTGCTCACCGCGCTCGGCGCCGGATTCATGTACGTCATTGCGCAATCCGGCTTGTAGACCGGCGCAGGCCGAAAGGGCACACCCGATGGACCCGTATCGCCAGCTCTTTCGCCTACTCTCGTGCGGGCTCGCTCACTGGGTCGCGCGCTCGCTCCCGCGCCTGCTCCTGTGCCTCGCGTTCGTGCTACCCGGCGTGCACGCGCAGTCGGCTGCGNCGACGCTGCGCATTGCCAGCGCCTTCGACCCGCAGACGATGGACCCGCAGGCGCTGGCGCTGCTCTACCACTCGCGCGTCGTGTTCCAAATCTACGAGTCGCTGGTCACGCGCGACCAGGCCTTCCACATCGAGCCCGGGCTCGCGCTGTCCTGGACGATGACCGGCCCGACGCGCTGGCGGTTCACGTTGCGCCCGGGCGTCGTCTTCGACGGCGGCCAGCCCTTCACCGCTGACGACGCGGTGTTCTCGATCGAGCGCGCGCTCGCAGCGCCGTCGCAGCGCGCGTTCCAGCTCGAGGGTGTGAACGCGGTCAAGGCGCTCGGCCCGCTCGCGATCGAGATCGACCTCGCCCATCCTGACGCGGTACTGCCGAGCAAACTGCAGTTCATCGCGATGATGAGCCGCGCCTGGTGCGAGGCGCATGGCGTCACGCGCGCGCAGGACGTCAACGCCCGGCAGGAGACCTACGCGCTGCGCCACGCCAACGGCACGGGCCCGTTCAAGCTGCTTCACTACGAGCCCGACGTGCGCACGACGCTGGTCCGCAACCCGGCCTGGTGGGGCTGGTCTGACAAGCGTAGCGGCAACCTCGGCCAAGTCGACTTCGTGACGATCAAGTCCGACGCGACGCGGCTCGCCGCACTCGCATCGGGCGAGGTCGACCTCGTGCTCGACCCGCCGTTCCAGGACGTCTCCCGGCTACGGCGCGACCCGCGCTTCAAGCTGCTGCAGATCGCCGACATCGGCGAGCAATACCTCGGCTTCGACCAAGCGCGCACCGAGCTTAGCGGCAGCAACGTCGAGGGCCGCAACCCGTTCCAGGACCTGCGCGTGCGCCGCGCCGTTTACCACGCGATCAACATCGACCTCATCATCGCCAAGGTACTGCGCGGCCTGGCGCGGCCAACCGGCGCCTTCCTCTCGCCGCGCGTCGACGGTGCACCGCCTGAACCGGATCAGCCCCGGCGCTATGACCCGGCCCGGGCGAAGGCCCTGCTTGCCGAGGCCGGCTATCCGCACGGCTTCTCGGTCACGCTCGATTGCGTCAACGTCGCCTGGCGCGAAGCGGTCTGCCAGGCGGCCGCGGCGATGCTGACGCAGGTCGGCATCCGCACCACGCTGCGCGTCAGCCCGGCGAGCCAGTTCTTCCCCAAGCTCAGCCAGGCGACGGCGAGTTTCATCGAATTCGGCTGGACGCCGAATCCGGACGCCTGGTCGTCGCTGAACGCGCTGTTCCACAGCTGGAGTGCGCACGGCGCCGGCGTCTTCAACGTCGGCCGCTACCGCAACCCGGAGCTCGATGCACTCATCGACGCGATCCGCATCGAGCCGGACCTCGCGCGCCGGCGCGCGATGGTCGGCCAGGCACTGCGCGACGCCGCCGCCGAACTGCCCTATGTGCCGCTGTACCGGCGCACGCTGACCTGGGCGATGGCGGACAAGGTCAGCGCCGTGCAGTGGCCCGACGACACAGTCGAGCTGCGCTGGGTGTCGGTGAAATAGCGGTCGGCGAGGCCGACAAGGTAGCGCTTCAGCGGCACCACTGGTTCTCGCAAGGCAGGCCGTCGTGGTCGCCGTCCATCTGCACGGCCGGGCAATGGGCGAGGAAGAATTTCGCCTCGGCGCAGGAATGCATCTGCGAGCAGCGGGTACGGCCGTCGCAGCGGAACCCAGCTTCGACGGCGTTGGGCATGGCTTGCGGCACGACCCGAAGTGCGGGTGCGGGTGCAGCCGGCAGAGGCGTCACCGGCGCCGCCGTCGCGGCAGGCGCCTGCGCCGTACCTTCGCACGGCCCGTGGCGCTGGCGGAAGGCGCGCGGCCGCACCGCGCCGCCTAGTCCGAACAACCCGCGGCCCAGCGCCTGCGCGACGCGCTCCTCCTTCACGTAGGGCCCCAGATCCCACTTGTAGCGCTGGCTCCACGCGTTGCCGTCCTCGACCTGCTGGCTGTTGACGACGCGGCCGTCGAGCAGCAGCGTCGCGAGCAGCCGGCCGTAGCTGTCGTGGCCACGCGGCTGCAGCGTGACCTCGCGCCCAAGGACCCGGTCGCGCAGCGCGTCGCGCGCCTCGGGGCCCCAAGGCTGGCAGAGCTCGGGCGCGTCGATGCCGGCCAGCCGCACGGCGATCGGCTTGGCACTGGCGGGCCTGACCCAGACACTGTCGCCGTCGACGACACGCGTGACGACGCCGGTCTGCGCTGGCGCTGCGGCGTGCGCCGGCGATGCCGCGCGGGCCGGTGCGAGGGCCGCCGCCAGGAGCGCGCCCGATACCAGCAGCGCCGCGGCGAAACGCACGACCCTCATCGCCAGGCACCTTTCATCAACCAGACCAGCCAGCCGGCGAACAGCGCAGCCACCAGCATCCAGACCGCGACCACGAAGACCGCCCCCCAGAGCAGCCGCGGCAGCGGTTCGCCGCTGCGTTCGGCCTCGCGCAGCCGCGCCTGCCAATGCGCCGCCGGTGTGAGCCGGATCACCAGCGCCAGGCCCAGCGGCACGAGGACAACGTCGTCGAGCAGCCCGAGCACCGGAATGAAGTCGGGGATCAGGTCGATCGGGCTGAGCGCATAGGCCAGCACCGCCGCCGCGAGCCAGCGCACCGGCCGCGGCGTGTCCGGATGCTTGAACAGCTTCCACATCGCGAGCAGGTAGACGCCCAGCCGCCCGGGGTTCGTCTTGCGCAGCAGTTGTTGCAATCGTCTCATCGCGCGCCGGCCGCGCCGGGCCGGACGAACCGGCCCGCATTGCATCGATCGGTGTCATTGTGCCGCGCCGAGGGGCGTGGGCAGCCGAGCGCCGGGGCGTCAGGCGTGCTGCGGCTCGGCGGAGTCGAGCCGGAAGCTGTCGACGAGGCCAGAGAGCCGGCGCGCCTGGTCGAGGAGCGAGGCCGCCGCGGCGGCCGACTGTTCAGCCAGCGCCGCGTTCTGCTGTGCCATCGTGTCGAGCTGCGAGACCTGCTGGCCCGCCTGGCCGACGCCGTCGCGCTGCTGCGCGGCCTCGCCGGACAGTGTGGTCACGAGTTCGGAGACGCGCTCGACCGAGCTCATGATCTCGGTCGTCGCGCCGCCGGCGTTGCGCACCTGCGCGCTGCCGCTCTGCACCTTCTCGAGCGAGGCCTGGATCAGCGTCTTGATCTCGCGCGCCGCCGCGGCGCTGCGCTGGGCGAGCGCACGCACCTCGCCGGCGACGACCGCGAAGCCGCGCCCCTGTTCGCCCGCGCGCGCGGCCTCGACCGCCGCGTTCAGCGCCAGGATGTTGGTCTGGAACGCGATGCCGTCGATGATCGTGATGATGTCGGCGATCTTGCGCGACGCGCCGTCGATCTCCTGCATCGTCGAGACCGCTTCGGTGACGACGCCGCCCCCGCGGTTGGCGACATCCTGCGCCTCGCGCGCGAGCGTGCCGGCCGAGCCCGCGGTGCGCACCGTCTGGTCGAGCATCCCGGTCAGCTGCGCGATCGCGCTCGCGGTCGACTGCAGCGTCGCCGCGGTCTGCTCGGTGCGCTGGCTCAGGTCCTGGCTGCCCTGGGTGATCTGGCCGCTCGCGGTCGCGATACCCTGGCAAGCCTCGCGCACGCCGCCGGCCAGCGCATGCAGACTGCTGCGCATGCCTTCGAGCGCCTGCGCGAGCTGGCCGAGCTCGTCGCGCCGGCGTGTGACGATGGGCTGCGAGAGGTCGTGCGCCGCCATGCGCTCGGTGGCCTGCACCGCATCGCGCAGCCCGCTTCCGATGTCGAGCGTGATGCGCCACGCGGTGAATGCGCCGGCAAGAAGCGCAACGAGCGCTCCGGCCACGACCAGCCACTGCGCGTTGCGCGCATCGGCCTTCGCCGCCAAGCTGCGCTCACGGCCGACCTGCTCGTCCCAATTGGCCAGCGCGAGCAGCGCCTGGCTCCAGGCGTCGCGGCGCTGCGTCCATTTCGCGGCGTCGGGTCCGCTCACCTGCGCGCGCAGGTTCAGCACCACCGCGGGCAGGCCACGGCCGTCGGCCGCCTGGTGGACCACGGTCATGATCTCCTGCAACCCGCTCGCGCCGCTGGCGGCGGCGGCGAGCAGTGCGCGCGTCTGCGCGGTCGCCGGAATCAACGGCGTCGCCGCGGCCGCTGCGCGTCGGTAGCGCTCGGTGTCGGCAGCCAGCGTCTTCAGTGAGGCCTCGCCCTGATCGAGCGAGACGCCGCCGATGCCGCGCAGCGTGAGCGCGTAATCGTCGGCCGCGTGCACCATCTCGGCGATCGCCTGGCTGCGCACGGCACCGCGGATGACAACGTCGTCCAGCGTCGTCGTCAGCGCCTGCATGCGCCACAGCGCGTAACCGCTTGTCAGCACGAGCAGGGCGAGTACGAGGCCGAAGCCCAGGGCTAGGCGGTGGGAGAGCTTAAGTTTGGCCAGCAGAGTCATCGTCGTCGGGGGTCGAGGAAGGGATACCCCGGCTGTATCGGCCAGTGAGGGGCCCGACTTGATGGCTGCACCGCCCGGGTTTGCCCGGGCGGGCCGACGCGCTGTGGTTCAATCGACGATCCTTCGCGCCACCGACCGCCATGACCCCGACAAAGCTCGCAGGAATCGTCCTCATCATTGCCGGCGTGCTGGCGCTCGTCTACGGTGGCTTCAGCTACACGAAGCAGACGCACGACGTCAAGGTCGGGCCAATCGAGTTCGCGGTGAAGGAGAAGCAGACCGTCGCGGTGCCAGTCTGGGCCGGCGTCGGCGCGATCGTGGTCGGCGCCGCGCTTCTGGCCTTCGGCGGCAAGCGCTAGGCCGAACCGGGCGCCGCGCACACCGTCACGCGGCCGACCCGAAGCGCGGGCACAATCCGCGCCGCCCTCCCCGTGCCCCCGCCGATGTT
>JGI20214J51088_10002211_pt1 | contig 13075 bp, 9 predicted proteins | sample WetSurMetagenome_FD_51088 | JGI IMG/M metagenome (IMG submission 51088)
ATGCTCTATCTAAGGATGCTGTACACGAAGACGGAATGCTTGGATATGTACAGGGCACCGGCAAAGATCCATCAGCAGGACAACCTGTAACTTACGATAAGATTCCCGACTTTGAAGACTATGGAACAGGATGTTTTCTATTGGGGGCAACAGAGTACTACAAATTGTTAAAGTTTAGACTAAAATGATACATATATCGGAAAAACTGCTTACATTTGCCAACAATTTTTAAATATCATAACTGATGAAAAAATTTATTCTTATGACTTTGATGCTGATAAGTGGTATTACATTTGCTTCAGCTCAAGCTACTAATGGGAAAAAGCAAGCAGAAATAAAGTTTGACAATTTATCTCATAACTTTGGTACTTTCTCAGAGAAGAGTCCTGTGGTAACATGTGTATTCACATACACTAATGTAGGCGAAGCACCATTAATTATAAATCAAGCTATCGCCAGTTGTGGATGTACAGTTCCTGCTTATACTAAAGCACCTATAATGCCGGGGCAAAAAGGTGAAATTAAAGTAACTTACAATGGTTCTGGTAAATTTCCGGGGCACTTTAAGAAAACGATTACAGTACGCACTAATGGAGCTACAGAAATGACACGCCTTTACATTGAAGGAGACATGACTGAGGCAAAATAAAGATCATATATAATCAATATATGCCCCGAAAGTAAAACTCAATACTTTCGGGGCTTTTTTGTGTTTATCCGTTTCAGGTCTTTTTAATTCTCTGTTTTTTACACATCATGATGCACCTGCTTAATAATTGCAGGAATGCTTTACCTTTTGCAATAGTCAATGAGATACAAATTGTCAAAAAGAAATGAGCTCGGTAATATACCAAGCTCACTATATACATATAAATATTATATTTATTGTTCAACGTTCATGGTTTTGCCATAATTGATAACCAGATGCTAGAATGAATAAGCAAAACCGATAGAAGCATACTCTTGCAACTGCCAATATCCATTCTGATCGTCCTTAGCAGATCCATCATCAAAACGTGGATACACAAATAGATTCGTGCTAATGTACTGATTAAACTGGAATGTTATAGTATTTTCCCACTCTACCTCAGCACGTTTATATGTAGTATAACCATAAAGCCGGGTTTTCCACTTAATCATATCAGATAACTTCCAAGCCAAATCAAATGTAAATTCAGAACCATAGTCGTTCATCGTATGACGACCATCTTCAAGTCCATACCTAGTTGCCAGACTCAAGTAGTCAACATATCTAAAGTTATAAGCTATCGGAGCTAAGTTTATGTTACCGGTCAACTTTTTATCTTTAGTTTTTACGGTATAATCCATACCCAATGAAAGGTTTAGATTAAATGGAGCCATAAAAGACGAATAGACTTTATCGTCATTGCTCTTAAATCCCTTGCAAAACTGTGTATAAGTTAATAACTGGAATGTATAGTACCAACTTTTACTAGCTTGCATTCCTAATTTTCCAGTATATCTGATAAGGTCATCTGTAGTTTTAAATTTATGAAGACTATCACTCCTTGATGATTGGAGACCTAATTTTAATTCTAATTTATTATCAAACTTCAATCCAGACTTATTATTATAATTAGCCTGCATAGTGACACTACCAACCATTGAATAATTACTTTCACCTCCTTTGTACCAATTATCCGTAACATAGTTTTGCATAAACTGCAAATAGTAATCACCGGTAATACTCAAGAAATTAGGTTTATAGACTATAACATCCATTGGCATCACATCAGGCTCGGCAGGAACCGGAGCTATCTTATCTTTAAGAATCACACTGTGCTTAACAGGTCTTTTAAGATCTGCAGGTACTACACCATATTTATTAAGTCTATCCTGAGTATTAACAACCAGAGAAGGTCTGTTCATATAAATATAGAACAGAGCATCGTCAATTTGCTGATTTGTAATACTTTGACTGCTTCGCTTATGCCATAGTAACAGATTATTATCCGCCACAGAATGATAAAAAGTAAGAGGCGAAAAAAGCTTAAAGAACCTTCCGTCTGCAACACGTTGATCATCCAAAGAATCAGCCTTGGGTTTATAAACAGAGTCAAGCTTATTCTTAACCATACTAAGAGAATCCGAATACGCTTTTACAAGGATTTGACTTTCACCCTTATTATATTGACGAGAAGACAATCCGGAATAACGATTTTGAGCATTAACAGAAATATTACCCAAAACCATTATTGATAACAATATTATTATATTTATTTTCTTCATTTCAAGGTGCAAATATATTAAATTTACTTGATAAGAATGATTATGTAACTGTATTTTTTGAACTTATTAATTTAATTAATAATTAATTTGGTAGGTAACTCTTTTTTTTGTAATTTTGCAGCTTGTATTGTATTTTGATAAATTAAAATAAAAAGATAATTATCGTGGCAGAAACAAAGTACATCTTCGTCACTGGCGGTGTTGCGTCCTCATTAGGAAAAGGAATCATCTCGTCATCAATAGGTAAACTCCTTCAGGCAAGGGGTTACAACATCACAATTCAAAAGTTTGACCCTTATATCAATATTGATCCGGGTACATTAAATCCCTATGAACATGGTGAATGCTATGTAACAGTTGATGGTCATGAAGCAGATCTTGACCTTGGACATTACGAACGCTTTACCGGTATCCAAACAACTAAAGCCAACAATTTGACTACGGGCCGTATATACAAATCGGTCATAGATAAAGAGCGGCGTGGAGACTATCTAGGAAAGACAATTCAGGTAATACCTCATATAACTGATGAGATCAAACGTAATGTTAAATTGCTAGGCCAAAAGTATCACTACGATTTTGTAATAACTGAAATCGGTGGTACAGTCGGTGATATTGAGTCATTACCTTATCTTGAGAGCATAAGACAGTTGAAATGGGAACTTGGTAAAAATGCGCTATGTGTACATCTTACATATGTACCTTACCTAGCAGCAGCCAAGGAGCTTAAAACAAAACCGACACAACATTCTGTAAAAGAACTTCAGAGTGTAGGTATCCAGCCGGATATATTGGTTCTAAGGTCAGAGCATCCGCTTAATGACAATATCCGAAGAAAAGTAGCAAACTTCTGTAATGTAGATTTTGAAGCAGTAGTGCAGAGTGTAGACATGCCTACAATTTACGAAGTTCCTATACGTATGCAAGAGCAAGGCCTAGACGCCACTATACTTAAGAAGATGGGTGAGTCTGTAGGCGAAACGCCAAGTCTTGGTCCATGGCGTCAATTTCTAGAACGCCGTCATAAAGCTAAAGAAGTAGTAAATATAGGTCTTGTTGGTAAATACGATTTACAAGACGCATATAAGAGCATCCTCGAAAGTCTTTCACAAGCAGGCACTTACAATGATTATAAGGTAAAGGCCACATTCATAAATAGCGAAAAGCTTAATGAAGAAAATGCAGAAGAAAAAATTAAAGACATGGATGGTATCGTAATCTGTCCGGGATTCGGCCAACGTGGAATAGAAGGTAAAATTATTGCAGCACATTATACAAGGGTTCACAATATACCTACATTCGGTATCTGTCTGGGTATGCAAATGATGGTAATCGAATTTGCACGCAATGTACTTGGCTATGAAGATGCCAACAGTACAGAGATGGATGAAAAAACGGAATATAATGTGATAGACATAATGGAAGACCAAAAGAATATCACAAATATGGGCGGAACAATGCGTTTAGGTGCATATGAATGCATTCTTAAACAAGGTTCACGAGTATTTGAAATATACAAGAAAGAACATATCCAGGAGCGTCACAGACATCGTTATGAATTTAACAATGATTACGAGAAAGAGTACGAAAAAGCCGGTATGAATTGTGTGGGTCGGAATCCAGAAAGTGATTTAGTAGAAATTGTTGAAGTTCCGGGACTTAAGTGGTACATCGGTACACAGTTCCATCCCGAATATTCCAGCACTGTTCTTAAACCACATCCTTTATTTGTTGACTTCGTTAAGACAGCCATTGAAAATAAATCGAGCAAAAAATAAACATGAATAAAAATAGCATAATAGGTTTTGCTCTCATTGCAGCATTACTCATAGGTTACAGTTACTTCAACAAACCTTCGAAAGAAGAGCAAACTGTGCAGATGAAACAAGATTCTATCGCACAGGTTGAAAAACAAAAGTCTGAAGAGGCTCTGAAATCTCAAAAACAGACACCGCAATTATCACAAAATGCAAGTGATACGACATTAATGTTCCATAAGGCATATAGCGGACAGAGCAAAAAAATTGTTCTTAAGAATAGGAAATTAGCTCTTACGCTTGATACGCACGGTGGCAACATAGTTGATGCCAAAATATTAAATTTCAAAGACCGTAATGGTAAAAAGGATATTACTATCTTCAGTGGTAAAGATCAACAGATGAAATTTATGCTTTCAGGCAAAAACGAGAATGTTGTTACAAGCGACTTATTTTTCACCGTTACCAATAAGACAGATTCAACTGTTACTTTGACAGCGAAAGCTAGTAATGGTGGTTCAATCAATTTCAACTACAAGCTTAATAAAGACTACTTAATTGAGTTTTCTGTATTAGCACAAGGTTTAAGTGGAATGTTTGCTCCAAACTATAACAATATGGATATAGAGTGGACAGACCATTGCCGCCAACAAGAAAAAGGTTTTACATTTGAAAATCGTTACGCATCTCTTACATATAAGAAGAAAGATGGAGGTACTGATTATCTAAATGAAGGCAAAGATGTTGTTGATGAGAAAGTTGAAGATGTGTTGGACTGGGTTGCATTCAAAAATCAGTTCTTCAGTGCTGTACTCATTTCCAAGAATGATTTCCAGGCTAATTCTCTTATGACAAGTATCCCTCAGAAAAAAGGTTCTGGCTATCTTAAGCAATATGGAGCAAAGATAAAGACCTTCTTTGACCCTAATGGAAAGACCCCCACAGTAATGGAACTATATTTAGGGCCAAATGATTTCAGACTTCTCCAAAAAATAGAAAAAGAAAGTAAGATAGGTAAGGATCTAGAACTACAACGCCTTGTATATCTTGGATGGCCACTGTTCCGGATAATAAACAGATGGTTTACTCTATATGTTTTCGACTGGCTTACAGGTCTCAATATAAATATGGGTATAGTATTGATACTTATTACATTGTTATTGAAACTAATCACATATCCGCTGGTAAAGAAAAGCTATATGTCTTCAGCTAAAATGCGTGTTTTGAAACCAACACTTGACGAAGCAACAAAGCAGTATAATAAGCCGGAAGACCAGATGCAAAAACAGCAAGCCATGATGGGGCTGTATTCTAAGTATGGTGTAAGCCCACTTAGTGGTTGTCTCCCAATGCTAATACAAATGCCTATATGGATTGCGATGTTCAACTTTGTGCCGAATGCGATACAACTGCGTGGCGAAAGTTTCTTATGGATAAAAGACTTATCAACATTCGACCCTATCATTACATGGAACCATAGTATTTGGCTTATAGGAGATCACCTTAGTTTGACTTGTATACTTTTCTGTGTTGCCAATGTTCTATATTCAGTAATGAGCATGCGCCAACAGAAAGATCAAATGGTTGGTCAACAAGCAGAGCAAATGAAAATGATGCAATGGATGATGTATCTTATGCCGGTAATGTTCTTTTTCATGTTCAATGACTATTCAGCAGGATTAAATTTCTATTACTTTATATCATTATTCTTCAGTGCTGCAATCATGTGGATACTGAGAAAAACGACAAATGACGAGAAATTATTATCTATACTTCAAGAACGTTATAAGGATAATAAAGGTAATCCAAAGAAAGCAACCGGAATGGCAGCCAGACTTGAGGCGTTACAAAAACAACAAGAAGAAATCAAACGCCGCCGTGAAGACTCATCAAAAAATAAAGGAATATAAACGCGATATTAGAGGCGGGCTTAATTTAGTCCGCCTCTAAAGTTCTAATTGAAGAAAAACAATGAAAAGAACATTATTATTGTCTGCTACATTACTATTAAGTAGCAGTCTTCTAAAGGCACAAACAGAAGTGGAACAAAATCCTATAGTAAAAAACAACATAACACTTAGTAGTGACTTGATGACGCCTGAAGCACTTTGGTCTATGGGTAGAATAGCATCAGTACAAGCATCACCTGACAATAAAAAAATTGTATATCAGGTAGGATACTATAGTGTACCTAAAAACAAAGGGCATCAAGTGATATGCGTAATGGATATCAATGGTAAAAATGCTCACCAAATTACAGTCAGCGCAAAAAGCGAGACAGACCCTGTATGGATAGAATCAGGAAGACGTATTGCATACTTAAGCAGCGAGAGTGGTACTAATCAAGTATGGGCAATGAACCCAGACGGAACAGGGCGCACGCAACTTTCAAAATCAAAAGATGATATTGAAGGTTTTGTTTTTTCGCCTGATGGCAATAGTATAATTCTCATCAAAGAGATTCCTTTTCACGAAAGCATAAAAGAAAACCCTTCTGACTTATCTAAAGCTAGTGGAAGAGTTGTTACAGATCTTATGTATCGCCATTGGGATGAATACGTTGAAAGCATTCCACATCCTTTTCTTGCAAAAGTAAGTGGAAATAACATTAACGATGGTGTCGATATTTTAAAAGACGAACCATTCGAATGTCCGATGAAACCATTTGGAGGCATAGAACAACTAGCATGGAGTCCTGATTCTAAGTCAATAGCATATACTTGCCGTAAAAAGACAGGACGCGATTATGCTATATCTACAGATGCAGACATCTATTTATACAATACAACTACAGGCACAACAAAAAATCTTTGTAAACCTGTAGGATATGTTGAACCGGAAATTGATGCTTGCCATTCAATGAAAGATCAAGCTGTAAACTCTGCTGAAAATCTTAAAAATAATCCAGGCTATGATGTTAACCCAAAATTCTCACCTGACGGCCAATATATATCTTGGCAGAGCATGGCTAGAAATGGATATGAAAGTGATCGTAATAGACTTTGTGTTTATAACCTGGCTTCTGGAAACAAAACTTATGTAACAGAAGCATTTGACTCTAATGTTGATAACTACTGTTGGAATACAGATTCTCGTTCTCTCTATTTTATGGGTTGCTGGCATGCATGTATAAACATATATAAGACGAACCTTCAGGGACAGATAAAACAAATAACCGAAGGATGGAATGATTATGCATCATTGGATATAATAAATAATGGTAAACAACTTCTTACTTTACGTCAGAGCATATCTCAAGCCAACGAAATTTATATCGTTTCTCCAGGCAAAGAAAAGAATGCTAAAGTACAACAGATTTCTTTTGAAAACAAACATATATACGACCAGCTTACAATGGGTAAAGTGCAAGAGAGATGGGTTAAGACTACTGATGGAAAAGAGATGCANTGCTGGATAATACTCCCACCCCATTTTGATCCAACAAAGAAGTACCCGACATTGTTGTACTGCGAAGGTGGACCACAAAGTCCTGTAAGTCAGTTCTGGAGTTTCAGATGGAACTTTCAGATTATGGCTGCAAATGGCTATGTGATTGTTGCACCTAATCGTCGAGGTTTACCAGGATATGGCAGCGCATGGAACGAAGAAGTTAGCGGTGACTGGACAGGACAATGCATGAAAGATTATCTTAGTGCTATTGACGATGCAACTGCCAATCTTCCATTCGTTGATAAAGACAGACTAGGATGCGTTGGCGCAAGTTTTGGAGGATATAGCGTATACTGGCTTGCCGGTCATCATGAGAAAAGATTTAAATGTTTTATAGCACACGATGGAGCTTTCAATCTAGAATCTATGTATACAGATACTGAAGAAGAATGGTTTAGTAATTGGGAGTATGAACGTGCTTACTGGGACATGAAAGACAGCGAAAGTGCTCAGAAAACATATGCAAATAGTCCTCATTTATTTGTTGATAAATGGGATACGCCAATACTTTGTATTCATGGAGAAAAAGACTACAGAATTTTAGCTAATCAAGGCATGGGAGCTTTCAATGCAGCTCGTATGCGCGGAATACCAGCTGAATTATTGATATTCCCAGATGAAAACCATTGGGTACTTAAACCACAGAATGGAATATTATGGCAACGCACATTCTTCGGATGGCTTGACAAATGGTTGAAGAAATAATAAATAATAAATATGACTGAAAAAATAAGACAAAAGTTGAGTGATTCGGCAGCAATGCGTTGGACTGCACTCGTTATAGTAGCTTTGACCATGATGATGGGCTACTTTCTTACAGATGTTATGTCTCCTCTAGAGAACATGCTTGAGACACAACTCCATTGGACAAGTAGTGAATATGGATTTTTCTCCGGATCATACGGATACATAAACGTATTTTTGTTGATGCTCTTCTTCGGAGGCATCATATTAGACAAGATGGGAGTAAGATTTACCGGAATAATGGCATCCTCACTAATGGTTTTCGGAGCATTTATAAAGTTTTATGCCATTTCAAATATATCACCGGATGAATCTGTAAAACTTGCTATTTTAGGATATTCAGAAGGAATAAAGATACAAGTATTGGTTGCCTCTTTGGGATTTGCAATATTTGGTGTTGGTTGCGAGATTGCGGGTATTACCGTTTCAAAAATCATTGCTAAATGGTTTAATGGGCACGAAATGGCACTTGCCATGGGATTCCAAGTTGCACTAGCACGTCTTGGAACAGCAGGAGCTCTAGCTATAAGTCCAAAAATTGCATCAACATATAATCTTTCAGCACCAATACTTTTTGGCGCAGTATGCTTGGTCATAGGATTATTATCATTCATTATATATTGTGTTCTTGATAAGAAACTAGATGCTTCTATTGAAAAGAACAATACATCAACAGATGAAGAAGAAAGTTTCAAATTCAGTGATCTAGGAGTTATTTTAAAGAATCCAGGTTTCTGGCTAGTAACGTTCCTATGCCTACTATTTTATTCTGGAGTATTCCCTTTCTTGAAATTTGCGACTAAACTAATGATTTACAAATATGGTGTTCCAGAAAATATCGCTGGATTCATCCCTGCAATATTACCTTTTGGAACAATTATACTTACACCTCTTTTTGGCACTCTATACGACAGAATTGGCAAAGGTGCTACACTTATGATTATCGGTAGTGTGATGTTAACTGGAGTACATATCTGTTTTGCTTTGCCTATTCTAAATGTTTCATGGTTCGCAATTATACTTATGATATTATTGGGCGTAGCATTTTCGCTTGTACCAAGTGCCATGTGGCCTTCGGTTCCAAAGATTATACCTATGAAACAATTAGGTTCTGCTTATGCTATAATTTTCTATATTCAAAATATTGGACTGTCGTTAGTACCTGTACTTATTGGAAACGTTATTGAAAAGTATTCAAAGCATACATTATCGAATGGAACTCTTGCATACGATTTTACAATTCCAATGGCAATCTTTGCCACATTTGGTATCGCAGCTGTAATAACAGCAATAGGATTGCATATACTTAATGGCAAAAAACATTATGGACTAGAACAAGCTAATATAAAGAAATAATAAGATATCGAATATCTAAAAAAATAGTGTGTATCTTTAATTAATTTAGATACGCACTATTTTTTTAGATAAAGACCTGATGAAATCTAATTAAACTGAAGCACCAAGGGTAAATGATCGCTATATCCATTATTAAACCGATACCCTTTAAAAGTTCGTTTAGGAATTACTCCACCATATTTTTTATCATCTTCCAAGAGAAAAGAGGCATCGTTTATTTTGCATGAATTGACTTTTTTATATAGACCAGAGCTTAGTAATATCTGGTCTAAACTATTCCATTCTCCTTTATATCTATATGTTGCTAAAGCCCCATTTCGACCTTTAGCCTTGCAAGAAATATTTGTAAGACTTTCATCCGCACAAACCTTAACAACAGCACTGTCTGTAAAATAATCATTAAAATCGCCCGCTACTATTATATTAGCATTGGGACTTATTACTCGTAAGGAATCGATTGCTCGGCAAAGTGTACTAGCCATATGCATACGATGTGGGCGTGATTTTGCTTCTCCACCTACCCTACTCGGAGCATGAACAACATAAATGTGAAGAGTGTCTCCATCACTAACTATTCCTGATGCATATAGAATGTCTCGTGTTGCTCGCATACCAGGCATAGGTGGAAGACGAAATGATATATAGTTTATAAGAGAAAATGACATTGGTAAATACGCCAGTGCAACATCAATGCCACGCGCATCAGCAGAATTGGTAACGACATACTCATAACCAGCATTACGCAGCAAAGAACGCTTGGTTAAATCTAACATAACACTGTCATTTTCGATTTCACACAAAGCCATCATATCTGGCAATCTCCAATCTGATGATTCCGTATTTTCTCCACAAGAGATAAGTTCTCTAGATATATTATTAATCTTACGCCAAAATTTATCTTTAGTCCAACTACGTTCTGACTGAGGAAGAAACTCATAATCATTTTTCAGACTATCATGAACACAATCAAAAAGATTTTCACAATTCAACTCAACAAAGGTGAAAAGAGATATTAAAAAAAGACTTATACACATAATGAAAAAGAGGCAGAATTATAATTCTGCCTCATATATTAAATTATTAACATACCCGTTCTAAGCGCTTCATTAATGCCATCATAACAAAGAACGAAAGCAAACATACTACTATCAAAACGATCCAGACAGACCACAATGGCAAAGATCCCCACAACCATCCGGTAATCTGAACCATCATATTACCAATGGCAGTAGCAACAAACCATAAACCCATCATTGTTCCTTTCAATTTTGGTGGAGCTACCTTACTTACAAAACTTATTCCCATTGGACTCAATAATAATTCTCCAAATGTAAGCACTAAATATGTACTAATAAGCCAATTAGGAGACACACGACTAAATGACGCGCCTGCCTTTAATGCATCTGGTGAAGGTAAGCCTATAGAAGCAAAAGTCATTAGACAATAAGCTATCGCAGCTACAAGCATACCGTATGCTATCTTACGTGGTGCAGACGGCTCGTTCTTTTTTGAAGCCATATAACCAAATATTGCTAAAGAGACAGGTGTCAAAGCCACAACAAATGAAGGATTGAACTGCTGGAATATTTGAGGCAACACTGATATTTTAGAATCAGTAGTTCCCATATTGTATATAATGTATACTAATGGCAATACTATTAATGCGGCTGAAATTAATTTACCTCTTAATGTGCGATTTTGGAATATGCCAAAGGCTCCATAAACCATCAATATAGCTGAAACTAAATTAGTTACATCAAAAGCAAATCGCTCTGATCCAGAAACAGTCTGCTGTGTATAATCACGTGCAAAGAATGTAAGTGTAAGCCCGTTCTGGTGAAAACTCATCCAGAAAAAAATCACAACTGCAAAAACCAAGAAAAGTGCGACAACTCTCTGATGGGTTTCTTCCTTTGATAATTCTTCTTCCTGAACTCCAGCAGCTGCGGCTGTCTTACTGTTATAATCAGCATTCTTAAACGAATTGCGAAATAAATAATAAATTGCGAATGACAATATTAATGAAAAACATGCTATGCTGAATCCTAAATTATATGATAGAGAAAGAGAGTCTATATACCTATGGCAGAAACTTGCTATTACAGAAGGATCATAACTATTAACACCCTGACCGACCATTAACGTGTGCAACTGGCTTGTAGCTCCTGCTGTCATACCTGTTGGACTATCCAGATATTGATGAGCCAACTGTGGTATTGCAGAATTGTATGTAAAGCCTCCTTTAGTCATTATCCAATTTGTAACTAATGTTGCAGCCGTTGGTGCAAATAAAGCTCCTATATTGATTGCCATATAGAAGATTGAGAATCCTCCATCACGCTTACCCGAATAACGAGCATTTTCATATAGGTTACCGACCATAACTTGTAAGTTGCCCTTAAAAAGCCCGGTTCCACATGCAATAAAAAATAGAGCTATAGACATTGCTATAATTCCTAGCATATTTGCAGCGAATGGTACAGCCATAAGTACATATCCAAAAAACATTATGAATATGCCTATTGTTACCATTTTACCGTATCCCCACTTATCTGCTGCCATACCACCAAAAAGAGGGGTAAGGTATGCCATCATTAAGAATGAACTATAAAAAGCTCCAGTAGTCTGCTCTGAAAAGCCGAATTTAGCCTGGAGATAAAGTGTAAAAATAGCGAGCATCGTATAATACCCAAATCTCTCGCCTGTATTAGCTAAAGCTAATGCGTATAATCCTTTCGGTTGTCCTTCAAACATAGTATTTTATTTTTTTGTTTTTGTTATATCAAATAAATATGTCATTTTCAATATTATATTACCCAAATTACTCCTGCTGAAATAATCTTTTTTTGAATTCCCATATATATCACCTAGACCATAATAATATCTACCTTCAAATAATATATGTCCTGCATGTGGTATTGAATATTCAACACCAAGACCTGCTGTAATTCCATAATCTAGCTTATTTGCCACTGACATAGTATCTTGTGCTATAGTCTGATTAGAACGTTCTGTTATATGCTCTTTTGCATATGCAATAGTGAAATTGGTTTTCTCTTTATCGTTAATATATAAACCAAACTGCGGACCTGCCTGAAAAAAGAATTGGAAGCCTTTTTGCTCTTTTCCCCATCCGAGACGAGCTAAAATAGGAAGCTGTATATAATTAAGGTCACGAGCATATGCCATTGGTTCTCCTTTGTCATTCAATATGGTAGCATCTTTAGCATCAAGTATCTTCTCTTTCCAGCCTATCATGGAATAATTTAATTCAGCCTGTATAGCACATATACTATTAAAATATTTCTCACATACATAACGGAAGGTGAAACCACCGCTAAAACCGCTATGCATTGATTGAGTTACTTTAGGTGTGAAACTTATGTTGCTTAATACATATCCGGCATTGAACCCAATACTAAGGTCGTTGCGATGCTCCCCTATTTGTGCTGAAGCCGAAAAAGTAGATAAGACAAATAATAAAAAAATGAAGAATCTGCGCATATCTTAATATTTGA
>JGI20214J51088_10002213_pt1 | contig 13063 bp, 8 predicted proteins | sample WetSurMetagenome_FD_51088 | JGI IMG/M metagenome (IMG submission 51088)
GAGGCGATCAGGTTCTCAAAATCGACATCCTTCGGCTCGTATCCCGGGGTGTCGATGTTGGACACATTCGACGCCAGGACCTGGTGCCTCTGCGAGCGGGCACCGACAAGATCCGAAAGCACACCGATGGTTTTGCTGAAAAGGCCGTTCATGCTGACTTTTCTCCGTAGAGAGAATCCACGGGGATGTGTTGCAAGGCATGTGCCAACGAAAAGTGCAGGAGGAAACAGATAGATAGGCCATTTTGGAACAGCGGGAAATTCGGGAATTGGGTTTCGGGATTCAGGCGTATGGATGCTCGCTTGCGGCCGTGAAGTGGCTGGACAAGGTGACAGGTACCAGGTGTCAGGTGACAGGATAAGGCGCTCATCAGGATCGTTCTGTTACCCGTTACCTGCTGTCGGCTGTCGGCTATCTCTCCAGCTCCAGCGTGCCCTGCTCGAGCTTGTACTCGTTGAGCTTGTTGCGCATGGTCCGCACGCTGATCCCCAAGATCTCGGAGGCCTTCGTTTTGTTGCCCTTGACCTGTTTCAGGGTGCTGAAGATGAGATTCTTCTCCATGTCCCTGAGCGTGGCGGGCGCGTCGGCCGAAAGGGGCACAGGCGACCCCCCGGGGCTGACAGGATCGCCTGCGTCGGTCTCGTCGCCGTCGAGGGCAAGGTGGCCCGGCAGCAGCGCATTGCCCTGGCAGACGAGGACGGCGCGCTCGATCACGTTTTCCAGCTCGCGCACGTTTCCGGGCCAGGAGTAGGCGGCAAGGGCAGCCAGGGTCTCGCCGGGCAGGGCCGGCTTTCGCTTTCCGTTTTCCGCCGCGTATTTCGCGAGGAAATGCTCCGCCAGGACGGAGATATCGCCTTTTCGCTCCCTGAGCGGCGGGACGCGGACGGGAATCACGTTCAACCGGTAATAGAGGTCCTCGCGGAATTTCTTTTCCTGGATGCACTTTTTCAGATCAGCATTGGTCGTCGCGACAATNCGCGCATCGACGGGGATGGGGTCTTTTCCGCCCAGGCGGTCGATTTCCGACTCCTGGATCACCCTGAGAAGCTTCGCCTGGAGCGGCATGTCCATCTCGCTCACTTCGTCGAGCAGCAGCGTTCCCCGGTCGGCCAGCTCGAACTTGCCGATTCGCCGCTGGGCGGCGCCTGTGAAGGCTCCCTTTTCGAAGCCGAACATCTCGCTCTCGAGCAGCGTGTGGGGGATGGCCGCGCAGTTGACGGCCACGAAGGGATGGCCTCTCCGCGGGCTGTGCTGATGGATGAGGCGGGCCAGCAGTTCCTTTCCCGTGCCGCTTTCGCCCTGGATGAGGACGCTCGATCGGCTCTTGGCAATGTTTTTCAGGAATTCGAGAAGCTCGGCCATCCGGGGATCGGCCGTCACGATCGGCCGCTGTGCCGGCCGGGACGTCCCGGGCGGCTCGTGAGCCGTTTCCCTGCATTCGGGTTCCGTGCCCCGTTCGAGGACGTTTTTCACCACCATCTCGAGGTCGTCCAGCGAGAAGGGCTTCATGATGAAGTCCGTAGCGCCTTTCCTCATGGCCTCGACGGCCGTGTTCACCGTGCCGTAGGCCGTGATGACGATGACGGGGGTCTCGGGGGCCTGATCCTTCACGCCTTTCAGCAGATCGAGCCCGCCCATCTTGGGCATCCGGATATCGGTGATGACCATCTCATAGGCGCCTCTCCGGAACTTTCCCAGTGCGTCGACGCCGTCGATGGCCGTCTCCACGGTATACCCGCAGCTCACGAGGCAGTCCATCAGGGACGTCCGCATGTAGGGGTCGTCATCGACGACGAGGATGGGTCTGCGTTTCGAGCTCGCTTCCGTCATCTCTGTTCTTAGCCTCTTCCCCTCTTACCCTTTCACGTTCTTCATTCAGCTGTCACAAGCGGAAGCAGCACCGTAAACACGCTCCCGCCCTTCTCGCCCATCTCCACACCGACCGTTCCGCGGTGCAGATCCATGATGTTGTGCACGATGGCGAGCCCCAGGCCGCTGCCCCGTTCCCTTGTGCTGAAGAAGGGATCGAAGATCCGCCTGCGATCCTCCTCGGCAATCCCGGAACCCGTGTCGGCAAAGCGAAGCTCGAGGGTCCGTTCCATGCCCGGCCTCAGCGCCGGGTCGTTGTGCAGGCGCGTCTCGATGGTCAGCTCACCGCCGCCCCGCATGGCCTGCACGGCATTCAGGATGATGTTGAGGAACACCTGTTTCAGAAGCTCCCCGTCGGCCCGCACGAGCGGGTTGCCGCCTGCCAGGCGCACGGTGAGCCGGATTCCCTCCTTCTCCAGGATCTCCACGGAAAACCGGAGGATGTCCTGAAGGACATCGTGGATCCGCAAATCCCGGAACTGGGGCTCCGGCTTTCGGGTGAACAGCAGCAGGTTCGCGATCTTGTTGTCGACGCTCTTCACGGAGTGGATGATCCGCGCGGCCCGGTCCCGGTTCTTTTCGTCGGCAAGGCCCTTGAGGAGAAGCGAGGCCGACAGCGAGATGCTCCCCAGGGGGTTGCGGACTTCGTGGGCGATATTGGCCGCCATCTCGCCGAGGGCGGCAAATTTTTCGGTGCGCTTGGCCATCTCCTCGAGCTTCTCGACGCGGGTCACGTCGAGCAGGATGTGGACCGTCCCCAGGCTGTTGCCGTCTTTTGTTTTCACGGGGGATGTCAGGACCTCGAGGATGCTGTCGCCGAGGCGGATCTTGCGCTTGCCCTGCAGGTACCGGGAAGGGGCGGAGCCTGCCCGGCCCCGGTCCATCTCCTCGGCTCCCCGGAACAGATCGGCAAGCTCTCGATCCGCAGTGCCCGGCTCCATTCCGGTGATGCGGGCGGCACAACCGTTCATCATCGTGACGCGCCCCTGAAGATCCGTCACAACAACCCCTGTCGTCAGGCTCTCCAGGATGGTCTCCAGGTAGTTGCGCATCTCGTCCTTCTCGGCAATGATGCTCTCGAGACGCCGGTTCTTCTGTTCGAGCTCGCGGTTGAGGTTCTCGAACTTGATCTCGAGATTCGAGAAGGCCTCCTGGAGCTTCATCGTGGCCGCCGTGAAGCTCTCGAAGGATTGCTGTAAAACCCGGATGTCGCCCGCAGGCCGATCTTCCGGCCGGGCCGGTTTATGTGCGTCTTCTTTCAGCATGTCCCTTATTTCGCCGGAAGGTACTTCTGGTATTTCTCCGTCCAGGCGGCATCGGAGAGGGTGTAGTCGATCGTCTTGTTCCAGAAGTCATCCCCCGTCCGCACCTTCAGCTCCGAGAAGACCCGGTTTGCCTCGGTGAGGTTTTTCATCTCCACGTACCCCTTGCCGAGGTTGTAGAGGGTCCAGGGGTTCTGCGCACCGCTCTGGGCCGATTCGACGGCCTGGCGGTAGGCCGTGACGGCCTCCGGGTACTTCCGTGTCTTGAGGTAACAGTCCCCGACGCCTGCCAGCGAATCCTGGAGGACCTGGCTGTTTCCGGCCTTGTTTTTCTCGGACTGCCGGATGGCGAGCTGGAATTGCTGCAGGGCCGTCGGGCAGGCATCGCTGAAGCGAAGGGCAATCCCGTAGTTGCGGTGCATTGCGGCCGCGTCGGCCGCGCCCTCGCCCGCCATCTCCGCGTAGGCGGCGGCCGCCTTCTCGAAGAGGCCTTTCTTGAGGTAGAGATCCCCCTGAAGCCGGCGCAGGGCAATGCGCTCATCGCGGCCGAGCGTTGCCGTCTCCTTCGCAAGCTCCGTGACGATGCGCTCCGCTTCGTCGTAATGGCGCTCGCGGATGCTCACGTCCGCCACCATTACGAGCAACACCCTGCGGTTCCTGCCGTCCTTCTCGATCATCAGGAGATGCTCGGCAACCCGCCGCGTCTCGCGGTACAGACCGATCTGGCGCAGGCTGTCGGCGATCTTGTAGCCCGTCCCGAAGTCGATGGTCTTGACCCAGGCGCCCTCGTAGGCCGTGAGGTAGGTGTCGGCCACGCGGAGGTAGTCGGCCTTTCCGTAGTCCTCATCGACGAGGCGTTCCGTGGCCGCCTTGAGAGTTGCCAGGCCCGCGTCCTTGCAGCGCCCGTTGGGGAAGCGCTTGAGCTGGGCGAGGCTCGCCTGAAAGGCCTGCCGGTAGAGCTTTTCCTGCAACAGGGCGTAAGCCTTCTGGAAAAGGATCCGTTCCGTGATCTCCAGGCTCGGAAGCTGCTTCGAGAGGACCATGTCGTAGGTCGCCGCAGGGTCCCTGTAGTACTGGGTGCCCGTCATGTAGGCGGGAAGCCTGAGCCCCGGGCTCTTCACCCCGATGTTGGCCATGATGATGGCGCTCTCCGTGGCCTCCTTGGTGTCGGGATATTTCTCGATGACGGTGCTGAAGACCTTGAGCGCCGGCTCGTACTGCTGCATCTCCGTAAGCGAGCGGGCGATCAGGTAGAGCATCTCCTTGCGGAAGGGGTCCTCGGGGTAGATGTTGACGTAGTAGGAGAAGGCCCCGATGAGCTGGTCATGGGCGCCCTGGCGGAAGAAATGGAAACCCAGGCTGACCANGGCTTCCCGGGGGACGTCCCGGTAGTCGGGCCAGCGTTTGAGGGCCTCCCGGAAGGCTTCGTCGGCCTTCTTCGGGTCCTGCATCTGGCTGTGGCATTCGGCGATCCAGAAAAAAGAGGCCTTCGACCGGGGCTTGCCGGCATACTGCTGGATGTACGATCGGAAGGCGTCGACCGCTTTGGGGTACCTGCCCTTTCGATAGTGCTCCACCGCTTCCGCATAGAGGGCCTCGTCTTCGGTCAGGCTGCCATCCTTGGGCCCGGCCCCGGCATTGCCGCCCGGTTTCCCCTGACTGCCCGTGTCGAAGGGCTGAAACTTGAAGGGTTCGGGCTCGGGCAGGCCTTCCGTCACCGAATCGCCCCCGGCGCGCTTTTCCGCGGATGCATGGAGAGGGGACTTCTTCCTCTTCGCCGGTGTCTCCGGTGCAGCCGGCGTGATCGTTACCTGGGGGTGCAGAGGCTTTGGACTTGTGAGATCCGCCTTCGGGGGGTCCGGCGCTGGGGCCGCTTTGGCGGCCGCCTTTCCCTCTGTCCCTGCGGGATCTTTCGCCTCCGCCGTGGCCGGGACTTTTCGGACGGTATAGAACCGGACGATTTTTTTCTTCTCGAGCTGCGCGCCCTGGCGGGCCGCCTCATCGGCGCCTGGATACCGGCCGACAAAAACGCGCCAGCGTGCATCGCCGCCCTCCGGCTTTGCGGAGAAGGCCTCGCAACCTTTTTCTTTCAGGGTCTTGACCTGCTCGGCGGCCTTTTCTGCGCTGGCGTAGGATCCCACGTGAAGGCTGTACACCGTACCGGCCTTCCCGGCGGGGGTTGCGGACGTGGCAAAGACAAGAACCAGAATGGCGGCCAGACAGGCGATGCAGTATTTTCTCATGGTCAGTCTCGGTGTGCGGAATAGCAGGTGGTCCGATGGACACACCACCGCCTGACCTGAGGATAGCAAGTGATATGCCATTAAAAGACAGGGTCGAGGGTAGAGGCTAGAGGGCGCAGGGTAAAAAAACGGCGTGTAGCGTGTAGCGTATAGCGTGCAGGTCGTCTGGACGGAGCAGCTTCGGGCCGCAATTCTGCGAGGCCGCGTCGATCGTGTCGGAGAAAACTTGAGCGGCTTGTCAAAAAATTGACGTTCGCGGGCACAAGTCACGGGTCACAAGCCGCAAGGCATAAAAAAACCGGGGAGAGCGATCTCCCCGGCACCAATTCCGACGGAACAGACGGAATAGACTGAATAGACCGGATGGACCCGGCGCTTTGCGCCGTCAGCTGATATTGAAGCGCTTGAGCTTCTCGACGAACGTGGTCCGGTTCAGGTTGAGCAGCTTTGCCGCGCGGTTTTTCACGCCGCTTGTCTTCTCCAGGGCCTTGAGCAGGAGGCCTTTTTCAAACTGGTCGACGACATCGTTGTACTCGATGCCGTCCTCGGGGATGTCGACGACGCTGGTAACGTCGCTTTTGCCCTTCCCGACGCTGAGGATCTTGGGCGGCAGGTCGTCGACCTTGATCTTTCCCTCCTCCTTCATGACGACGAGCATCTCGATGAGGTTCTCCAGTTCGCGGATATTGCCCGGCCACGCGTAGCGCATCATGTAGTTCATCGCCTCGGGCGTGACTTCCTTCACGTTGCGCTTCTTGAGTTTGTTGAATTTCTGCAGGAAGTGGTTGATCAGGACGGGGACGTCCATCTTTCTGTCCCGCAGCGGGGGCAGGGTGATGGGGATGACGTTGATGCGGTAGAAGAGGTCTTCCCGGAACCGTTTCTCCTGGACGGCCTTGTCGAGATCCTGGTTCGTCGCGCAGATGATCCGGACATCGGCGGTGATCGTCTTGACTCCGCCGATGCGCTCGAACTGCTTCTCCTGGATGACGCGCAGGACCTTTACCTGGAGCGCCGGGCTCATGTCGCCGATCTCATCGAGGAAGATCGTACCGCCCTGTGCGAGCTCGAAACGGCCCACACGGCTCTTGATGGCCCCCGTGAAGGCGCCCTTCTCGTGGCCGAAGAGCTCACTCTCGAGAAGCTCCTCGGGGATGGCCCCGCAGTTGACAGGCACCAGCGGGAAGCTGCGGCGGTCGCTGTTGAAATGAATCGCCCTGGCCACCAGCTCCTTTCCCGTGCCGCTCTCGCCGTAGATGACGACGGTGCTGTCCGAGACGGCCACCTTCTCGATCTTGTCGAAGACCTTCCGCATGTTGTCGCTGAAGCCGATGATCTTGCCGAAGTCGTATTTCTTCTTCAGCTGATCCTTCAGCGTGATGTTCTCTTCCTTGAGNTTCGCGTAGGACAGGGCCCGNTCGATNGTGAGCTTGACGACGTCGTCCTTGAGGGGCTTGGTGATGTAGTCGAAGGCNCCGAGCTTCATGGCCTCGACGGCCGAGTTGACCGTTCCGTAGCCCGTGATCATGATGACGATGCTCTCGGGGTTGACCTCCTTGACGAACTTCAGCAGGTGAAGGCCGTCGACGTGGGGCATCTTGAGGTCCGTGATGACGAGGTCGTACTTGTCATCGATGAAAACATCCATGGCCTGCCGGCCGTCGCCGACACCCTTGACCTCGTAACCGTAACTCCTGAGCAACTCCGCAAGATTGTCGCGGCTCAGCTCGTTATCCTCGGCGATGAGGATGCGGATATTCTTCGTGTCTTTTTTTACCTTGCTCTCTGCCATGGCTGGTCGTTTTGCCGCTCCTCGAGGATGGGACGAAATCGGGTAAAGGTGGTTGCGTCATTCCCGGGCCCCCCCGGCGGGTGGAAACGAGGTCTTTGATCGGCAGGAATGTTCCTGTCGGAGGGGCCGGATGAATCGTATGAACGTAAAGCAACACGGGATGTTAACAAAATTCCCTCATTAGTCAACCATAAATATTTCCGGGAGCCCCTGCCGCGCCTCAGCGGGCCGGCCACGGGGAACTAATCCTAAAGTTTTCATGCCGGATACCGATCTCCATTATGAGAAAACCACGGGATGAACGATGACCATATCCACCTATCAGATTGACAATATCCTCAAGGCTTACAGCCGGCAGAGCAAGGTCGGCTCGCAACCTGCAGCCCAGGATGTCCAGAAGGCGGGCCCGAGGTACGCCGACGTGGTCTCGCTGTCCCCTGAGCAGGAAAAACCGGAGGTCTATGACAAGATCTCCTACAGCCTGATGGATGTCATCCTGAAAGGCAATAAATCCAGATAGATGCCTTCGCGATTCGCTGAGTGGGGGACCGTTCCGAAGGGGGCCGCAAGCCCCTGTCACATGTTCCCGGTGTGTCTGGTTCGAACCCGCATGTGGCCGGTCTGCGTCTCCGACTGAGGCCGCAGTCACACCTTTACCTCCAGTGCGCGCGATGAGCCTGAAACCATGGGTGGGACTGTCGAGATGATCGGGACGAACGACACGGAGACCGCAAGGAACGAATTCAGGGTCATGCCCGCGAATTTGTCCGATAAGAGGACCATCCTCGTCGTCGATGACGACGCATCCATACGCAACCTGATCGTCGAGGCCCTGAGGCATGAGGGCGACTACATCGCCACCGAGGCTTCCGACGGGAAGGAAGCCCTCGATGCGCTGCGGTCCAATCTCTACGATCTGGTCATCAGCGATATCCAGATGCCGGGCATGAACGGCATGGATCTGCTGAGCCGGATCCGGGAGATCCACCCCACGATCTCGGTCATCATGATCACCGGATACCCCACCGTCGGCCTGTCCGTCTCGGCCATGAAGACGGGGGCCGTCGATTTCATCTCGAAGCCTTTCCGCATCGACGAGCTTCTGTACAAGGTGAACATCTACATGCGGGAGAAGTCGCTCCTGTCGGCCGACGGCCTGCTGCACAAGGTGGAGCAGGAGAAGCTGCGCGACAAGGTCCGGCAGGTCTCGGCCACGGGCTTCATCTACGACTTCATCGAACGCCTGGGGGTGAGCAACGACAACGTCTTCCGCGTCATCGCCGATCTGGCCCTCAAGGTCTCGAACGGGGAGCATTGCGCGATCCTGCTCTACGACAGGGAAACCGACGAGTTCCTGCCCAAGATCACCGGCTGCATCGACCCGATCCCGCCGCGCCACACCATGCCCTGGCCGAAAGAGCTGCTCCGCGAGGTCGTGAGCAAAAGGGACGGCGTCCTGTTCAACGTCTCCGACGCTGAAGGCTCGGCGTCCATCCTCTGCGCCCCTCTGATGATCCGCAACAACGTCTTCGGGATCCTGGGCCTCTGGAAAGACCGCAACGGCTCCTGTTTTTCGGATCAGGACCTCCACGTCATCCTGAGCCTCGCGAGGCGCGCTTCGCTGAACCTGGAAAACAAGGTCCTCTATGAGACCCTCTACACGAATATCGCCGAAACCTTCCGGGCGCTCGTGACCTCCATTCAGGCCCGGGACCAGTACACGGAACGCCATTCCCAGAGCGTCATGCAGTTCGTGGTGCGGACCGCCGAGATCATGCAATGCTCCCCCGACGACATCGAGTGCCTCAAGATCGCCGCGATGCTCCACGATATCGGCAAGATTGCGATCCCGGATCACATCCTCCTGAAGCCCGACGAGCTCACGGGAGAGGAATACGGCATCATCAAGAACCACAGCACGATCGGCGATGACATCCTCACCCCGATCGCGCTTTTCGAAAAAGAGCGCAAGATCATCCGCCACCACCACGAGAACTGGGACGGCTCCGGCTACCCCGACGGGCTGGCCGGCGAGGCGATCCCGCTGCTGTCGCGCCTGATCGCCGTGGCCGATGCCTACGACGCTATGACGACAAACCGGCCCTATCGATTGAGCATGAGTCACGACGAGGCGGTAACGGAGCTGCACAGAAACGTCGGAGGCCAGTTCGACCCGCAGGTCGTCAGCGCCTTTGTCTGCACCTTCCGCAAATCGGAAACGGTTGCCTTTGAAAGGGGATAAGGACAAGGGTGTACCGATGCGTATCGGTTTTTTTTAAGTGATCATTGACACCGACAGGAATAGGCTATCTCANAAGAAAAGCATCGGGTCGACGGGAGGCCTGCCCGTCAACCCGACGCTAAAGCGATTGTCTTACCTGGGCGTTACCGCCGCAAACAGCGTGTTCTGACCCCTCTGGACAAGGAGCAGGAGATTCCCGCTCCCCTTGGCTTTCTCGACAATCTTCACGAAATCTTCCACATTCCTGACCGGTTTCCGGTTGACCGCTTGAATGACGTCGCCGGTCTGGATCGAGGCTTCTGCCGCCGGGCTGCCGGGCTCAACCCCGGTCACGACCACGCCGGCGCTTTTCTTCAAGCCGAGCTCCCGTGCAATCTGCGGCGTCAAATTCTGCACCGTGACCCCCAGGGAGGGAGGGATGGGGCTTTGCTCCGTTTCGGTTGTATTCTCTTCCTCCATTTCGCCGACCTTCGCCTGGCCCTCGACTTCTTTCCCGTCCCGGAGCAGTTTCACCGTGACGGTTTTTCCCACGGTTGTCGAGGCGACGATCCGGGGAAGATCCTTCGAATCATCGACCATCCGGCCGTCGAAGCTCACGATGACATCCCCTTGTTCGATCCCTGCCTTGTCTGCCGGCCCGCCCGGAACCACCTGAGAGACGAGGGCACCTTTGTTTTCCTTAAGTCCGAGCGACTTGGCCAGCTCCGGGGTCACATCCTGGATAGCGACGCCAAGCAATCCCCGGGTGACGTGTCCCCGCTTCTGAAGCTGGGGTGCAACCTCCTTGGCCATATTGATCGGGATCGCAAACCCGATCCCCTGGCCGGAGGCGAGGATGGCCGTGTTGATGCCCACGACTTCCCCTTGCAGGTTGATGAGGGGGCCGCCGCTGTTTCCGGGGTTGATGGAAGCATCGGTCTGGATATAATTGTCATAGGGACCGGAACCAATCACCCTTCCCTTGGCACTGACGATTCCTGCAGTCACCGTCTGTTCCAGCCCGAAGGGGCTGCCGACCGCCACCACCCAGTTGCCCACCTTCAAGTCGTCCGAGTTTCCAAGTTTGAGGGGTTGAAGGTCCGCATTACCCTCAATTTTGACGAGAGCAAGGTCGGTCTTGGGGTCCCGGCCTACGACCTTGCCTTCGAACTCTTTTCCGCCAGCCAGCTTGACCTTGATCTGGCCTGCGCCCTCGACCACATGGTTATTGGTCAGGATATATCCTTCCTTGCTCATGATGAACCCGGAGCCCACGCCTTGCTGTTTCCTGTCGGGCTGGTTGCCCTCGAAAGGTCCGAAGAAGTCCCCGAAGGGATTCCGTTCTCCGTAGGGGTTTCCACCGAATTTTTCAAATCGGGCGTGCTTTGCCTTTTTCATGACCTGAATGTTGACCACGCCGTTCCGCACCGCCTCGGCCAGTTCGCTGAAATTACCCGGAACCATGGGCGATCCGGCGGAAACCTCCGCCGTTGCAGCGGCCGGCACTGCGCCGGTTTTCGGGGTCGCAGTCATCCCGTAACCGAAGCCGGCGACCACGCCTGCTAAAAGCAGGGCGATCAGTACGATCTTGATATTTTTTCTCTGTATCATAACGGATTCTCCTTGTTGCGATCTCGGGCAGATGATAGCCCCTGTTTGCAATTCATTATAAGGATCGTACTTAACGGGAGGATGACCGGAAGATGACCATTTGGTTAGGTAGGGGTAAAGCTTGGTGGGTCTCGCTCAATCCAGGTGACCGGGGGCGCGTCCCGCTGGCCCCGCCTTGTAGGCGGGGTTAGGGCGCGCAATCATGTCTGGTTCTTTCCTTACCGGGAAGCCCCGCCCTGTGGCGGGGAGCTTCAATGGAAGGTTTTTTTACGCGGACACATCTTTTTCCGAAGGCGGGAAGGTTGCTGCAAAGGCGCTCCCTTCGTGGAGGCTGCTCTTGACCGTAATATCCCCCCCGTGAGCACGGGCAATAGCCCGGGCCAGGCTGAGCCCCAGGCCGGTCCCGGACTCGGAGCGGCTCCGGTCGCCCCGGTAGAAACGCTCGAAAATGTGGGGCAGCTCTGCGGCGTCAATACCGACACCCGTATCTTTGACCGTAAGGGTTGTACCCTGTCCTTCGGTTTGCGAAAGCGAGACATCCACCCTGCCTCCCGCGGAGGTGTACTTGATCGCATTATCCAGGAGATTCGATAGCAAGCGCTGGATCATCCGGACGTCTCCTGCGATGACGCATCTCTGCGGAACCTGGCAGGACAGGGTCAATCCCCTGTCTTCGGCCGTCGTCCCGAAAAGTTCGCAGGCTTCCCGGACAAGGTCCGCCAGATCGATTTTTTCGCGGGTGGGTTTCTCCACGCCCGCCTCCGTCTTCGAGATCATGAGCATGGTGTTGATGATCTCCAGGAGACGATCGCACTCTTCGATGGCACTCGACGCCATGGATTCATATTCGGTCAGTGATTTGCCCGTCGTCAGCGCGATCTCTGCCGTGCCCCGGATCCGGGTGAGCGGACTCTTCAGGTCATGGGCGATGTTGTCTCCCATCTGCCGGATCTCTGAGACCAGCGATTGGATGCGGTCCAGCATCTGATTGAACGTCATCGCCAGTTGATCGATCTCGTCGCCGCGGTCCTTCACGGGGACCCTCTTTTCGAGGGTGCCCCCGGAGATCCCCTGCGCGGTTTTGGTGATCGCTTCGACGCCCGAAACCGAACGGCGGGCCATGAACCAGCCGATCCCCGTCGCCAAGCCGATGAGCAGGGCCATCGTGACGAAAAAAACGCCCCGGAAGGCATCCATGATTCTCGTGTAGTTTTCCATGGACTGGCCAACCTGAAGGATGACGCCGGGGCCGATCATGGCGTAGAGGATGCGTACCTGGTCCCTGCGGGTCGTCAGAATGACCGTTTCGAACACCCGTCCGGCGCCGCCCAGCAGTTGCCCGATCGCCTCTTTGCGGATGGCGATATCCTCCCAGTAGGCCATGTTGGACGAGGAGAAGGCCTGACCGGTCGGGTAGAGAAGGCGCAAAAAGACCTTTTGCTCTCCGGCCGCCTGGGCTTCAAAGATGGCGAAGTTTTCGACCGCCCCGATCCCGCGTTCTCTCAAAACAGCCGAAAACTGCCCAGCCTGATTCAGCAGGTCCTGATCCGTTTTTTCCTGGATGATGGAGGTGATCAGCGTGTAAAACAGGAAAAAGGCAATGAAGGAAGAGGCCGTAAAGATGCCGGCGTACCAGAGGGTCAGGCGGAAGGTGAGGCTATTCCGGAAGCGACCGGGTTTCTTTAAGGACATATCCCGCTCCCCGAACGGTATGGATCAGTTTTTGAGCAGCATCTCTGTCGATCTTGTCCCGCAATCTACTGATTCTGGCCTCCACCACATTGGTCTGAGGATCGAAATGATAGTCCCACACGTGTTCCATGATCATCGTCTTGGAAACGATTCTTCCGGCATTGCGCATCAGGTATTCAAGGAGCGAATACTCCCGGGGTTGCAGGTCGATGCGTTTCTCTCCTCGTGTGACTTCCCGGGTGAGGAGATTGACGGACAGATCCGCGACACTCAATCGGATCGGATCGGAAATACCGCCCGCCCTGCGTATCAGGGCCTGCACACGGGCCAGAAGTTCCGAAAAGGCAAACGGTTTCGTAAGATAATCGTCTCC
>JGI20214J51088_10002214_pt1 | contig 13060 bp, 11 predicted proteins | sample WetSurMetagenome_FD_51088 | JGI IMG/M metagenome (IMG submission 51088)
TTGACAAGATGATTGGTGACAGGAGCCTGTCCTCCGGCGGGGTCGAGGCCGGTAAATCGATCGGTTTTACCCAGTTGCTGTGTCACATCAAGCGGGCGGATACTATTGGGAAGCTCCCACGGGAGATCGGGTGTGATGGGCCTCAATGCAACGATGGTATCCGTCAGCGGGGGAGTGTTGATCGTCTCCCTCCAGCCGAGTTCACTCGCATCAGGGGGAGTGACAGTTCCGTCCCATATAACGCGATTCAGCACCTGGAGGTTGACCATATGCCAGTGGACGGGGTGGAGATCGACATCGTTGTTCGTAATCCTCCATATCTGGGTCCCGTCACTCAGCGACCCGATGGGGGTTACATTGACAGAACTTTTGAGAATCTCGGTCGGCGGGTCGATATACCCTGCGGGTACCCGGGACTCAATATTGTCGTCAGTCCGGCGGATCTCGGTACCCAGAAGGGCGGTCAGCCTGCCATAATCCATCTCAAAATCACCGATAATCGTCTTTGGCTGGAGCTGGATAGTGGTCAAAGAACTTCCTCCTGCCGGTACGAAGGTTATCGAAGTATTGGTCAGGTTCACGTACTGCGTCGGGTAAGATGCCCCAAATGCAGGATTATAGGCCGCTTCAGGAATAATCGGTTTGTCCTGGAACTGGGCATACGCTGCTGGCAGCTGTGCATTCAGAGTCGCCAGACTGAACGCAGGACCTACCTGACCGATCGACGAATTAATCTGTATCTGCATAATGGTCCTCGTGTTCGGTGCATATCCTGCAAATGTCGTCGGTGCCCCGCCAATTAGGGTTTGGTTTGGATCGTCAGTATAATAATCGTACCTCGAATCGCCTCCGGGCGCAGGAGCCGGGGCATCATTATACAGGATTAATTTTGCCCCGTTGGGAATTCCGGTGAAATCCACGATAATATCTCCACGTTGCGCCGGCATGAGCAGCAGCGAATGGTTCTCTATATTGACGACACCGCCATACTGATGCTTCAGGTCATAGTCAACAGGCCGGGGTGGGATCACTTCCGGTGCCGGCATAAACCCACCTTCGGTTCCGATCCGGATCCACGATGGGCCTCGTGCGGTCGGATCCGGCACCCCGCCGTCCCTGTCGTCCGTTGGCCAGTCTTGCGGGAGCCCCGGGGAAAGAGTTCGATTTGCAGGAACAATCGGAACCTCTCCCGCATTTCCATTGAGCAATGCCGTACCACTCCACATGGATGCATTGGATCCGGCATAATAGAGTTGCAGGTTGAGTGTACGGTCATTACAGGCATTCAGGATCCGGAAACGATACGCATGCGGCCCGAGCTGGACATAGGGATATACAGCACCGTTCACTACCATGGTATCCATGAAAGACTCCGGAGATGTAGACGGGTTCGGGGTTGCCGGCATCAGAGGTGGTTCCCAGGGTGCATTCACGGGATCGTAGTAGGGGTTAGCCACGGGCTGGTTTAAGAATCCGGTGAACGGCGGCCAGACCCATGGCCCGTAGTCCCATCTCCCCATCGCGTTGGTATTCGTGGGATCGCTCGGGTTCTGGAGGGGCATGTAAACGTGATTATACCAGAATGATCCGGTGTGCGGCCAGGGAGTACCCGGATTGCCCCAGTTCCAGGTTGGATCAGTGGCATTTATCTGGGCGGCATCGGGAACAAAGGATTTGTCCTGAATAATAAGAGGAACTTCTGCCGTAGGAATAGCCCCACTGGCAATAAGCCCCTGTTCTGCCGTATCACGGATAATATATCCCCCTGCTTCACCAGCGTAGACATTGAGTCGCGTAATCCCGTATGCGTGATCGTGATAAAATACCAGCCGGGCTGACTGCTGGTTGGTATAGTAGAACGTTAGGGTACCAATAGGTTCATTTCCACCGTCAATATCCGGGACATTTTTCACGCTTACCCCTTCAGGATATGGAGTGTTCTCACCAGCGGGCGTTGTCCACTGGTGGGGTGTTCCGTCACTGATCCACGGTGTATTTCCACCGTGGAGATGGATAGTGGCGCGGTTCTCTGTGTAGATACTTGAACCATCGGGACCAACCCCGGCTCCCATCTGGGATGTGTCAACCGGTATGAACAGGTTCCCGTCATTCCCCGTTGCAAGATAGTTATGAAACTTTATACGGACCGGTACATTCCTGTTTGCTACGATAAGAGGTCCAAGGTAATGGGGTTTTTCATATCCATAAACCTGAGCTCCGGTTGCATTGCGAATCGGGCTGCCGTTCGGATAAAATAAGGCAAAATGGCTGCTTGTTCCTGCATTTACTGCGGTCTCGAGCTGGACATACCCCCTGAGAACGGTTGGATTGATATCCGAGTGCATTTTTTCCGTGTATTGGACAAGGCCAATTTCGTAATAGTCAGATCCCGGATATGACACAGTGTCCGAATTGGCTACAGGTATATATTGCCCCAGATTGTTTGCCCCGGAGGGTCCAAGTCCCGGCAGGGAATCGACGAACTTCCGGATACCCGTGCCGGGGGTAACATTTCCAAGGCCGTCACTTGAAGGCAACTGACTGTTTGCATAATTGGAATACGGACCGAAGTAATCCGGCGTTCCTCCGGGCTGAGGCACCAGCGCCGCGATATGATAATCTGACACCTGTGAGGTTCCCGAAACACCTACGACAAGACCATGTGTTGCGGCATTCCGGGCTGCAGCCATTCTCTGGGCCGTCGTGATATTATGCATCAGCATTACCTTGTGATCAATTGCAGCCTGTTGGAGAGCGGGATTCACTATAGGGAGAGGCCTCCGGTCTGTTGTTATCACGTTATCCGGTTGGGGAATGGGTACGGTAACGGCTGCAGAACCAGAATGTTCGGTGGGGGCAACTGTTGGCTGAGCAGTCAGAGCAGCGATTACATTTTGTGTGCCGGTAGTAAATATCGTAACGATATCCGTAGGCTGTGCCGACGGAGATTCACTGCCAACCTGAGTCTGGAATGGGATCAGGGCATTAACCGGTGTGCTGTTCGATGTGGGGGGGGTTGTATTGCTGCCAATACCGGAAACACCGGAGACAATTATAATAAATGCCACCAGAATTCCAATAATAAACAGTTTCCTCCAACCTGAATCCGGAGTTAACACAGATATTCCGGGCTTCGTATCCTGTGATTCTTGGTTAATCATCATGGGTTGCTCCTTAATTTGAAGAGATTGGGGGTTTTGTCCCCTTTCCTTATATCTATCTGCAATTTGAACACGTGGATTTGAGACAAAAGTAGACGGAAAACAATTTTCCTGCATGGAAAAATAATACTGCCTCACCACAGGTTTCGAATAGTACTCAAGTATTAATTAACATAAGTGCGATTTTCAAAATTTGAAACAATNAGGAAATGTTCATTGAAAAATTTCCAGTGTCGGGATANGACAACACCTCCACAATCTTCTTCTAGATAGAAATTGACCAGTGTTATACGTGAGGTATTCGTCAGATGCACCGTTATTCGCTGTCCTGCAGTTCGGATGCAGGCGATCTTGAGCCGGTCGTCATTGCAGTCCACGAATTGATCCACCGTCTTCCTGTTACGGCAAAGTCCGTAGAAAAAGATGGTATACGCGTTGAGGATGGGAGGGTAATCGATCGGCACTATGTNGGACCTGTTCTCCTTGAAGCGATCGCCAGAAACGAACCTATAAAAACAACCCCATCAAGCGGAGCTTATAAAGGGGTTCCGGTGACCGTCAGTCCCATCAGGGACCATGAAGGAAACGCAATCGGTGCAATCGGAATTGTGGATATTACCGGAATTTTTGATCTCGCGACTCTTATGGAACACCAGACTGCGATTCTGAAACAGGTATGCGGCAAAGATCCCTGTCCTCTTCCTTCAGAACAGAGCGGTTCACGGCGGTAAATAGTATGCCAGATTCTGCCTTCAAAGTGCTTGAGATTCTTGAACGATCAGAAATCCCCGTCTCCGGTGAAACAATAAGTAATGAACTGGGGATTTCCCGATCTGCAGTATGGAAACACATCCAGGAATTGAGGGCGATGGGCTACGATATCTTCTCATCGCAAAAAGAGGGATATAAACTCACCCATACGAGCAATAAACTCCTCCCGTATGAGATACATAAAAAATTAAAAACACAATTTATTGGCAAAAAAATCCGGTATCTCGAGAACACCCCCTCAACCATATGGGTTGGCAAACAGATGTGCTCGGAAGGGGACGTTGGCAAGATGCACGGCATGGTGATCATTGCTGAAGAACAGACCGGGGGAATCGGAAGAATGGGGAGGGCGTGGGTCTCTCCCAGTGGAGGTATTTGGATTACGGTTGTTCTCAAACCCCATGTGCCCATTGATCATATCTTTATGATAACCATGGCAGGATCAATTGCCGTCGCCCGCGCGATCCGCAAGGAATTCGACCTCGGTGCCCTGATAAAGTGGCCAAACGATATTTTCATCGGGAACAAAAAAGTTGCCGGTCTCCTTCTTGAGCTTGCAGCTGAAGCGGATTCTGTTCACTATTGCCTGTTAAGTATCGGCATTGATGTAAATGTCCCGTTGAATCAATTCTCTCCTGCATTACAAAAAGATATCACCTCCATTAGTGCCGAAGTCGGGCATGAAGTGGACCGTGCATCTTTTCTCGCACGGATCCTCAAGGAGTTCGAAAGCCATTATCTCCTGTTGGAAAGTGGTGAATACGAAACGATCATCAGGGAATGGAAAAGTCTTTCCTGTACGCTTGAAAACCGGGTGCAGATACGGACGCTCAAGAACAGCTTCGAGGGGGAGGCAATCGATATCGATGAATTCGGTGCTCTTATAATAAGGAAAGATAACGGGAAGATCGAGCGGGTTATTGCCGGTGATTGTTATCATCAGTAGGTGAGTGGGTACTTTTTTATCGTCAACCATTCAATTTTTTAATGGTTGACGATGTTTGGGGATCTGCAAAAATCCAGGACTGTTGCATACTCCGCCGCATTTATCGGGCTCATCAGTTTAGGGGCGTGGGTGTCGATCCCTTTCTTCCCTGTCCCAATAACTCTTCAGACACTCTTCGTTCTGCTTGCCGGGGCTTTAATGAAACGATATGCAGTGATTCCGGTAACGCTGTACGTCATGCTCGGCGCACTGGGCCTTCCGTTGTTTCATTCGGGCATTGCTGGATTAGGTATCCTACTTGGACCGACCGGAGGTTATCTGACAGGGTTTATCTTCGCTGCCCTTGTCGTTGGTCTTGCGTACGAACAAGAATCAGAGATCATCCGTATTGCAGGACTATTCGCGGGAACTGTTGTCATCTATATCTGTGGCGTTGCATGGCTGGGATATTCACTAGCAATGGGAATCATTCCTGTAATAATAATCGGAGTGCTTCCATTCTTCCCGGGTGATGTGATAAAAATATATGCAGCATACATAATTGCGAAACAACTACCATGATAACCGCTGAATTCCTTCATTACCGTAATCTGAAGATAGATTCGCTCTCAATCAAACCCGGTATAACAACGGTTATCGGGCCAAATGGCAGTGGGAAAACCACCTTTCTCAAACTCTGCGCTGGTATAATCGCACCAGAATCCGGTACGATAATGATCGATAATCTGCCCCCGCGGGAAACCGAAATTGGATGGGTGAACGAGTTTCCGGACCGTAATATCCTTTTTATGAACGTGTTTGATGAGATTGCATCCCCATTGCGTTTTCGATTCTTTCCCTGCGATGAGATTGATCAGGACGTACGGACATGTTCAGAAGCTTTGGGCATCACGTCACTTCTTAAAAGGTCATTCCGTGATCTGTCCGGGGGCGAAAAAGTCCTTGTCTCCCTTGCTGCAGCTCTCGTTCACAATCCCGGAGTGCTTATATTGGACGAATACGATTCCCATCTCGATGAACGATCTTTGACAAAGATCGAGCAGGGAATCATGATGTCAGGTGCCCGCTATGTAATCCGATCCACCCAGCAGATGGACACTGCCATTCGCAGTGATCACCTTCTCTTTTTTGATTCGGGGCTGATTACCCTTTCCGGCACACCGGATTATGTCTTTCCATTCCTCAAAGACACCGCGTATTATCCCGCGCTGTGGGAGTGCTGATGGTCAGAATTACGTTGAACCAGATATCTACGAGTCGTGAATACTGGTCAATTTCTGCTTCAGGTACTTTTACCAAAGGATTACACCTTGTGAGTGGGGATGTAGGGAGCGGGAAATCAACGCTGGCGCTTATGATGTGTGGGCTCCTCCCGCTATCTGCCGGAAATATTGAGAGAGAAGAGATTAAAACGAGCACAATCTCGCTCCAGTTTCCGGAACTTCATATTACCGGTCTTACTCTTGCCGAAGAATGTGCTAGCTGGGGTTGTGATCCTTATGTACTCCTTGATAGCATCAAACTGACCGGAAAAAAGGAGATGTCCCCCCTCACCCTGAGCAGGGGGGAACTCAAACGGTTCCATCTTGCATGTGTTCTGGCTAAGGATTATGACCTTCTGTTGCTTGATGAACCGTTCAGTTCGCTTGACTGTGAGGAAAAAGTAAAATTGTGCGCACGATTAGAGCAAAAGTCGCAGGGTATCTGCATTATTTTCACGCACGAACAGAATATCCTTCCCGGAGTGAACCGTGTCTGGGAGATCGAAAATGGCACACTTGTTGATTGTGGCACCCCGCCGGATGCATTCCGGAACTGGCATCACATCCCACCAGTAATAAAGAAACTCATGGTACTTGGGTCCATACCCAGAAATATTTCACGGAATGATCTCCAGGAGGCAGTATGCAGGATCCAAGAATAAGAATTGCTTCCGCAACGGTTCTTTCTCTGGCAGCGTTCATAAGCCTTCTTGGTGCCGCTGCTGTATTCCTCTGGTGGCTGGTGTTTATCCCCCACCATCTCCTCGCAAAAAAGATCAGGCTGGTTGGATCTCTGATCCTCATGATAGCATTTTTCAGCCTTGTCCTGGAACTTTCCGGGGGAAATGGGTTATCCTATTTTGTCAGGATGATCGTCATAATCCTTATCGGTATGTGGATCTTCGGCGAGCAGAAGTCGGGTGATTTCCTCAGTACGGGCGTATGGTTGTTTGGCGAAAAGACAGGATTTGAGATTGGTATGATCGCAGAGATGGGAATGCAGTCATTGGTATCATTCACCGATGACATCGATCGTATTCGTATGGCAGAGAAGGTCAAAGGAATGCCGTGGGGAGTCCGGAGTCTGGTCCCTGCTGGTCTCGTGCTTGTCCATGACGCCCTTGTCAGGGCAGAGGATAACGCAGAACTCCTTGCAATTCGGGGATATCAGAAAGGAGGAACCTTGTGCCCGACCTTTTGTACCCGACGAATGGATATCGTAGCAGGAATAGCTGCCGGAGGGGTTTTCATTTTTTCTCTGATGCCAGTTAGTGAATTTTTTATACTTTACCGATGAAGGTTTGAGAGGCTTAATATGATCCTATGGAAGCCCTGAGGATCTTCATGCGCACCGCCTCTTCACATAAAGTCAATATTACCGACACCACATTGCGGGATGCCCCCCAGTCCCTCATCGCTACACGGCTCAGGACCGAGGATATGCTCACTCTTGCGAGGGAGATCGATAAGTGCGGTTTTTTTTCCGTTGAAGCATGGGGTGGAGCTACCTTCGATACCTGCATACGTTTTTTAAATGACGATCCCTGGGATCGTCTCCGGGCACTAAAAACCGAATTACAACTTACCCCGATCCAGATGCTCCTGCGGGGACAGAACCTTGTCGGTTACCGGCACTACCCGGATGACGTTGTTGATGAGTTCGTCATTGCAGCGCACAAGAACGGAGTTGATGTTTTTCGTATTTTTGATGCATTGAACGATATAAGGAATATGAAACGGTCAATGGTCCAGGTCAAAAAAACCGGTGCTCACTTACAGGGAGCTATCTCCTATACGACCAGCCCTGTCCACACAACAAACACATTCATCGAAATGGCAAAGGAACTTTACGCGCTTGATTGTGATTCGGTATGCATAAAGGATATGGCAGGACTGATCATGCCTGAGGCAACCCGGGAGTTGATCACCGGCATAAAGGATGCAGTGGATACAAAAGTGTGCCTGCACAGCCATTCCACGAGTGGAATCGCTCCCATGAGTTATCAGGCAGCAATCGAAGCAGGTGTCGATATTCTCGATACAGCGATGTCGCCATTCTCCATGGGCACCTCACAGCCACCGACAGAGAGCATCATTGCCGCCCTTAAGGATACACCACGTGATACTGGCATAGATCTCATCAGACTGCGGACCGTGCGAAACATCTGCCTGCAAATCCGGGAGAAGTATGCCGGACTAATCAACCCAATCTCTGAACGGGTGGACAGCGATGTCCTTATTTATCAGTTGCCGGGGGGGATGATCTCCAATACTGTCTCCCAACTCCAGGAACAGGACGCCCTTAACCGGTGGGATGAAGTACTGGCAGAAATCCCCCGGGTCCGCAAGGATCTCGGGTATCCTCCTCTCGTTACGCCTACCAGCCAGATTGTGGGGACCCAGGCTGTGCTCAACGTACTGGTAAACGGCCAGCGATACCGGAACGTCACGAAAGAAGTAAAAGATTATGTTCATGGTCTCTACGGTAAATCACCCGCTCCGGTTAGTGACGAAATCCGAAAGCTGATCATCGGTGACGATGCTGTGATAACCATACGACCGGCTGACTTGCTCGAACCTGCGTATGAAAAGATGAAAGTGGAAGCAACCAATGCAGGGCTTGTTAAAAAGCAGGAAGATATCCTGACCTACATCCTTTACCCTGCCATTGCCCCATCATTCCTTAAGGGCGAGCGATCAATGGAAGAGATTCCCAAAAAGCAGTCAGCAGCAAAACCGGAAACCGGGATTCCCGACCAGATGGAAGTTGAGGTTGACGGTGAAGTCTTCTCTGTCCGGATTATCTCGGTTGGGGGTAACAAAGTTGAGGTGGCAGGGATAACCCCGCAAAAGATTCCACGGGGAGACATTGCCGGGGGCATAAAAAGCAATATGCAGGGCATGGTGCTTAAGATCCTTGTAAGTCGTGGCGCCACGGTGAGAAAGGGTGACATCCTTATTGTGCTTGAGGCAATGAAGATGGAAAATCCCATTCACAGTCCTGTCGACGGAAAAGTCTCAGAGATCTTTGTGGATACCGGCGATATCGTCCAGAATGGAGATGTCCTGCTGGTGGTGCAATGAAATATTTTGAAAAACTCCTGATTGCCAACCGAGGGGAGATTGCGATCCGTGTCATGCGGGCCTGTCGTGAGCTGGGCATCGAGACAGTTGCAATTTATTCATCAGCTGACAATAACGCACTCCACGTCAAATATGCTGATGAAGCATTTCTCGTTGGTGACGCTCATCCGTCAAAAAGTTACCTCAACAGTGAAAGAATAATTGATATTGCCAAAAAAAGTGGTGCGGAGGCGATTCATCCCGGTTATGGGTTTTTAGCGGAGAATTACCGGTTTGCAAAGATCTGCCAGGATGAGAATGTAATCTTTGTCGGCCCGCAGTGGAAGACCATCAGGGCAATGGGATCGAAGATCGGCAGCAAAAAGATGATGAAGGACGCGGGAGTTCCGGTAGTCCCTGGTACGGAAGGCGGCGTTCAAACTATCGATGACGCAAAAAAGGTAGCCATGGAGATAGGTTATCCGGTAATCATCAAGGCAAGCGCTGGCGGGGGAGGTATCGGAATGCAGATCGTGAATGATGAGCAGGATCTGGAAAAGGCTATTGCTGCTGCGATGCGCATCGCACAGTCTGCATTCGGTGACTCTACGATACTGATTGAGAAATATCTGGTAAAGCCACGGCATATCGAAATACAGCTGCTTGCTGATGAACATGGGAATGCGGTTCATCTCTATGACCGCGAATGCTCGATCCAGCGCCGTCACCAGAAACTGATCGAAGAGGCTCCTTCTCCCATCATGAATTCTGAGCTGCGTGACAGGATGTCGGCATCAGCGCTGAAAGTTGCAGAAGTGTCTGGTTATACGAATGCAGGAACCGTCGAGTTTCTGTATAGTAATGACAGGTATTATTTCATGGAAATGAATACCAGACTCCAGGTTGAACATACGATAACCGAATTCATTACGGGTGTTGATATTGTTCGACAACAGATTGCGATTGCAGCCGGAGAATCACTTCCCTTCGATCAAACCGATCTTTCCATCCGCGGCCATGCAATTGAATGCAGGATCAATGCAGAAGACCCCCTCAATAATTTTTCTGCCGACCCGGGAAAAATTACCCGGTACCGTTCTCCCGGTGGACCAGGTATACGGGTAGATAGTGGTATCCATATGGGATACAGGATCCCCACCAATTATGATTCGATGATCGCAAAACTTTGTGCATGGGATAGGACACGGGTTGAAACGATAACGAGGATGCGTCGTGCAATATCCGAATACATCATTCTTGGGGTCAAAACAACACTTCCTCTCCACTATGCGATTATGAACAACCAGCAGTATATTCTGGGCAATACCCATACGCACTTTTTACAGGAAGAACATATCCTCAGTACCCTCGATCGGTACACTCGCGACGAGGAGACACGAATGCAGACGCTTGCCGGATCTTTTGGAGAAGGCAAAAAAGTTGCCGCAATATCCGCAGCAGTAACCATGTATCTCCAGCCAAAACAGAACTGATGTCCGATTAAAACGCCGTATCAGAACCTTTAATAGTTTTTACGGCTTTTTTATTATGCACTTTTGTGCTGCGGTGGCCTAGCTGGTTAGGGCGCCAGACTCATAGGGTTTTTAGAATGCAGTCCGTGCATTCTTTGCTTTGAGAGATCTGGAGATCGGGGGATCGTAACCCCCTCGCAGCATAGTTAATCGATTTGCCAGATTTTTTTCTCTTTTTTAAGTATGGTTGTTTTTTTTATAGGATATGAGGTTGCCCCTAGTGTTTCATTCTTTGTTTCAACCGCGATATGTTTATTTACCGCAATCATCAAACAAAACAAGGAAATTGAGGTGTGATAATGCTTTTGACGAATGTTGTTGTCGGATTAATCCAGTTGGTTATTTCCATTATCTTTGCCGTCCTGGCACTGTATATTGGCTTTGCCGTACTCTCCAGAGTAAACAAGAATATGGATGAGGAAAAAGAACTCGCACGAGGGAATGCAGCAGTCGGAATTATTGTTGCAGCTGTTTTTGTCGCAATCGCACTTGTGGTTCAGTCCGGGGTATCCGGACTCTCTGTCGGTATCAACAAGGCCATCAGCGTGGGGATTTTATCAGTTGACGGACTGCTGGCTATCTGTACAGCATTTATCCAGCTCGTTCTTGGGATTGTGCTGGCTGTTGGAGCGATCTACCTTGCTCTTTACGTCCTTGATAAACTGACGAAAGGTGTAGATGAATTCGCTGAGATCAAAAAGGGCAATGTCGCAGTAGCACTTATGATGGGCGGGGTTATTATTGCCGTAGCAGTAATTATCCAGTCTGGTGTAATCGGCATTACTGCAGCATTGGTATAAAATTCACTTTTTTTTATAAAAATTTGCCAAAACCGAAAAATCAGATTATTTCCCCATAGCGGTTTATCGTCAGGATCAAGTCCGCAAACCCATCCATCTCCATTCCAAGAACCTGTTCCCGGGTCATACCCATACTTGTCTCAGCATCAGCTGTCAGCATATCCGGACCACGGATTACCTGGCGATCGATACCATCAGAAGAGAGCACTTCCTGTGCTTCTTTATCGTACACAAATGCCCGACCGGGAATAATCACCACAGGTTCAAGCATTGAAAGATCCAGTTTTCGAATATCATCGATCGTGATAAGGCACGCGATCTCTTTTTGTACAGAAATAACCGGAACTTTGGATCCACACCTCGTGAGAACACGGTCAATATATGGTGCCGCTATACTTCCGCTGATCACTGAAGCTCTCCGATATATGTGGGGAAGCTTGTTCATTAAATTTGATTCGTTGAGAATCGCAAATGGTGAGCCGATATCAGGATCCCACAGGGGAGTTCCGGAGATTTTCAGCCTGAACCTGCTGTTCAGACCCGATATGAGATCCCGGAATGATTCCACGGTCTGGACTGTTTGATTGCTGAGAATGGGACCGTTACCAAGAATAAGTCCCTGTTCTGCATTATTGGCAAATCTCATCAGAATAATGCCTTTTGCTCCCCGTTCCTGGAGCCATTCGCAGGTCTGTTCAAGCACCACGCCATCATTAATCCCTGGCAGTATAACAGCAGCTGCATATACATCCACATTTTCGCAGAGTTTTTCGAGAATCGCTAAAGAGATTTCGGGAGTAGGATCGTGCATATGGCATTTGCGGAGAGCGGGGTCTGTTGCAAAAACCGTGAAAGACAGTTCAGACAGACCATTATCTATGAGCAGATCCGCTACAGACGGATCATCCCAGCCTTTCCCGCTCGTATATCCAATATGGAGAGGAGCTTCCATACTGCCAAGGAGTTCAATCAGTTCATTGAACCGCGGATAACAGCTGGGATCCCCGCCACCGCTGATAGTGATCCGTTCAAGATCACCGCTTTTACCCTGAAGGTTTGCAAGCGTTTCATCCGCGATTGTCTTGAGATCCTTGAACCCGCAATACTCTTCCCTGATTCCGCGTGTACAGTAATCGCACCCTTTTTTGAATGGCAGGCAGTACCTGCACCCTAATGGCTGAACTCCACGGACTTTCTTAAAATAACAATATTCACAGAATCCACGGCAGTCAATACCCGGGCTCCCTCCAATATCCACAGTCAGCTGTGCCATCTGTACTAATTGGATCGGTTTTCTGTCCCTTTAATGTGTTTGGAAATAAAAGGCGGGGCCGAAATATAAATTAAAAATATTCCCCCGGTAATAATTGAGGTAAGGCGGATCCCTTATGAGAAGGATTTCAATGGATGAACACTTCTATCATCATCTTTTTTATCGATGAATTCCTATTGTATATGGCGCCTCAGTGGCTTAGTTGGCAGAGCGGCTGACTTGTAATCAGCAGGTCCCGTGTTCAAATCACGG
>JGI20214J51088_10002215_pt1 | contig 13056 bp, 13 predicted proteins | sample WetSurMetagenome_FD_51088 | JGI IMG/M metagenome (IMG submission 51088)
ACTATGTGCTGCTGGAACTGGGGCAGCCGCTGCACGCTTTTGATCTGGCCAAATTGCATGGCGACATCGAAGTGCGTTTCGCCAGCGACGGGGAAAGCCTGAAACTGCTGAACGAACAGCAAATCACCCTGCAAAGCGACATGCTGGTGATTGCCGACAGCAAGAATGCAATAGCNNTGGCCGGCGTGATGGGCGGNGCNGACAGNGCGGTGGACGATATGACCACCGACANCTTCCTGGAAAGCGCGTTCTTCGCGCCCGGCGTGATTGTCGGCAAGTCCCGTCGTCTGGGCTTTGGCTCGGATTCATCATATCGCTTCGAACGCGGTGTGGATTTTGCTGCCACGCAGACTGCACTGGATCGCGCCACGCAATTGATCCTCGATATTTGCGGTGGGCAGGCTGGCGCAGTGACTGAAGTCATGGGCAACTTGCCCGCACGCAAACCGGTGAAGTTGCGCGCTTCGCGCGTGCATCGGGTGCTGGGATTGGCTTTCGACGCTGATCAGATCGCCCAAATTTTGTCGCGGCTGGGCATGGTGTTTCAACGCCAGGGTGAAGAATTTTTTGTGACACCGCCCAGCTATCGCTTCGACATTATGATCGAGGAAGACCTGATAGAAGAGGTCGCGCGCGTGTATGGCTACGAGAAGATCACGCCGCAGCCACCGCTGGCTACCATGAGTATATTGCCGCACCCTGAGGCGCAACGCCCTTTGGCGAAATTGCGCCAGTCACTGGTGCTACGGGATTATCTGGAGGCCATCAACTACGCTTTCGTGGATGCCGGGTGGGAACGCGACCTGTGCGGCAATGCTGCACCTGTTGCATTGCAGAACCCTATCGCCAGCCAGATGAGCGTGATGCGCAGCAGCTTGCTGGGCGGGNTGCTTGGCTCTTTGCGTACCAACCTGGCGCGCAANCAGCCGCGCGTGCGCCTGTTCGAGGTGGGCGGTTGTTTTGCTGCCGAAGCGGACAGCTACGTACAGCATGAGCGTGTAGCAGGACTGGCTTATGGCATTGCACTGCCGGAGCAGTGGGGAGAGGATGCACGCAATGTCGATTTCTACGACGTGAAGGGTGATGTCGAAGCGCTGTTCGCGCCATGCGTGTTGAGTTTTGAGGGTGCGCATCATCCTGCCTCGCATCCGGGGCGTTCGGCGCGCATTTTGCTGGATGGTCGCGCCATCGGCTGGATAGGCGAATTGCACCCGCAATGGCAGCAGCAATACGATTTGACGCAAGCCGCGGTGTGGTTCGAGGTCGGGCTGAGTGCATGGGCGCAGGGCAGTGTACCCAAAGCGGCGGATGTCTCGCGTTTCCCTGCGGTACGGCGCGATCTGGCCGTAGTGGTCGAAGGGGAAGTCACGGCACAGTCGTTGCTGCTAGCCATGCAGGCTGAAAAAGTCCCCCATGTGGTCGAATTGTCACTGTTCGACCTGTATCGCGGCAAGGGCGTGGAGCAGGGCAAAAAAAGCCTTGCATTCCGTGTGTTATTACAAGATACTCAAAAAACATTGACTGATGCAGAAATTGACCAAAGCATTGCGCGCCTGCTGGATGTGTTGCAGCAACTAGGCGCTCAGTTGCGCATATAAGTAAGGGGAGAACATGACATTGACCAAAGCAGAACTTGCGGATTTATTGTTTGAAAAAGTCGGCTTGAACAAGCGCGAAGCCAAGGATATGGTGGAAGCGTTCTTTGAAGAGATTCGTTTGCAGCTGGAAAAGGGTGAAAGCGTGAAATTATCCGGGTTTGGAAATTTTCAACTGCGCGACAAACCGCAACGCCCGGGACGCAATCCCAAGACCGGCGAGGAAATACCCATCACTGCGCGCCGTGTGGTGACCTTTCACCCCAGCCAGAAATTGAAGACCATGGTGGAAAAGTCCTATCATGGAAAACCACAAGCCTAATTCCGAGCTTCCGCCGATTCCCGCCAAGCGCTATTTCACCATCGGTGAGGTCAGCGAGTTATGCGGGGTCAAGGCGCATGTGCTGCGCTATTGGGAGCAGGAGTTCACCCAGCTCAAACCGGTCAAACGCAGCGGCAATCGCCGCTACTATCAGCACCATGAGGTGATGCTTATCCGGCGCATCCGCGAATTGCTGTATGGGCAGGGTTTTACGATCAGCGGCGCGCGCAATCTGCTGGAGAACCCGATCCAGCAGGAAAGTCGCGTTGCCCAGTTTGCCGTTGATGTCAACGTGCTGCGCCACGAAATCAAGGAAATCATCACGCTGCTTGGTGCATGAGGATGTTTTGGCAAGTAGCCGTAAATCCTAGTTAACCTTTTGCACTTGTCCTACAAACAGTATTTCCTTGAAGCTGCGGTTCAATTCTTTGCTGTAGAAGCCGCCCATCACGACACCATTGCTAAAGCGCACAAGACTGTTCGGTTGAATTTGTAGTTTCGGCCCGGCCAGCCAGATCACCCCTTGATTCAGGCTGTCCACCTGCAGATAAGTATAGGCTTCAGCCTGCAGGACGGTGATGACCGTACCCAAATTCACCAGCTGGGATTGTGCGTTCTTGCGTGCAGCCAATTTTGCCTTATATGCCTGTGCATCCGGCTCGATGCCCCAATACCCGAAGTCCGCATTTTCATTGGCAGTTGCATATTCCACGTCGGACAGAAAACCGTCCCGGCCCGTGCCGCCAATGACATAAATCCAGTCTTTATATTCGATCACACTGAACATCCCGCGTGCCGATTGAAGCGGCGTGCTCATTTGCCATTTTGACAACTGACCATCGGCATTCACTTTGCTTTTCTCCACACTATCCAGGTATTCCTGCCCGGTCAATCCGCCGAGCGCATATAGATAATCCCCGTGGGATACCGTGGCCAGTCCATACCGTCCGACTTGCAATGGTTCGGTAGCTTTCCAATCACGTATTTCGGGGTCACCCAAGGGTGACCACTCCACGTTGGTAATGCCGACACCTTTGTCCTGGTCGTGCCCGCCGATGACATAAGCGGATTTCCCCCACTTCTTCACGCCATTGACGTAGCGCGGCATGAGCATCGTTTTGTCTTCAAGTTGCCATTCCCCGAGACTGCCGTCCGGCATGAAGTCCGCGCGCTCGACCGAATCCAGCAACACCCCGCCGAAGCCGCCAAATGCATAAAGGGATTTGTCAGTCGCTATGATTTTGCTGCAACGGCGCGCTACCAGCATCTGGTTTTTTTCAGTTTCCCAGGGGCCCAATGTTCCGTCCGGCAAAATACGTGCACGTTCTACGGTGCGCAGCAAATTATGCCCGTTAGGCCCATTGCCGCCGCCAACTACATATATCGAGCCATTATGTATCGCAGCATCGATAAAGCCGCGCTTTTCGTTTAAGCGCGGGCCCTCTTGCCAAGGCCCCAGAGACCGGTCTTTTTGGATTCTTGCGTATTCTGTCGAGTCGAGAAAATCTTTGCCGTCCACACCACCGATCAAGAAGATCGTGTCATCGGCAGCGGCCACAGCGGTACCTGCACGCGCGGTGGCCAGAGGTGATGTTTCCTTCCAATCCGGGATCCAGAGTTTGTTTTGTGCACTGCACGCGGATAGTACATATACCAGCGAAAAGACAACAATTTTATTCATGTTCGTTTCCTTCAGTGCGATTCTGCATAAAATGTAAACCGGTTTGATTATAAATCAGCGGGATTCATGGCCTCATGGGCAGAGGCGCATTAAATGCCCCGCATTTTTTCGGGGCGTGATTTACAGGGATTTTACGGGATATACCTTGCTATATCCCCGGCCTGGAATCCGCTGCCCGATACGATGGATGCCTCAGAGGTGTTTTCATCTGAACTTCGTTTGATTTTAATGACACCGATCTTGGTGTCTTTATACCCAAAAATCTGCCCGCTTACAGGGTCGCGCAGGACATCACTTACGTGGAAAACAACTAATTGCGTGCCTTCCTTCAATTGTGATCGGCTACCGGCCCTTAGGACCACTGATTGACCCTCAACTGAAAGCAGCCTTCCTTGAAATGGCAAGGCGTTCAATTTTTGAACAACTTTGTCGACGGTTTTTGCCAGGACGTCACGCAGAACATCATCCCGAATATTGGGATCGTATGTGGATTGGGCAACCAGCCCCGGAGTATCTGTGATGTCCTTGCGGTATGCCCCCGTACCTGACTCTGCCAAGAGTTGTTTTCCGGTAACGATATCGGTCAAAGCATATTCCACCGAGGTGCGCGCTATAACGGATCTTTTCTGAAAAGCGTTCGCATCTATGCCTTCCTCGACTTCCGAATATGCGGTGATTGCGCCTGACAAACGAAAATCTGCGGCATCAAAGCCGCCGTCGAGTTGCTTCCCGCTGGTTTTGACGGGACCTGTGTTTTTCAGCGCCATGGATTTATCTTCCTCTTTGAGGGCATTGGCATTGAGTAAAATTGTATTGAGTCCAGCCGCTTCCAATTGTGTGCGGAGTATGGTCGCCGCAGCGTCCCCGGCGCCGGAGACTTTAGCTGGAACCATGTTGTTGAACTTGGCGATCCCTATGGTGTATTGCGGGCCGGTAAAGATCGCTCCTGCGCTTTTCGGCAATGGGATATCGCCAGAATCCTTGGTCTGGCCACTCATCGGTGTGATGCAGCCACCGGAGCATACAGTCAGGGTTAAGAGGGTTATTAAAGCAATGTGACGCGACATGAATCCCCCTGATGAAGTGTACTCCAGCCTATAGAAGTGCTTGTCTGAATTGTTGGCAATAATTGGGAAGCATACCCCGCATTGCTGCTCCCATCGTTCTTTGCATGACATTACTGACCGGTCCGGCGAGGATTGGAGCGTGATGTATTCATTGTGCAACGTTGAAAGAGGCGAGCGGGCAACATTTTAATTTTGTTCACTTTGGCGGTGATGTATCGAATGTAAATTAATGCAAAACGGACCTGTTTTTATTATATACGACAATAAGACGGCGCCAATTATTCCTTTGCATGTGTTGCGTTGAGAACTAAATAGCACTAGAATAGTCTTAGTTATCGAGGTGAGCATGTTACGTTTAAGCAAATTAGCAGATTATGGTTGTCAGGTCATGGCATTCATGGCTCGGGACAAAGGTATCCACAGTGCAAATGAGGTAGCAAACGGCTTGGGGATGGCAATTCCCACCGTCAGCAAAATCCTCAAAATGCTTGCCAAGGATGGTCTTGTTAGTTCTGTGCTGGGCGCAAAGGGNGGTTATACNCTTGCACGGTACCCAAAAGATATCTCGATTGCAGAAATCATCCATGCCATGGATGGCCCGATTTCAATCACCGAATGCAGCAGTACCTCAACGTGTGAACGGGAATCGTTCTGTTCGACCCGGGGAAAGTTGCAGGGACTTAATCACATCATACAAGAGGCGCTTGAGAAGGTCAGCCTTGCCGAAATGATCGCACCAAAATCCCATGTTGTGGATATACGCGCGATCCGTTCGCGTAGCGCATTGTTATAAATCTATATTTGGAGAATTGCATGGCAATCACATTGACTGAATCTGCAGCACGGCATATTCAAAGCCAGATCGAAAAGAGCGGCGCAGGAGTGGGGCTGCGTGTCGGGGTAAAAAAATCCGGATGCAGCGGCTTTGCCTACACGATGAATATCGCCCAGGAAGTTCAACCGGGCGACACGGTGTTCGAAAACTTCGGTGCAAAACTGGTGGTGGATCGGGAGAGCTTGCCTTTTCTCGAGGGCAGCGAACTCGGGTACGTAAAGGAAGGATTGGGACATGTGTTCAAGTTCAACAATCCCAATGTCAAAAACCAGTGCGGGTGCGGCGAAAGTTTTGCGGTTTAAGGAGCACATATGAGCACAGCACTGCATAACCTGGTCAATCAGCCCTACAAGCATGGTTTTGTGACCGACATCGAAACAGAGGCCGTTCCGAAAGGCTTGAGCGAGGATGTGATACGCCATATCTCGAAAAAGAAGGAGGAGCCGGAATGGCTGCTCGACTTCCGGCTGGGCGCATACAGGCACTGGCTGACCATGGAGGAACCGGCTTGGGCAAATGTCACTTACCCCAAGATCGATTTCCAGGACATCATCTATTTCGCCCAGCCCAAACCCAAGAAGAAATTGGCGAGTATGGACGAAGTCGATCCTGAATTGAGACGCACCTTTGAAAAACTTGGTGTGCCTTTGCACGAGCAAAAAATGATGACCGGTGTGGCCGTCGACGTAATCTTCGACAGCGTGTCGGTGACCACCACTTACAAGGCCAAGCTGGCTGAAGTCGGGATTATCTTCTGTTCCTTTTCGGAAGCGGTGCATGAGTATCCCGAACTGGTGAAGCAATATCTGGGCAGCGTCGTGCCCAGCGGGGACAATTTTTACGCCGCGCTCAATTCGGCGGTGTTTACCGACGGTTCCTTTTGCTTCATCCCGAAAGGGACGAAATGTCCGATGGATCTGTCCACCTATTTCAGGATCAATACCGAAGGCTCCGGGCAGTTCGAGCGCACGCTGATCATCGCCGAAGAAGGCAGCTCGGTAAGTTATCTGGAAGGCTGCACTGCCCCGCAGTTTGATACCAACCAGCTGCATGCGGCGGTGGTGGAATTGGTCGCGTTGGACAATGCCGATATCAAGTATTCGACGGTGCAGAACTGGTACGCCGGTGACGAAAATGGCAAGGGCGGGATCTTCAATTTCGTCACCAAGCGCGGATTGTGCAAGGGGGGCAATGCGAAGATTTCCTGGACCCAGGTCGAAACCGGTTCCGCGATCACCTGGAAGTACCCGAGCTGCGTGCTGTTGGGTGATAACTCTGTCGGCGAGTTCTATTCGGTGGCGCTGACCAACCATCTGCAACAGGCCGACACCGGCACAAAAATGGTCCATGTCGGCAAGAACACACGAAGCAAGATCATCGCGAAGGGTATCTCCGCCGGACGATCGAACAACAGCTATCGCGGTCTGGTCAAGGTCGGCAGCCGTGCAACTGGAGCCAGGAATTATTCCCAGTGCGACTCTATGCTGATCGGCGACCGCTGCGTGGCGAACACCTTCCCCACGATAGACGTGCAGAACACCACGGCAACGATAGAGCATGAGGCATCGACTTCGAAGATCGGCGAAGACCAGATGTTCTTCTTCGCGCAGCGCGGCATCGGCTCGGAAGAAGCGATCTCGATGATCATCAACGGCTTTTGCAAGGACGTGTTCGTGCACCTGCCGATGGAATTTGCGGTCGAGGCGACCAAGCTGCTCGGCCTGAAACTTGAAGGGAGTGTAGGATGATCAACAAAGGTAGCAAGATATTGCTGGAAGTCAAAAATCTCAAGGCTGAAGTTGCCGGTGTCGAGATATTGAAAGGTGTCGACCTTACAGTTCGCGCCGGTGAGGTACATGCCATCATGGGCATCAACGGCTCGGGCAAGAGCACTTTTTCCAAGGTGCTGGCTGGGCATCCTGACTATGCCGTAACGGGCGGTTCCGCAACCTTTCAGGGCAAGGATCTTTTTTCTCTTGAGCCTGAAGAGCGTGCCAGGGCAGGACTCTTTCTGGCATTCCAGTATCCTGTCGAAATACCGGGTGTGTCGAACAGCGCTTTGTTGCGCCTGGCCTACAACACGCTTCAGACCGAGCGTGGTCTCGAGGAACTCGACCCGCTCGAGTTTGAAGATCTGGTGCAGGAGAAGATCAAGGTCGTCGAAATGGATGCCAGTTTTCTGAGCCGCAGTGTCAATGAAGGCTTTTCCGGCGGAGAGAAGAAGCGCAATGAGATCCTGCAAATGGCGATCCTCGAACCCAGGCTTGCGATCCTGGACGAGACCGATTCCGGCCTGGATATCGATGCCTTGAGGATAGTCGCGAACGGCGTGAACAGCCTGCTTACTTCAGACAATGCCGTTGTGATGGTGACGCATTACCAGCGCTTGCTGAATTACATCGTGCCGGATTACGTGCATGTGATGGATGGCGGGCGCATCGTCAGAACCGGCGGCAAGGAGCTCGCACTGGAGCTCGAAGCGCGCGGCTATGACTGGCTCAGGGCGGCAGCGTGACCATGACTCTTGAACCAGGGACCAGACAACAATGCTTTGAGCAGTTGCTGCTCGGCAAAACCGTCAAATCTGCCGGCTGGCTGGAAGCTATACGCGTTGAAGCGCTGGAGCGTGCCAGAGTATTGAACCTGCCTTCGGACCGGCACGATGACTGGCGCTTGACCGACCTCTCGGCGCTGTTCCAGCACGGCTTCCAGCCGGCCGCTTCCTTTGCCGGATTGTCACTCTCAAACATCGATAAATTCCTGATAGCGGGCACGATCCGTCTGGTCTTTGTCGACGGATCTTTTTCCCGCGAATTATCCGATTTGACACTAACGGAGGCTGGCGTCACCGTCACATCTCTGGTCGAGTGTTTCGGTGATGCGCAGATCGAGGCGCAGTTTGCACGCCATGCGCCATACAAGCAGGACGCGTTTGCCGCATTGAATACGCGCTTCTTCGAAGACGGGGCATGGGTACATGTGTCCGGCGAGGTCAGTACTCCTATCCACATACTGCACGTTTCAACCAGGCGCGATATGCCTACTGCGCTCTATCCCAGAGCACTGGTGGTGCTCGAGCCGAACAGCCGCGCGATTTTGGTCGAGGATTATGCCGGGCTGGATGGGGGGATCAATTTTTCGAATGCAGTGACCGAAGTCGTGTTGAAAGATCATGCGCAGTTGCAGCATGTGCGCGTGCAGCGCGAAGAAAACAACGCTTTCCACATCGGCCACTGTTCGGTCGAATCCGGCAGGGGCAGTGTCTACACGGCAACTTCGCTCGCATTCGGCGCGCGCATGTCGCGCCATACCCTGCATGTCAAACAGCAAGGCGAGGGAGTTGAGATGCACCTCAACGGGCTGGCCTTGATCGCAGGACGGCAGATCGCCGACACGCACACACTGATCGAGCATGCCGCACCGCGGGGCAAGAGTGTCCAATTGCACAAGTGCATCGCCGACGGTTCGGCGCATGCGATCTTCAGCGGCAAGATCGTGGTACACCCCGGTGCGGCGGGAACTGATTCTGCACAAAGCAGCCGCAACCTGCTGCTTTCGGGCAAGGCGCGTATCGATACCCAGCCGCAGCTTGAGATATTCAACGACGATGTGAGTTGCAAGCATGGCGCAACGGTCGGGCAGATCGATGCAGACGCGCTGTTCTTCCTGAAGAGCCGCGGGTTGACCGAGGAACGCGCGAGAAGTCTGCTTACCCATGCTTTTGCCGCTGAGATCATAGACAGGATTCCCGTTCCGTCGCTGGTCGATTCCCTCGGCAAGACGATCCTTGAACGTATGAATGGGGATCGCAAGAGCGGGGTGCGCACATGAAGATCGAAACCATGGCCGTTAAAGGAATGAATGGCGCCTGCACCGTTTTCGACCAGGCCAATATCGACAGGATCAGGGCCGATTTTCCGATACTGGGCTTGCAGGTTTCCGGCAAGCCGCTGGTCTACCTGGACAACGCGGCCAGCAGCCAGATGCCCCAGCAGGTCATNGACCGTATCGTGCGTTACCAGAAGGAAGANCATTCCAACATCCATCGCGCTGTGCATTACCTGAGCGAGCTGGCCACCAGGGAATTCGAGGCAGCGCGCGTCAAGGTGCAGCATTTCCTGAACGCAAAGGAATCCCGCGAGATTATCTTTACGCGCGGCACGACCGAGGCCATCAACCTGGTGATGCACGGCTACGGGCGTGCCTTCATCGGCAAGGGCGACGAGATCATTTTGTCCGGGCTTGAGCATCACGCGAACATCGTTCCNTGGCAGATGCTGGCAGAAGAAAAGGGGGCAGTGCTGCGCGTGATCCCGATGAACGATGCGGGCGAACTGCTGATCGATGAATTCCAAGCCTTGTTCAATGCAAGGACAAAATTCCTCGCGTTGACGCATGTATCGAATGCACTCGGCACGGTCAATCCGGTGAAAGAGATGGTCGCTTTCGCGCACCACCATGGCGTGCCGGTGTTGCTCGACGGCGCACAGGCTGCGCCGCATCACGCGCTCGATGTGCAGGACCTGGACTGCGATTTCTATGCCTTCTCCGGGCACAAGATGTGCGGCCCGACCGGCATCGGCGTACTGTACGGCAAGGCACATCTGCTGGAGAAGATGCAGCCCTACCAAGGCGGCGGCGACATGATCCTCTCGGTGACTTTCGAGAAGACCATATACAACGTCATCCCGTCCAAATTCGAGGCAGGCACACCGCCCATCATGGCGGCTATAGCGCTGGGTGCTGCGATCGATTATTTGCAAGGTATCGGCCTGGCCAACATCGAGACTTATGAGCAGGAATTGTTGGAATACGCGACCAAGCAGGTTTCGGCGTTGAACGGAGTCAGGATCATCGGCACAGCCAGAAAAAAAGCCGCAGTGCTTTCATTCGAGATCAAGGGTGTGCATCCCCACGATGTGGGCACGATACTTAATTCAGAGGGCATCGCAATACGCACCGGCCATCATTGCGCCCAGCCGGTGATGCAGCGCTTCTGCGTACCGGCCACCGCGCGCGCCTCGTTTGCCTTTTACAACACCAAGAAGGAGATCGACAAGCTGGTCGCCGGCATCGGCAAAGTCCAGGAGATGTTCACATGAGCGACATGCGGCAGCTATACCAGGAAGTGATCCTCGACCACAATCGCAAGCCGAGGAATTTCGGCGCGATTCCATCTGCCAACCATCATGCCGACGGACATAACCCTCTTTGCGGGGACCATATCAGGTTGTCTGTGAACGTGCTGGATGACAAGATCGACGCCATTGCATTCGAGGGTGAGGGTTGCGCAATCTGCAAGGCATCCGCCTCGATGATGACAGGCGCGGTCAAGGGGAAGTCGGTACAGGATGCCGAGGTCTTGGTCGAGGAATTCAGGGGCATGGCGACCGGGACACTCGATCCGGACAAGCAAGAGAATCATTTGAGCAGGCTGAAAGTCTTTGCCGGGGTCAAGGACCTGCCGTCACGGGTCAAATGCGCGATCCTGCCCTGGCATACATTGCATGCTGCACTCAATTCCGAAACATCGACCTCAACTGAGGGCGCAGCCGATCCGGTGAGTGACCATGCCTAAAATAGCCGACATAGAAGACACACCGAATCCGAACGCGGTCAAGTTCGTGCTCAAGGACAGGTTGACCTGGGGCACTGCATGCTCTTTCGACAGTGCCGCGTCGGCTGCTGCCGATCCGCTTGCAGCCAAATTGTTCGCCATCCCCCATGTCGTCAATGTGTATTACATGGACAAGTGGATCACCGTCACTCAGGACGGCGAGGCGGACTGGCCGACATTGGTGCGCGAGATCGCGATGCCGATCAGGGAGGCGGAAGCCGCCCAGAAGCCGGCTTCGGAGGCCGTTGCCAGCTTCGATGATGACGAGCCGAGACTGGCGGCGATCCGCAAATTGCTCGACGAGCAGGTCAGGCCCGCGCTGGTGTCGGACGGCGGCGACCTGCAGATCGTCGGCCTGGACGGGAACGTGCTGTCGATACGCTATTTCGGTGCATGCGGCAGCTGCCCAAGTTCACTTGCCGGGACGCTTTCGGCGATCGGCAATCTGGCGCGAACCATAGAGCCCGACATCGAGGTCGAAGTGGTATGAGCGAATGGGTGGACGTAGCCAGAGCGGAAGATATTTCCGCCGGAGTACCCGTGCATATCGAAATTGACGGCGCCGGCATCGCNGTGTTCAAACTGGATCAATCGTTCTATGCGATCGAGGATGTCTGTACCCATGACGGCGGCAAACTCACCGGGGGTTGCGTCGAGAATGACCAGATCGTCTGCCCGCGCCATGGCGCCCGTTTTTCGATCAAGACCGGCGAGGCCTTGTCCGCTCCAGCCTACGAGCCGACCGCGACGTTCCCGGTCAGGGTCGAGAATGGCATGGTACAAGTCCGCGACGATCGCTGGGATTAGGCTGGATTCCGCGGTCAATTGCCCGCTGGCGTGAGAATGATTTGTCATGAGTCTGCTCCACTCTGTATAATCCGCGCCTTCGGGGCGTAGCGCAGCCTGGTAGCGTACGTGCATGGGGTGCACGTGGTCGGAGGTTCGAATCCTCTCGCCCCGACCAGTTCGATTCAGTTTCCGCAATGATGATTTTGCGGACCAGACAAAAGCTGCATACGTGTCCTGTATGCAGCTTTTTTGTTTTGTCCCGCCCAATACTCTAAGATACAGGCAGTGAATCTGCTCGTACCAAATAAATGCCCGATCCGATCCCTACGCAAAAATCAGCTTCCATCCAGCGCAAAGTCGCCATCGCGGCGTGCTTTGGCACTTTTCTGGAATGGTATGATTTTCTCACCTTCGCCTCCCTGGCCACCTATTTCAGCACGCTGTTCTTTCCCCAGGAGAATCCGGTCGCCGCATTGTTGGCCAGTCTTGCCACCTTCGGAGTAGGCATGCTGGTGCGCCCGCTGGGCGCGGCACTGTTCGGATCGCTGGGCGACAAGTACGGCCGCCGTCCCGCTTTCATCGCGACGATCATTCTGATGGGTTTGGCTACTTTCGGTGTAGGACTGCTGCCAACCTATGCGCAGGTGGGCATGCTGGCACCCGCACTATTGCTGGTGCTGCGGCTGTTACAGGGTTTTGCGGTGGGTGGAGAGATCGGCGGCGCGGCGGTCTATCTGACCGAGCATGCGCCCGTCAACAAACGCGGCGCCTATACCAGCGTGCTGCAATTGATGGGGCCATTGGGCATTCTGGTGTCCACGCTACAGATCGTGTTGCTGCAATCGCAATTGAGCGTCGACGATTTTCAGGCCTGGGGATGGCGTGTGCCATTCCTTTTGTCCATACTATTGTTGCTGGTCTCGATCAAGAGCCGGGTGAATATGTATGAGTCTCCGGTTTTCATGCATCTGCGCGAAAAGCATGCCTTGTCGAAGGCTCCGCTGCGCGAATGCCTGAGCAATCCGCACACACTCGGCCGCATGGCGCTGCTGTTCTTCTGCATTTCCGCAGGCGGCTCCCTGCTGTTTTTTTCGTCGCAAGTCTACGTGAGCGTATATTTGAAAAGCGTGGTCAGGCTGGATCCGCAAAC
>JGI20214J51088_10002216_pt1 | contig 13050 bp, 10 predicted proteins | sample WetSurMetagenome_FD_51088 | JGI IMG/M metagenome (IMG submission 51088)
AGAAAACAGCACCAGGGGAGAAAAGATGGCATGCAGGGAAAACATTCTACCCGCCAGTTCATTGAATTTTGGAAGCAGAACAACTAACAATACCAGGCTAATTGCCAGCGAAATCAACGTAAATACTATCGACTCAGAAAGAAATTGAAGCATGATGGGCCCGCGTCCGGAACCTACTACCTTTCGTAGAGCAACTTCCCTGGCTCTTTTGGCCGAACGGGCGGTTGCCAGATTAATGTAGTTCATAGCTGCAATAAGCACCAGAAAAAAAGCCACTATTCCAAAAATATAGACATAGGTTATACTACCCGTTGGTTCAGGTTCACCAGCGTTATGAGAATAAAGGTGAATACACGTAACCGGTTCAAGGATATATTCAATTTTGATATTCATGGTTTCAAAAATGGGTTTCATATAGGCATCATACATAGCCTGTATTTTCTTTTCAAAACCTTTTACATCAGTATTTTCAGGAAGCAGTAAATAAGTATAGACGCCAAAGTTTCCCCATGATCCGATCTCCTTAGGAAGATTGTTTCAGGAGGCCAGGGCATCAAATCTGAAATGGGAATTGGAAGGAACATCTTCAATAACACCTGTAACTTCATAAGTTCTGTCAGCGGTTGCCAGTGTTTTTCCTATGGGATTATCATCGCCGAAATATTTAGCAGCCGTCTTTTGGGTAAGGATGATCTTGTTGGGTTCCACAAGGGCAGTTTTTACTTCACCCTTTAAAACCCTGTAAGAAAAAACATCAAACATTGTGGAATCCACATAATTGAAATTATCTTCCATGAATTCCTTGTCCTTATACTTAAAAAGTGTATGACTTATATTGAAGAACCTCACATATGCCTCAACTTCGGGGTAGTCCTTTGCAACCTGTTGCCCAAAGGGAATTTGGGCAACTATCCAGGTGAACTGATCATCGGGTTCAGAAATTTTTGAGGAAACCCGGTAAATGCGATCCGCTTTTTTATGATACTTATCGTAACTGGTTTCATTGGCCGAGTATACAATCAGGAATAAGGCACTTGTTATTCCCAGGGTTAGCCCAAGAATATTCATCAGGCTATAGCTGAAATGTTTGAATATATATCTTAAGGTAGTTATGATAAGATTTTGAAGCATCTCCTTGTTTATAGGTTATTGGAAATCATTCGATGTGCCGAAAGTTAATAAATAAAATGATATCGTGCCATTTTACTGCTTTCATATAAAATTGAAAAAATAAGTAGGGGATATCTTAATTTTCTTGTATTATTGATGTGCCAAATTGCTCACATCATTTTATGAATTATAAAACCTTTGCAGTAAAAATTACGGTACTTTTTGTTCTCCTGATTAGATTTAATTTAACCTTCTCACAACAAATAACCGAAAATAATGACCAGTCTGTCTATCAGCCCATTGATTCATTAATTCATGATTACGAACAAAAAAACGGACTGAGAATTTACTACCAGCCCGAATGGTTTGAGAATAAAAAACTACACATCTCCGCGCTAGATCTTCCTATCCAGGATTTCTTGTATAAACTCAAGGAGACCGGAAAATGTTCCCTGATTACTTTGGATGAAGCATCATATGTTCTGGTATTGCCCGAAATAATGCCCGAACTCCCGGCAAAAAATGAAACCAATTCCGTTGTTATTGTTGGCAATATGCAGGAATTTGGCAAGTACAAAAGCGCCACCCTGAGTGGGAAGATTGTGGACGGAAAAAACGGAGAGCCTTTACCGGGCGCTCGTTTATACATTGGCAAGCTAAAAACAGGTACCTCTGCGGACAAACTGGGAAAATATTCTTTGGATTTGCCGGTGGGTGATTATGACATTGCACTTTCCTATCTGGGATACGAGGAATCTTTTCGTAAAGTAAGACTGGTAAGTACGGGCAATGCTGATTTTGAGATTTTCGAGAAATCGGTAAATCTATCGGAGGTAACAGTCACTTCTAATAAGGCCAATCATAATATTTCCTTTACACAAATGAGTCTTGTAAGACTCGATGCCAAGTTAATTAAGGAATTACCTGTTTCAATGGGTGAAGTAGATCTGCTAAAAAGCATTACCCTTCTTCCGGGGATACAATCAAGCGGAGAGCTAGGCACAGGTTTCTTCGTGCGCGGTGGCGGCGCCGATCAAAACCTAATCCTTTTGGAGGACATTCCTGTTTTCAATTCTTCCCATCTTTTTGGATTGACTTCAATCCTAAATCCCGATGGTATTGCAAACGTTACCCTTTATAAAGCCGGTATCCCTGCCAAATACGGAGAACGTGCATCTTCTGTTTTGGATATACGGTTGGGCGCAAACAATCAGGAAAAAGTCGCGGTAACCGGGGGAATTGGCCTTATCAACAGCAAGATAAATCTTGAACTGCCTCTTTCAAAAAATAAGGCAAATCTTTATCTCGGCGCACGTACTACTTATTCTGATTGGCTTTTGCATAAAATGCAAGATGTGGATTTGATGAATAGTTCTGCTGGATTCTCTGATGTTAACGGATTGTTTGTTTACAATGCAAACACTAAGAATAAGTTCTCTTTCTTTGGATATTACAGCAAAGACAGAATTAGTATTAAGAATTCAGATAGTTATAATTATACCAATTTACTGGGGTCGTTGCGCTGGAACCATATATACAACAGTAACCTTTTTTCGGCATTTGTTGTAGGTTTTAGCAAATACGAATACAATATGGATGAATTTGACTCTCTTCAAAGAGATGAGACGTACAAAATTAAGACCTCACTATTATACAAAACACTGAAATACAATATAACCTGGATCGCATCCAAAAATCATTCCCTGGATATCGGGGTGAATGGTGTAATCTATAATGAAGAGCCCGGTAAACTAACACCTTTCGACTCTTTGTCGTTAATTAGTCCCGTTGATCTGGCTTCTGAAAAAGCAGTAGAATACGCCATTTATGCAAGTGATAACATCACCCTAACCGACAAACTTGGGGCTGAAATCGGATTACGGTTTTCCGGATATAAAAATCTGGGGCCGGCAGATGTGTTTGTGTACAACCCTTCGGAGGTTAAATCGGAAGAATCAATTATAGATACCGCGCATTACGGAAAGAATAAAACCATTGCCTCCTACTCTGGTTTTGAACCCAGAATTTCCTTCCGATATACAATAAATGAAAATAGTTCATTTAAAGTAAGTTATAACCGGATTAACCAATATATAAACCTGGTTTCTAATTCCACAGTAATGAATCCGGCTGATTTATGGAAATTGAGCGACACCTATGTAAAGCCCCTGAAATGTGATCAATACGCATTGGGATATTACCGGAATTTTAAAAAGAATATGTTTGAAACCTCTCTGGAGATATACTACAAAAGATTAAAGAACATTATTGAATATAAGGATGGCGCTTCACTATTGGTAAATCCCACCCTGGACGCTGATTTATTAAATGCAAAGGGATATAATTACGGCATTGAACTTTATGTAAAAAAGAATTCCGGACGCTTAACAGGCTGGTTAACATATTCCTATTCGGCTTCAAAAAGACGCACAAATGGACAAACGACATCTGAACAAGTGAACAGAAATGAATATTTCCCTTCAGTATACGATAAACCACATAATCTAAATGTGATTGGAAATTATCATATTTCACGTCGCTGGAGATTCTCCTGGGCCTTCTCATACAGCACGGGACGTCCGGTAACTTTGCCCGAATACAAATATTCTTTAGGGGGAAACGAATTGGTATATTATTCTGACCGAAATAAATATCGCTTACCCGACTATCACCGGCTGGATATCTCCATTACCCGCGATGAATCACTTAAAATAAAGAAATTCTGGAAGGGCAGTTGGACCTTCTCAATAGTAAATTTATACGGTAGAAAGAATCTATATTCTTCTTATTTTCAGAAGGAAATCTCGGATTATAATTTATATGCCCTTTATATAATCGGACGACCATTGCCCACATTAACCTATAATTTTTCCTTTTAAACCGGTAAAATGAATAAAGTATACCTGTTTTCAGCGCTTTTAATTATAGCCTTTTCTTCGTGCCGGACACCATACGAACCGGATATAAATACCGACCAGCAAATTCTCGTAGTGGATGCTTTATTAACCAATCAGGCAGGATCAAGTTATGTCAGGTTGACATTGGCTATACCCTATGATTCGACCGGGACATACCCCCCTGTGCAGAACGCTACGGTTTACCTCACCGACAATAATAATACCGTAACTTACTTTGAAGAAACAAGTGCAGGCTATTATGAACCTTCAGATGATGGCTTTGCCGGGGAAAATAATGCAACCTATGTATTAACCGTAACAACTTCTGATGGACATACCTATGAATCTGCCCCGGAAACCATTCTGCCCAGTATGGAGCCTGTTAGTGTATACGGAGGATATGACAAGTTGGAATATTTAACAAAAGATGCTTTCGGGAAAACAATTAAGGTTTCTGAAAATGTTTGCGTCACTTATTTTGATTATACTGGGGAAAATACAACCCCGCGTTTCAGATATAATTCTTCCCAATTAGTTGAATACACTTTAATTAAAAATATGCTTTTCTTTTTCAATTGCTGGAAAACCGAAACCGATAACAGCTTGCGGTTCACCAATGAAAATTATGCCTCTTCCTCCATTGATGTCCATAAACAGGAAGTTTGTACTTCACCTCCTGAAATCAGCATTAAAGTTAAGGACATTATCATGAATCCCGATATAAATAGTTCGGATAACTGGATTTATAAAGATTCGCTGATTGATGCCTATGAATATAAGCGCATTTTGGAGATCAAACAATACAGGTTGAATGATGATTCCTATGCTTATTATAAGGAAGTGAAGAGCCAGTCAGATGCAGAAGGAAAAATATTTGATCCGATAATCTCTCAATTACAAGGAAACATTGCCTGCGCTACAGATGCTTCAAAGCCGGTTTTCGGTTTTTTTGAAGCATCCAATCTTAGTAATTTGTACTACGTTATCAGGCGCAACGGATTGGGTTCTACAGTGAGTTTTATAAGGATCAATAGTGTTGCTCCTCATACAAATGAAGGGTTTTTACTTGAACAAGTACCTGATTTCTGGATTCGTTAAGGCCTTACCTATGTATAAAAAATTGTATGTATTTTGTTTGATATCCTTTTGGGGTGCTTTTCAACTGGTGGCAGGAACGAATACGCCGGTGGAACAGGTTTCTATTGCTACAGACAGGGATGTTTATGTTGCCGGTGACTGGGTCTATTTCTCAATAAAAATACAGGATGCTGGGTATCATGTCAGCGATTTTGCGTACCTCACAGTCAGCAATAGCAAGCAGCGGCAGGTTTTTACCGGTTGTTTGAAAATAACGAACAACATAGCTTCGGGTAGTTTTTATTTGGCCGATACATTAACTACTGGTATCTATCAATTGGTTTCCTATACCAATCATTTGCGCAACTATGGAACGGATGTATATGCTGTCAAAAATATTCTGGTTGCCAACAGGTTTGATGCTGAATTAAAAAAGTTTTCTGAAGAACTCGTTTCCAAATCAACAGACACTTTATTTCAAACAGAACCGGCAAAAAACAACCCTGACCTGTGCGTTCAATTGAATAAAGAAGTGTTTTCACAGCGCGAACCAATAAGTCTTGATATCCGGCTACCTGATGCAATCGCCAATGCCCTGGTTTCGGTATCTGTAAGGAAAGCTGCTCCTGTAAACCTTCAGGGAAGAAGTACATATAGGAAATACCCTAACAGCGAAATTTGCTGTAAATATTTACCCGAACGCTCTGGAGTTATTTTGCAGGGATATGTTCATGACGTAAATAATAACTCTGCTGCAAATAAGACGGTATTCCTTTCCTGTGAAGATAGTTTGGCCAACCTTCAGTTTGTTCATACAAAAGAGAACGGAGAATTCAGGTTTTTTCTGAATCCTTATTATTTTGGAAAAAAGGTTGTCGTTAAGCTTGGGGGAGAAGACAAATCTCCTATTCAGATTGAAAGTAAGTATTTTGAAGGAATCGTTGGAACCCTGCCGGTGCAAATTCATGGAGATTTGGAAAGCTACCTGGAAACAGATCAGAAATATTTGGGAATCCAATGGTCCTTTAACGAGAAATATCGTCAGGAATACCTGGAGAAGAATACTGCAAAAAGCTGGCGACCTGAAGTATATTCCAGAGAAGGCATAGTGGTAAGACCAGCCGATTATGTGTATCTAAACGATTTTAAAGAAATTGCCCATGAACTTCTAATGTATTATAAAATCAGAGAAAAGAAAGATGATTTTGTGGGCTCCATAATTGACATCAACCAAAAAGAATTTTCCATACCGTATATTTTTCTGGATGGTATATTGCTGGAGCATGTTAGGCAAATAATTCCCCTAGATTCAAAGAAAATAAGGAGCATTTTAACGATCCCTAATGCACGGTTCTTGGGCGATCTAAATCTGCCCGGTATTTTGGACATTGCCACCAATAACGCTGAAATTGAAAAGGTTCAATGGCGATACTCGGTTGCTATGCTCGATGTTGAGCATCCCATGCCGAATTCGACCTATAAGGTACCTGAAATGGATAAAATACCCCGGCAAATCCCCGTTTATTTACCGCTGCTTTATTGGAATCCGGCTTTGCTGATCAACTCGGGTAAAACAAGTACTGCCACAATTTTTACCTCTGATTGTACCGGAACATTTGAGGTGATCATAAATGGCTTTTCATCTGATGGTAAAGAAATAGAATTCAGGAAATTATTTGAAGTGACTTCATTAAAGTGATGATTATGCGATATTTAAAATATGTCCTCTTTTTAATAGTATGTTGGCCGGTAGTTTTTATACAGGGGCAATCCACAATCGCTTGCACATGCGACACAATCCTTGATTCATTAATGGAATCCCAACTAGCCGGGGATTTATACCTGCAGCTAGACAGGGGTGTTGGTAGCCAATATTTTACCGACGAGTGGCTAAAGGGTGAGGTTTATCTGAGCAATAAAACTGTGGTTAGAAACAAATACCTAAAGTATAACCAGTATCTGGATAAGTTAATGTGGCTTACCCCAGCTAACCATCAACAAATAATGCTTGACAAAGAGCCTATTGAAGGATTTTGTATCAGCAACAACTTTGGAAATAAATATTATTTCCAAAAAATACCCATCAAGGTCGACATGTCGCCCGATTCCCTGCTTGTGTTTGGCGAAGTTTTATATCAGAATAAAATTTCATTATATGCCTATCGTAAAGTAATCCTTACCGGATATGAGGTGGCTTCAACCGGATCGTATTATAAAAATATTTATACAGTGAATACCATCTACTTTTTTATGCTGGAAAATGGGAGAACAATTGGTTTTAAAAAGTATAGAAAACACAATATCATTCAGCTCTTTCCTGATAAAAAAGATCAGATTGTTGCTAAATTAAAGGAATTAAAACAACGGCATTTCCGAAATGAAGCAGATTTAAAAAACATTACCAAGGTGTTAAATGAGGTTTTATAGGGTGTTTTGTTGCCTGTAAGAAAGCCATCCAGGTGTTCCCTGTTACCGCTAAAAATCAATATCATATAAATGTGCTCCGTCTTTTTCGAAATCAGTCACTCCCTGATCTGTCATGGGATGGCTGGTAAGTGATTTGATCACATCGTAAGATACGGTTACGGCATGGCAACCTGTTAAGCTTACCCGGTAAATCTGATCCACGTTTTTGAAACTGGCAGCAAGTACCTTGGTTGGCAATCCATAAAGTTTAATGCCTTTAACTATATCCGCTACCACTTCAATTCCATGCGATACTATGTTATCGAGACGATTAACATAGGGTGCAACAAAATCAGCACCGGCATTGGCGGCCATCATGGCCTGCTGTTGTGTGAATATAGCCGTGGCTGTTACGTTGATGTCTGCATTTTTAACCAGCTGAATAGCACGGTAACCCTCGTGGGTAACAGGAATTTTGGCATAAAAGTTATGTCCTATTCTGAATGTGTCCCTGTACTTTTTGGCTTCCCGTAAGATATCGTCTGCGTTGGCGCTAATGGTTTGAATATGAATCATCTTTCCGTCAATGCATTCCAGAATTTCCGGGATTGCCTTCGAAAGGGGTTTTCCTTCAGCCGCTAAAATGGTGGGATTGGTGGTTACGCCACCAATAGGATAATAGGCAAAAATTTCCTTTATTTCATCAATGTTTGCGGTATCCGCTAAATAAATCATACGAATGGTTTTAATTGACTATCTAAATTATTGTATCCGGAGAAAGGTGTTGTATCAGCCGGGGAGCATAGGTAGCACTGAGGGTACCGGAAGTTTTAGGCAGGGTCAAAGATAATGCAAATTGTGAAAGAATGTACCAGCACATTCCGTATACATAGCTGAAGTACCCTTAGGTCTCTTCCTGGCCAAACACATTTTCCGCAAAAAGCTTCTGATGCCGCTTTTCTCTATTGATTTCTCCTGTACTCTCCTCGCAGTACGCTGCGTACGAATGCACCGGAAGGATTCAGCATATCTGTGCCCCAGCCTCCCTTAGCATCTGCTCCGGGTTTCAGCGCAGCAGAAGATTCATTTTTATCGCATATTGACCACGTACACCAACTGATTTTGTTTTTGTCGAGAAATTCCCACCACAATGCTGATTCTTCAATATTTATGTTCCCATCTCCATTGGCAAATACAGTACCGTATTCACTCACAAAAAGAGCAATACCATTGTTGAGCGCTACCTGAGCCTTATCGCGCAATTCCTGCTTGTGGGTAGACGCATAATAATGCAAGGCGTAAGCAATGTTTTTTCCTTTAATCGGATTCATTGAGGCTTCATCTACATCCTGCGACCATGTTCTGGTGCCGCATACAATAATGTTCTTTTTATCGTATTGGCGAATGGCTTTTATAACAGCTTCGTGGTAAGGCTTTATGGAATCGGCCCATGATACATCATTCAGTGGTTCGTTATAGGGCTCATAAATAATGTTGGGATACTTTCCGTATTTCCGGGCAATATAACCGAAAAATTCTATGGCTTGCGGTGTGTGGCGCTGCCCGTGATGATCGTGCCAGTCAACCAGAATATACATCCCCAGTTTTATAGCAGCAGTCACTGCTGAATCTACTTTGGCTCTTTCTGTTTCAGGATGGGTAAGGTATCCACCCCATTCCACAGCCATGGCAGCACGTGTAAGCGTACACTTCCAGTCATCACGCAGCCATTGAATACAACTGTAGTTATAGTACTTCCCAATTTCCTGGCTCCAGAAAAGTGACATGCCTTTTAACTGAACGGGGATTCCATGCTTATCCACTACATAGTTGCCCTTCACACGCAACTGACCGTATCTTTCCACCGCGGTTTGCGCCATACAGCCGATACTTAAAAGAAATGCAAACAATGTCCAAATCGCAGCACCATAACCGACGCTCCGTATTCTTTGATGGTGATGTCCTTTCATGGTTTCCTGTTTTGATTTTTCACTTTATATTTTCCAAATATAAGTTAATTGTGATAAATTTTACTGCCATTCGGGGGTTGTGGGTTTTAATACCTGAAAGGAAACTGTTCCTGAGTTGAAATCACACAATTCATTACCTTGGGATGAAGAGAAAGCGCATTCTACAGAGATTGTACTTTACGGTTTTTTCTTGACTTCTCCTAAAAAATCGTACCACTATACCCATAAATACTAAAGCAAACTCCTTGTCCCATTTATGAATTTTTCATACATTGTTCTACCTAAAAATATTTCTAAAAAAAACATTATGGGCTTACTCGACAATCTCCTTAAAATAGCAGGCAGTAAAGTAACTGCTGCTGCCGGAAATCAAAATACCATCGGATCTGTATTTGATATGCTCAACAGCAGCCATATCGGTGGTGTTGAAGGATTAATGGAAAAACTTTCCGGTTCGGGCCTTGGAAAAATTGGCGATTCATGGATCAGTACTGGTAAAAACAAGTCAATTTCTGCTACCCAACTACAGAAAGTTCTGGGCAGTGATGTAATTGAAAAATTAGCAGCCAAGCTCGGCATTACCAATAAAGCCGCTGTGTCTATGCTGGTGCAGTATCTGCCCCTGATTGTGGATAAACTTACTCCCGATGGCAAAGCCAGCAGTTCAAAACAAATCAGCCTGCCCGATATTTTGGGAAAACTTCTGAAATAAAGCGTACATTATTTTTCAACCGGGCCTGAACGGTATATCTGAACTATATACCGGTATAGTCTTCATTTGGGTATACCAACCCAGGTAAAATATTAATGTTCTAACCCAGGGTTAAAAGTCGATGAACGTACTGATCATCCCTTCTTGTGCATGAAATATATATTTCACTAACTTCGCAGTATTAAACCACATACTATGAAGAAAATACTGTATACCCTATTTACCCTGGCTCTGGCTTTGCTGAGCTGCAGGAACGTGTCTTCACAAACCAGAGACCGCAGCACAGTGGATCTGAAGTATATTTGGAAACTGGAGGATATTTATGCCACGGATAATGACTGGAAAGCCGATAAGGATAGACTGATGGCCGAAGTACCCAGGTTTGAAACTTATAAAGGAAAACTCGGTTCCTCATCGGGCACCTTGCAGGAATTCCTTGATTTGTATTTCAATTTTTACAAACAATACTCCAGGGTTTATTCCTATGCTTCTATGAAATCGGACCAGGATCTTGATAACAATACGTATATGTCCATGATGCAGGAACTGCGTCAGGCCGATCCCACAATTGGAGCAGCCATTTCTTTTGTGGAACCCGAAATTCTCAGCATCGGAAAAGAAAAAATCGATCTGTTTTTAAAAGAAAATCAGGGACTTAAGGTGTACAGCATGTACCTTAATGAATTGTACCGTCAGCAAAAGCATGTACTCTCCGAAAAAGAAGAAAAGATCATAGCCCAGGCCTCTGCAATGACCCAGGCTCCATACTCCATTTACAGCGTTTTCAGTAATAATGAGCTTCCCTATCCCAAGGTTGTCCTTTCAAACGGCGATACCGTGCTGGTAAACAATGCCGGTTACAATAAATACAGAGCTTCAGCCAACAGAAAAGACAGGGAACTTGTGTTCAACAGTTTCTGGTCAACCATGAGCAGTTTCGAAGGCACCTTTGCTGAGCAACTGCTGGCCGGAGTCAATACCGATATTTTCATCGAAAGAGTGCGCAACTATTCCTCGGCACTGGAAAGCTCCCTTGACCGGTCCAATATTCCGGTAAGCGTTTACCATTCCCTTATTGACAATGTAAACAAAAACCTACCTACTTTTTACCGTTACCTTAACCTGCGTAAACGGTTGCTGAATGTAGACACCCTGAAATATTCCGATATTTATGCTCCGGTCTCGGGCAGCATTGATCTCGAATACACCTATGATGAAGCCCGCAATCTGGTCATCAATGCCCTGGCTCCCCTGGGTGCCGATTACCAAAACACCATCCGTAAAGCTTTTGATGAACGGTGGCTCGATATTTATCCCACTACCGGTAAAAGATCTGGCGCTTATTCAAATGGTTCGGCATATGATGTTCATCCCTTCATGCTCCTCAATTTTAATGGAAAGTATGATGACGTAAGCACCATGGCCCATGAACTGGGACATACCATGCAAAGCTACCTTTCCAATAAAAATCAGCCCTATCCGTTGGCCGACTATCCTACCTTCACAGCCGAAGTAGCCTCTACCTTCAATGAGGCATTGCTGAACGACTATATGGTGAAAAAAATCAAGGATGACAAACTGCGTCTTTCGCTTTTGCTTGATTTTCTGGATAATTACAAGGGAACTCTGTTCCGGCAAACCCAGTTTGCCGAGTTTGAACTGGCCATTCACGAGATTGCCGAATCGGGACAACCACTCACCAGCGATGTACTCAACAAAACTTACGGTGACATCATCAGGAAATATTACGGACACAACCAGGGGATTTGTATTATCAACGATTTGTATACCCGCGAATGGAGCTTTATCCCCCATTTCTATTATAATTTCTATGTTTACCAGTATGCCACTTCATTTACAGCATCCCAGGCGCTGGCTGAAAAAATACTTACAGGAGACAAAGCCAGTCTGGATAAATACCTCACCTTCCTTTCATCAGGGGGTTCCGACTATCCCATCAATCAGCTCAAGGCAGCAGGAGTGGATATGACTATCGATGAGCCCTTCAACAATGCCATTGCACTGATGAACAAAATTATGGATGAAGTGGAAGTAATTTTGAAACGAATGGGAAAATAAAAACCCGGCTGATAGGCTTTCGCCAAAAGGCTGATTAACAGGAAAACCTGATACCGGAAACATGCAGTATCAGGTTTTCATTTTTTGCATTACTTTAGCTTCAGAATATTAAAACCTATGTCGGGAAAAACCAATTTATCGGGACTGATACGATCCATGAAACCCGTTTTGAACGATGGCGATTATGTATATTGCATGGTGGGTGCAGAGGACAATATCGATGTTCATGAAGCAATTTGTTTTTTCAGGGAAAAGGAAGGACTTACCCAGATACTGCCCAAACAGGTTGCCGATGCAAGGCACATTACTTACGAATTTATCGCTTCATGGATCACCCTCACCGTACATTCTTCGCTTGAAGCAGTAGGCCTGACTGCTGCCGTATCAAAAGCCCTGGCTGAAGCTAACATCAGCTGCAATTCCATTGCCGCCTACAATCACGATCATATTTTTGTGGCCAAAAAGGATGCCGACCGGGCCATGAACATTCTTCGGGCTGTGAGCAAACAATAATGATTTGCTGCCAATTACTTGGTGCAAAACAAAACCTCCTCTTTCAGCTTAAAGCCATATTTGTTGGTTTCGGTTTCGGTAAAATGATTAATAGTTACCTGAAATCCGCATTTGATCAATCTTTCCTTTAATACATTTACAGTATAAATACGAACATGATCCTTTTGCCCGAAGTGTTTAAGCCGTTCCTGTTCATTATCAATCAATGGGTCCTCAATGATATCGCCTTCCTTAAAAGGAGTCTGAACGAGGCATGTTCCTCCTTTTTTTAATATCCTGAATAGTT
>JGI20214J51088_10002217_pt1 | contig 13045 bp, 7 predicted proteins | sample WetSurMetagenome_FD_51088 | JGI IMG/M metagenome (IMG submission 51088)
TGCAGCATGATTCTGGAGAAGGACTATTCTTCGGATTTAATTATCTGGGACCATGGTCAATGAAATTCTGGTCCGATAACAGATTCCCACCTGAAGATTCGGTTAAGTCGTGGGGTTTGCTCATGGAAACCCGCCGATATTTATATATTAATTCTCAGCTTGAGCAACACCGGCAGATACTTAAACCAGGAGAGATTTTTGAAGCTCCAAACAGTTTCACCGGGCTTTATAAAGGAGATCCAGATAATGCCAATGAACAGCTACAATACTGGCAGGCCGCATATAAGTGGGATTACACACGCGAAAAATACCTTTTTGGGGGAAATATGTGGAATGCAAATTGGAATAACCACTCTGCGATGAATAAAACTGATTTGCATTTTCAGCAGGTATATGATATTGTAAATAATGCAAGGAGAGTTGGTTACACGATTGCTCATGAAGATGATTTCTGGTTTAATGAACAGGGACGTGGAGTTTGGGAAGGTGTGGACTGGAAGCAGATAATTGATTATGCCGGGAAATCAGGGATCAGCTTCAAACTTTGGATGCCTCCAAATCATTTTGCAAAGAACACACCTAATGATCTGAATCAGAAAGACTGGCATCTAAATCCAAATACATCTCCAGGAATAACACTCTGGTATGGATATGGCTATTGTATGGGTTCTGATTCAGTCATCAACTATTTGAAGACATTCCTCCTGAACCGGCAGAAACGGTATGGCACTTATATAAACAGGTTTGATGGCTGGGTTGAGGCTCCCTGTTATTCTGCAAGTCATAATCATACACCAGGCCAGCCGTTTGTAGCACAGTACCGTAATACATTAAGACTATTAAAAGAAGTAAAAGATGCAAATCCTGATATGGGAATTGAAGGATGCAATTCAGGCGGAGAATGGGCTAACTGGGATAAGACGGAATTTCTTGAATCACAACAAACCTCTGATGGTGGTGGTGAAGATGATTTCTACCATTTAAGCTATTTCTGGAGTGTCCCAAAGATGATGATGATTGATGCTTCATCAGATTTCAAAGAGAAAGATATTTCCAGGCTACGGGCAGAAATGCTTATGCAAAAATTTTTAGTAAAAGAAATGGTTATTAACAGGTATATGAACCTGTATCATCCTAAAACAGAATATGCTGCTACATTACATTGTTTTATAGAGAAAACCAATGCCGACCGGTCAAAATGTATTATTTCACAGGATGCCTCTTCAGGGAACATGGTAAAAGTGTATCCCAAGGCTTTGCAGCCTGGATTGCTTTATTCTGTCAGATTCAGATACGGTCAGGAAAGCTATTTAAAAACAGGATATGAACTCATGCAATCCGGAATTACTTTTCGTGACACATGTGCAACACAGCTCATCTTTCTAAATCTCAATGATTTTCCCGGATCAGGAACTGACAAAATGAAACCTACTCCCCCTGTTATCACATCACTTCAGAAGAACACATTCTGCGGTCATAACGGAACTTCAATTAAATGGAAGTCGAGCACAGATGACGGTCTAATCGGAGGTTATCAGATTTATCGTGATAATAACCTTATCGACTTTGTAGCCATCGGGACTTTTTATTTTGATCAGTCTCAAGGCAACTCAGAGAAAGCACGTTATAAAATTGTTGCAATTGATGGCGATGGAAATACTTCACAAATAAAATAGCTAAATACTGTTTATTATCATGCATTTAAGGTAAAGACAAATGGAATTGTTTCAATTACAGCATTTAAACATTTGATCACAAAGCTCCGATAACATAATGTCTAAAATCATGATCAGTAAAAAACTTATTATTTCGGTTTTATTCTTTTTTTTCATTTCCGTTCACATCATAGCAGCAGTAATTCTTCCAAGAATTTTTGCTGATAATATGATACTTCAGCGTGGAACGAATATTCCTATCTGGGGATGGGCCGATCCGGGAGAACATATTAATGCCAGGCTTGGGAATCAGTCTTCAGAAACAATAACAGACGCCGATGGAAAATGGAAATTATTTTTTTCGTTTCTGGAAGCTGGTGGACCATTTGTACTAACAATTTTGGGCAAAAATAGAATTATTATCAATAATGTTTTAATCGGAGATGTCTGGATCTGTTCAGGGCAGTCAAACATGGAAATGCCCGTTGGAAATGTGGCTAAATGGTACTCAGGAGTACTTAATTACAAAGAAGAAATTGCCAATGCTAATTATCATCAGATCCGTTTGTTTAAAGAAGGAAGGATAGTTTCTGAAAAACCACAGGATGATTGTGAAGGGATCTGGTCACAATGCGGACCGGAGTCCGTTGAAAATTTTTCTGCTGTCGCTTATTTCTTTGGTAGAGAATTGTATAAGAGATTGGAAGTACCTATCGGAGTAATTGATGCTTCCAATGGAGGAACAAATATAGAGGCTTGGATAAGTAAAGAAGTACTTCTGTCCGATGCCGACTTTAAACATTCGCTTGATGATTTCAAGCAACAAATGGATGATTATCCCAGGCTATTAAAAATATATGAGCAACGGATGACACAACATCAAAAAGAGGTAGAGGAGGCCAAAGCTGCCGGGAAACCGGCCCCATGGCGTGAACCAATGCCTCCTGCCGGTCCTGGCGACAAGAATACACCAGGAGGATTATACAATGGAATGATAGCCCCATTGATGCTCTGCCACATTGCTGGAGTAATTTGGTATCAGGGAGAAAACAATACCGGAAATGCTAGACTTTATGAAAAATTATTTCCGGCATTGATCAGAAACTGGCGACAGGATTGGGGTATGGGAGATTTTCCATTTTACTATGTGCAGCTGGCAGGTTTTAATACCAACCAGACGTGGTGGGGAGGTGGAGAGAAAAACTGGATATTGCTTCGCGAAGCCCAGTTAAAGACTTTGTCAGTTTCAAACACAGGCATGGCAGTAGCCTCCGATATTGGTGATGCCAACGATACTCATATGAAAAACAAACAGGAAGTTGGAAGGCGTCTGGCTCTTTTGGCGCTTGCAAATACTTATGGCAAAAATATAGTCTGCTCAGGTCCGATATACAAGTCTATGGAGATTAAAGATAATCGGGTAATATTGCTTTTCTCTTTTGTAGGTAGTGGATTTATATCAAAGGAAAGCCTGGAAATAAAAGGCTTTACTATTTCGGGAGCAGATAAAAAATTCCATGATGCAACTGCAGTTATCAGGGGTGATATCATTGAAGTAAGCTCGAGTAAAGTTGCGAATCCGGTCGCTGTGAGGTATAGTTGGAAAGATTACCCTGATGCCAACCTGTGTAATAAGGAAGGTCTTCCTGCTTCTCCGTTCAGGACCGATAATTGGTCTGAATAATTACCATGGTTGCTCATGTGACCATAATCAATGTCAGCATTGAGCTTTTCACCTTTTCCATGGCAATATAACCTGGTCTGAATTCAGACCAATTATATTTCCCATTATCAAGTTAATTTTCCTGATTTGTTATCAATTACCTTTCTGATACAGACAATTTTCAAGTTATTATGTAGATTTATAGAAACCAAATTCATTCTTAGAAACATATCACCAGAAATCAGGCTTTACATTTGTCCCCCGCTTCCTGCAATCGGCACAAAATTTATCTGTGCTCCAAACATAGGCTCCTAGATTGTCGCCATCAGTTATATTCCCATAATAATAGTGTGGAAGGAAACATAATGGCGGAAATATCCAGCCACAACCAGCATATACTTTATGACCGGTTTTAATATGCACATCCCTGTTATCAATAAATATTCTCTTGGTATTGACAGCTGAAACAAAAAAATATCCCAGGGCCTTTTTATCTCCTGATATGGATTGAATATTTCCATAAACCGGCGAAGGTATTTTATCGTATATACCTCCGTTCGTCTCATTTAAACTTTTTAATATATTAAAGTAATCAAATATTTTTTTCTCCAGTGAATACTGTTTCACCTTGATGCTGTATCTGATACTCAGCCGGTCATCTTCCGGGCCGATAGATATTAACGGGAACCTTTTTATGTCACCAGCCAGGTTATTTGCTGTAGATTTAACAAGAATTGTACTAGACACCTCCGAGGTCCAGCAGTGGAGCTGTTCAGGTGGAATATTTACCCATGTATTGAAAGTAACGGCTCCGGAAGTCTGACTAATGCAGTAATGACTATCACCACCCAGATTTCCAACCCTTATATACTCCGGCATGTTAAATTCCCAGGTCTCTTCAAACTCCCATTTTAAATAATGTATTCCTTCAGCCGGTGCCCTGGTATTAAGGAAAATATCAAGCCACCCTTCCTGTGTGACAATATCACCTTCAATATGCGTACGTTGTTTCTCTTCAAAAAACAGACTGTCAATTGCCTGAACATCAATCATCATCTCCGGGGTCGATTCATATTGGACACCATCTTCATCAGTTATATGAAGTGTATATGTAACACCGGGTTCACCATGAAGGCATGTATCTATTGTCTCATACCAGCCACCTGCTACCTGAAGAAGGTGAAAATCATTGCCTTTATCATCCGAGATATGAACTGCTGCCCCAGATACAGGTTCAATTCTAAAAATATCCTGAGTTGTGTAAACAGAACCGGATTTTGTCAAGCGAATTCTGAAAGGACCGGGTTCATTCGTAATTTTTCCTTCAACCACAAGCCGGTATTCCAGGTCACTTTTAGTCAGTTCAGGTTTGAAAGTATCAATGCAGGAATTGAGTAAAAAGTTCAAACATATAAATGGCAGGATTATATGAGAGAGACCTTTGCTTTTCATAAATATCAGTCTTCAATATAAATATCGCTTTTAGCATTCAAAAGTTCACCATCATCGGTTATTCCAACTATTGTAACAACGAAGCTTCCATTAACATCTCCGGCATAAAAATGAATGGCAACTTCTCCTGAGTTGTCGATCCTTACTTTGGGTTCCCATAAAAGCAAATATCTGAAATCAGGAATCCGGTTCAGAGAATCTGTAACAGAATAATCCGGTGGTGAAAACCTCCATTCACTTTGATTAGCCATAGGATAAATGAACCTTGTCATATTTGGCAGAGCTTTAACACTATTAAAGTCCGATTTTTTCGTATGTATATCAATAATTCCGCCAAAAGTAAAATCTTTATAATAATATGTATTGGGAAGAACAGCCAGGCGGTCTATTTCTCCGACAGAGATATTTGCTATTCCGGCATAGTTGTCATACAGAACCCCATCAAGGAAAACNCCAGGTTTATTTTCAAGAGGAGACAGTGNCAACGGATCAATGACTGAAATATCAGATTCTCCCCTTCTTTGTGTGAATTTAACTGAGGGAACCAGTTCGTAAAAGTATTCTCTCAATGAATCAAGACTGATATATTTACTCAATTCCAGCAGCTGGTAAGGTTTTGTATAAAAAACAGAACTGTCTGCCATGCCTTTGAAAGGTGAAATTCTTAAAGAATACTGCTTTTTGAATCTGTTTTGCAGCTGAAAATGTACGTATTTCTCCTGTAAATAAGCAACAGCATCTTTTTTAAGTTGGAATAAGCGGTTATCCGGTGGATTCCTGAATCCATTCCAAAATGATTCTTCCAGGCTTATTCGGGTTTCCTGGTCAGGCAATGTAATAACAATATCCTGTTCTCCCTCTTTTGGTTTCAGAATGAAATTAAAAACACCCTTGCTGTCAGTAATATTGCTTTTAATGTCAGTTCCAGGTCCTGGTACTGATGCGGTAACAAACGCACCAGGAACGGCATTACCCGCAGGATCCTGAAGCTTACCAGACAATCTTATTCCTTCATAATCTGGCATATAGACAATTTTTTCAGGATCTTTAACTACAGCAAATTCGTTACTTTTGCCGGCATTAAAAATCATGTCAGGTTCTTTCCGGGAAACCGATACGGAGAAATTACCTGAAATTGACTTGCCTGTCAAACCTCTGGTATTTATCTTTATTGTTACCTTTTCACGTGCAGAATATTTCGTTTTATCAGATGATATCTTTAGCTTATTAACATTTGCAGGGGTCTCAACTATTTGTGTTTTACTTTCAGAGTAATCAAGACTATCCCGTGTATTTATCAAAGGCTGATCAGGATTCACAATGATCAGCTCTTTTCTGCAAAAGGATGTTTCACCGAAGTTTTTCATCCAGTTAGTATAAGCCAATATGTAATACAGACCTGTCGGAAGGTTATCCGGTATTTCAAATTCACCCAGGCCTTCTCCTTGCTTCAGCAATATTTTTTTTCTGATTATTGAGGTATTCTCACTACTGACAAGTTCAATGAAAGCTATACTGCTTATTTCTTTTTCAGGAAATAATGAGGAGACACAATAAATTTTAAACCATACTATTTCGTTTGTAAAAACACTCTCCTGAGAAAGGATTATTTCAAATTTCTCTTTTGGGCAGCTGGTTTTAAGATGTATATCATTATTCTGACCTGCAAGATCATTCCAGCATATTGTAACACAGGTAAGTAATAGATAGACTTTTATTTTCTGTTTCATAACCTGGTTTTATTTCCAAAAATCCGGTTTAATATTTGTTCCGTAAAAACGACAATCGGAACAAAAATCAGCGTTACAATATACCTTTGTGCCTTTACCTGAAATTGTGCCAAAATAGCTTTTAGGTATCCAGGGGAGCTGTTCAAAGTCGTAGTAATAACAACCTTTATATGCGCTTATAGTCTCAACATTATGTTCAGACTTATCAATGAATAGTCTTTTTTCCTTAACTGAAATTGCTGAAAAATAGCCTAAAGCCCTCGAGGAGCTATCGCAACTCGAAATATTCCCGTAGATCTGAGCAGGAATTTTGTCAAAAATACCTCCAACATTCTCATTTACATCCATCAACTGTTTCCAATAGTCATATAGTTCCCGGCTGATAGATGATTGTTTTACAAGTACACTATACCTGATATGAAGTTTATCTTCCCCCGGGCCCAGTGATTGAATACGGAGTCTTTTTATTTCATTTACCGGACTATTTGCGGTACTGGCTATAATGATTGAATTAGAGAGCTTGGTCACCCAGCAAACTCTTTTATCATCCTTTATATCTATTCTTTCCCATGAAATATCATCCGGTGCTCCGGGACCAGAATGCTCAACCATGATATAATCTGTCAGCATCCTCACCTCCCACGTCTCTACATACTCAAAGAACCAGTATTTTGTTTTTGATTCATTGTCGTGTGTATCAATAAGAATATTCAACCAGTTATCTTCGTAGGTCCTATCTCCTTCAAACCTGGTATGTTTATCCTCTTCGTAATAAACACTGTCGATACCGGTTACATCTTCCATCAGTACAGATGATGATTCATACTGCATTCCTTCTTTAGTGTTTATTGAAAGGGTATAGGAATAACCGGGCACTCCTCTAAGGTTTTTATTCTCTGTTTCATACCATCCATTATCATCCCCGATTAATTGATAGATATTTCCATGATCATCCATAATATGAACATCAGCATATGTAACGGGTTGAGGATAATACATTACATCCACAGGAATTGAAGTAGTAAGTTTTACTTTAAATGGCCCCTCCTCATTTGTAATTTGTCCTGCCACAACCATTACGGGATCTGAATCATTCTCATTCAGTTCAGGGATGATCTGTTCTATACAGGAATCAGCCAGGAGGATGAGACTAAAAAATACAAGTAGTAATATATTCCTTGGCTTATATATCATTAAAATTTAATATTATATGTTAGTGTTGGTATCATCGTTCCAAAAATAGAAAGCTGATAGGCTACGAATTTTCCTCCCTCGCTTTTAAAATATACCGAATAGGCATTTTTTCGCGCGGTAACATTGTAGAGAGATAATGTCAGTGAGCTATGGGTCAACTGATTCTTTTTCAGATTACCATTTACAGTAAACGACAGATCAGTACGGAAATAGTCGGATATCCTGTACTGGTTATATTTTGAATATTGAAGGAATACCTGATCGCCCAGCTGATACTTGGCTACAGGATAAGTAATTGGCCTTCCTGTAGAGTAAGTTATTCCAGATGAAATTATAAACCTTCGTGAAGCTTTCAGATTGGCTAACAGATTAAAATTATGGGGTTTATCATAATTTGCCGGGAAAAATTCACCATCATTGATAAGCTCTTCCCTGAATTCAGAGACCGATTTAATTAATGTGCGGGAATAAGTATAATCTATCCTGCCATAAACCCTGCCTCCTGATTTTTCAACAGACAACTCAATGCCATAAGATTTACCTTTCCCATTCACGATTTCTGTTTCAACATGATCATTTAATAGCAGATCAGCTCCTGCCTTATATTCTTTAATATTTTCAACCCATTTGTAAAATACTTCCGCTGAAACTTCTATTCTGCTTTTGTTAAAGCTTTTAAAATAACCTGCAGAAAACTGGTTCCCTGTTTCAGGCAGGAGGTAAGTATCGCTGAGTTTCCAGGTATCAGTTGGTGAAATAGCCGTAGTATTTGATAGCATATGGATATATTGAGCTGTTTTATTGTAACTGAACTTAAAAGAACTGTACCTTCCTGTTGAATAATTCAATGAAAGCCTCCATTCAGGATTGAAGTAAGTTTTCCCGATGTGGTTCTTATTATAGAATAGGGTGTCAGTTATGTTCTCTTCCTCAAATGGCAAATTATTTGCATAAATAAATTTCTTGCCATCATCCATGGAAATCAATCCTGAAAGTCTTATTCCACCCTCAATTTTTATATTCCCTGAAAGATTATATTCAGTTCCTGCGTAGATTCCATACTCCATTGCCCGGTCATTTGATGAAGATATCGGAGTAATATTGGAATTGTTAAGAACCTTCCTTTCTCCGGGATTAATTGAATAAAAGTTAAACGCAGCGCCAAATACATATTTCATCCGGGCATCAGTCATATACTCAAAATCATTAATGAAAGAGATATTAGTAAGATTGTGAGTTAAACTGAAGGACTGGTCAGTTGAATTTTCATTGGAAATTTTGTAACCAAACAAGCTGGAGATCAATGAAGTACTTAATTTTAGTTTAGAGTTGAATTTATGTTTCAGAATCAAAGAGGCAATTGTGTTATTATAATTGTAGGTTGTATCGCTGTGCAGCTGGAATTTATCGTTGCTGCTGTAAAAATTAATCAGCAGGTTATTATTATCATTCAGCCACAGGTTAATTTTTGCCTGGGCATCATTGAACCCGGCCTTGCTTTTATAAAGATCTGCAACCTTTATTTTTCCTAAAAGCCAGTTTGAATATGTACTCCTGAAACTTGTCACGAAAGTAGATTTTGATGAAAACAAAGGTCCGTCAAGATTCACCCTTGCTGAAATAGGACTTATACCTGCTGAACCGGATATTTTTTTATGATTACCTTCAATTGTATTTATTTCGAATACTGATGAAATACGTCCGCCATATTTAACAGGCATGCTTCCTTTGTATAGGGTTGCATTTTCAATTATCTCTGAATTAATAGCTGAAAAATTCCCAAAAAAGTGAGATGGATAGTAAAGAGTTGCCTGATCAATCAAAATGAGATTCTGATCTGTATTTCCTCCTCTTACATTGAACCCTGATGTACCTTCTCCAACTGTCTGGACACCAGGCATTGTAAGCAGGCTTTTCATCACATCTGCTTCGCCGAGAAGCGTGGGAATAGATCTGATATTAATTATATCAATCTTTTCCATTCCAATGTGAATCTGACCAAGAGAACCTTCGCCTTGTCCGACAATAACGGCTCCTTCCAACAAATTCATTTTAACTTCCATTTCAACATCCAGTTTCCCGTCAGAATATAAATTAATATTTCTTTTGGCAGCTTCCATACCGATGCAGCTGAAATTAACAATCTGGTTACCCACCGGCAATGTAATTTTATAAAATCCGGTAGCATCAGATGATGCGCCTTTCTGCGTTTCAGTAACATATGCATTTCCTCCGATAATGGGATCACCCGATTCAAAACTCTTTAAATAACCTGATAATGTTGCTGTTTTAGAGTTGTTTTTTCCGGGAACTCCAATATTTATTATTTTATATTGAAGCTGAAGAAGTTTTTCCTTCGAAACTTTATTATCAGATTGGATTACTTTTTTGGTTTCTCCGATCAGATTAGTTCCGGGGAACAGGTTTGACAATAAAAATCCTGGGTAAATCACTACCTGATTCTCTTTTGACACAAAGAAATTAACAGGTTTATTTAAAAGAATTGTTTCAAGGCATTGATTAAGTGAAATTTCATGAAATATTCCTGTTACGGAAATGCTACTTATTGTTTTCTCATCAAAGAAAAATTTGACGGGGTATTTTTGTTCAATTTCAAAAATGAAGGATTTTAGCGGCACCTGCTGGAAGCTCCCGGTTATATAGACAGGAAGGTCCCTGGCATTCAGACAGAATGTTGAAAGCAGAATTATCAGTAGTGAACCTAATCCGTTTTTTATAAAAGTACTTGCAGGGTCCTTCGTAGCATTACCTTGTTTCATAATCATTTAAGTGTATCAAAGTAATTCAGAACAGCGATTATGCTTTCAGGATGGCGGTCATTGATTTTCAATTCATTTTTACGGATAAACCTGTTTAGTTCGGCACTATGCAATGCCAGTAATTTAATAAATTGGTTCTTTGATCGAAAACTTACATATCCGCTTGCAGTATTAATAAAATATTCATAGGAATTTGAGAATTTTCCCTGTCCCCCCGCAGATATTCCCTCCACACTTTTTACAGGTTTAATGAAAACTGATGTATTGCTGACAGTGACCTTTTCATATAATGCCTTGCCCCTGATACCCGGTAATTCAATATATACAAAATGATGATTCCTGTTCTTTACAGAATCGGTAAAGGAGAACTCAGCCAGATTCTCTTTACTGATAACCACATACTTTTCTTTACTTTTTTCCGGATAAAATATTATTATCTCATTGTTATACACGTCAAAATTCATCAGTATATCCGAGTAATGTACTCCATCATATAAAATTTCGGCTTTAGGCCAATATCCCTCCATCAACAGTGGACTCCCCAGATATCTCTTCTCATATATCCATTTCCGTCCGTTAATAATATTATCTGATCCGGAATAAAACTTATTAAGAAGTATTTCATTAAGACAATTCTGGGCGGTGGCTTTTTCGCCAAAAAGAAAACAATATAAAATGAAAATACACAATAAATAACCTCTAAAATGCATGGTTTTGAAAGTTTAAGTGCAAATATATATTTCATTTCGTTATGCTCCTAATGAAAACGAACTAAATTTCATATATATAAATTTATGCATAATCACAATTCATGCTTAACAAAGTGACGTTTTACATGTATAAAAAGATAGCAAAATCATCTAAATTAAACTCATCTTGAAGTTCAGAAGTAATATTGAATTTGCTTATAGTTTTCAAAATTGTCACCAGAAATCAGGTTTAATATTAGTACCCCGTGCCCTGCAATCGGTGCAGTAATTATCATCATAAACCCATAGTTTAATGTCAGTATGGGCAATTGTAGTAAAATAAACCCATCTGGAATAAATATATGGATTAGGATCAGTTAAATAGACACAATTTCCATAAGGGTTGAATGTAGCCACTTTATGATTGTCAGGATTAATAAAAATCCTTTTGGTTTTCACACCTGAAACACAAAAATAGCCCAATGCTTTTTTAGTTCCTGAGGTTGATTGAATATTTCCATAAACAGGTACCGGAAGTGTAGTGTATATTCCTCCGCCATCTTCATTAATTTTTTTTAATTCATTCCAGTATTCATATAACTCTCTGTTCAGAGAATACTGCTTAATTAATATGCTGTAGCGGAAATGCAATTTGTCTTCGCCAGGGCCCAGCGATTGTATGGGAAACCTTGTAATATCACTTTCATTACTATTTGCAGTAGATTTGATAATGATTGATTTAGATGGCTTGTTAACCCAGCATACTTCTTTTTCCGGCTCAACTACCACGGGTTCGTAGTTATAGTAATGTTCAGATTCTAAAGAACCATGTATAACGTGCACCAATTCCGGCATTCTTATTTCCCAGGTTTCCTCAAATTTCCAAAACCAGTATGTTGTTCTTCCATCCTCGTCATGAGTATCGAGAAGAATATTCAGCCAATTATCCTCAATGGGTATATTATTCTCAAATCGAGTTTTCGTAACCTCTTCGGTATAAACACTGTCAATATCCGGTACATCCTGTAATAATTCCTGGGTTGATTCAAAATCATTACCCTCTCCGTCGCTTATTATAAGTGTATATGTAGTACGGGGAAGCCCTTTCAGGTTTTTATCTTCCGTTTCATACCATCCGTTTTGATGGTCAACAAGCTGATAAATGTTTCCTTTATCATCGATTATTGTTATATCTGCGCCCGTAAATGGTTCAGGGGAATACAACTGATCAACCGGTCCTGATTTTGTGAGATGAACTCTAAAAGGGCCTGTCTCATCAGTTATCAAACCTTCCACTACCAATAAACTTTGAGTATCATTTTTTGAAAGCGAAGGAGTGAATTTCTCAATACATGAAGAAAGAATAAGTAAAGATCCAATAAAGATCAGCAGTACATTATCAGCATTTACTATTTTCATTTCTTAATGTGAAACTCTGTTATATCAGGCAGGAAGTTATTTAAAAGGTGTAGACAGATAACCTTCAATATCGGTCCAGTGCTTTAACATTATCTTCCTTTTAAGCTTTAATTGTCCTATGAGATCCGGACCGAGCAGGAAAGTATCTTCATAAGTTTTAACCTTGGCATGACAAATAAGTTGCATTCCACCATTTTCCAACAGGCTAATCAGTTCCTGTGTATTATCGAGCTCATTTCTCATAATTTCATTAAAAGCCTGTAAATCAGTATCACCTGTCCATGTTACACTTTTATCTGGTCTGTGAGGTGGCTTGCTGAGTATTTCTTTATTACGATCCCTGATGGCTTGGGCTTCACCGAAATTTCCACAGCTCCTCATAATGCTGCAATGTATACGAAGAGCTTTTGCCATGTTTTTAATGAAGCCATTCTCAGGAACAGTTTCAGGTAACCCTTCCATC
>JGI20214J51088_10002218_pt1 | contig 13044 bp, 10 predicted proteins | sample WetSurMetagenome_FD_51088 | JGI IMG/M metagenome (IMG submission 51088)
GTTGAAGCTTTAATCGTGCAAGCACTCGTTTCCAATGTCCAATGTGACAACGTAGGGGTGATAACGCCCCACAATGCTCAGAAGGGCTTGCTCAGGAACATGCTCTCTGAAGGCAGCAAGAAGGTTCGGGTTGATACGGTTGAGCGGTACCAAGGGGGAGAAGCAGACTTCATAGTAATCTCTTCCACCGTTAGTGACCCTGATTACGTGCGCGGTGAGAGCGAGTTCCTGCTTAACCGCAACCGCATTAACGTGGCTATTTCACGTATGAAGAAGAAAATAGTCATAGTGGCAAGCAGGTCAATTTTTGAGTTCATGCCAGGAGACGCCAAAGACTACGATAGAGCTCTGCTTTGGCGGGGTATTTCACAGGCAGTTGGGTTCACGGCTAATTCGAAACCTCTGTGGTGGGGTAATCTTTCTGATTTTCTGGGGAAATCTGCACCTGAAGTGAACGTGGAAGTTTACGCTAAAACTTCAAGAACACCATCTAGCGAATCTAAACAACTAACTGAGCCGAACCCAAAACAGGCAACTGAAGCTTGAACAGGTTCTTGCCACACAACTACANCCTTCGGAAGCGTTTACTTGAGTTTCTGTTTTATGACTGCCTGCGGAGTAAGGGTAGCTATCTTGTACTTCAGGTTGTTTGGACCACCATTGCGCAGCAACCAACCCTTCGTTGCCATGCGGGAAAGATAAGTGGAAACCGTGCTTAAGCTGATGGGTTCTTTAAGGTCCTGCTCGAACACGGATTGAATCTCCTTGGACGAAAACCACACGAGCGGAAAACTCTTCTGCACAACAGAGCGAACCTTCTCAAACCTGGAGGAAGTATTCACTGAAGGAGCATTTCCAGCGTTAACATTTGGGGTTTCTCCGGGCATGCCGCCGAGCAATTCCACCAAATCCAGAAGCCGTAAAGCCTTATCCCTAGTTATTTGGCCTTCGAAGGCTAAGGTGTATCGGTTGCCTTCGCTGTCGAACAGCTCCACACGCATTTTCCGAGCAGGCACTTGCGTTTTTCACCTGAAGGTGGCGTTCACAACTTTACACTTCACACCTTATAGCTGTTATGGTGAAGAGTGTANAAATAANCGCTTGAAATATAGCGTGTTTTGCTGAATNGGNGTTGTTTTGTAGGTTTTTTGGAATTACGGGTTTCACAGATTTTTGGTTTGAGAAAAGGGTTCTTTGTTCAGCCTGATTCGGCATCTGCAGTAGAAACGTAGGGGTGTGTGCTTCACAGTAAACAGGCAGGAAGAGGGTAACTTTTGTGGATTCAGGGTTGCTGTGGAGACATTTTCAGTGGTATTTCACATGGGATTCACAGGTTTGTGAAGTTGTGATGATTATTCCCGGCGTTTAAGCTGAGGAATTAAAGTGTATGTAGAGTTCTTGGAGAATTATATTCGAAATTTTTTGGCAGGATGAAAAATTCGCTTGTTTTTCATGTTAGTTGGATTGGAAAACACGCACACCCCTGTGTTTCCTCTCGAACACTTTTAGAAGAAAACAGTTGGTGGTGACGTTTAAAAATTCGTTCAGTACTTATCTAAATTCTTTAACAGTAATAATTAATATAGTTACGGATGCTTTTACCTATCAGAGTATATTTCTTATAGATAGATATCATACATATTTTTACAAAGATATTTCAGAGGTTCCAGTAGAAACTCTGGGGTGTGTCTGTTCATTCTTACCTTGTCTTGACGAGGAAATTTCTTGGGTTTTTAGGATTGTGTGGTGTGAGATTATTTTTTTGTACTGCATCCTTTATCTGTTCCACACGAAATAAGGGTGCTACCTCTGCAATGTGTGGGAAGAATTATGGGCAACCAAAATCTGCTGGATGACGTGTTCGAAAACTTCGTGAATCAAGCTAAGCTCTTCAAAGATCGTGAGGTTCTGAGACATGATTATTTGCCTGAGAAGCTTCCTCANCGTGAGGACCAGATTCGGGTATTGGGTCAAGCTGTGGCGCCTGTTCTGAAGGATTCAAGGTGTTCTAATATCTTCATTTACGGGAAAACTGGAACAGGAAAAACTGCGGTCACGAAATATGTGTTGAGTCATTTGGAGTCGAAGGCGAAAGAGTATGGTGCACCGGTAAAGTTCTGTTATGTGAATTGCCGGATGACTGGTTCAGAATACCGAGTGTTTGCCAGTTTAAGCCAGAGTTTGGGTGTGACTATTCCGTTCACAGGGCTTTCTGTAGGCGAGGTGTTTGACCGTTTTTGCACATGTTTAGATTCTGCGCGAACCATTTTCATCGTGGTTCTGGATGAGGTTGATGCACTCATAAAAGCCAAGGGTGATAGTTTGCTGTATGAGTTGACTCGGATAAACGAGGCTTTGCATAAAAGCAAGGTTGCNATAATTGGGATTTCGAATGATTTGCGGTTGAAGGAGTTTCTGGATCCACGCGTTTTCAGTTCACTCAGTGAAGAGGAAATGGTGTTTCGGCCTTACGATGCAGGTGAGCTGCGCAACATTCTGCTGGAGCGTTCCAAGTTGTCGTTTTATGATGGGTGCCTTTCGGAGGGTGCTTTGAGTGTCTGTTCGGCTTTGGCAGCTGCAGAGCATGGGGATGCTCGTCGTGCATTGGATTTGCTGCGGGTTGCGGGTGAAGTTGCAGAGCGAAATGGTTCTGCGACGATTTCTGAGGAGCATGTTCGAGAGGCTGAGAAGCACATTGAGCATAACAGAGTTGTGGAGGCTTTGACGAATTCAACTCTGCACAGCAAGTTGGTGCTTCTGAGTATTTACCATTTGAGCAAAGCGAGTGGTAGTAGCGCATCAACTGGGGAGATTTATGACGTTTACAGCGAGTTGTGCGGGGAGATGGGGACGAGTTTGCTTACGCAGCGGCGTTTGGGGACTTTGGTGAATGAGTTAGATGCCATGGGCCTCTTGAATTCCAAAGTTGTGAGCATGGGTCGATATGGCAGGACAAAGAAGATTCGGCTAGAGATTTCTCGCACGCTGATTCAGGAGGTTTTTGGGAATGATTCGAGGCTTGGGTCCTTGATTGGGTTTGAACCAAAACACTTGCCCAAGAATACTCATGGAAGAAACTGAATAGGGTTTGCGGTGCTGAGCGAAGATCGTCTGTGGTGTAGCTTCATCTGTGATTTTTCTTCTATACCCCCTATCGAAAGGCGTCTGTAACTTATTCGGGCTCTGTTCAACACACAGATTGTAAAACGAGCTTATTGTCTGTCTTAAAAAGTCTTTAAATGTCTTTTTCTGTCCCAAAATGTCCTAAAAAGTCGCAGAATATCTTGAGTTTAAGCTCTGGATAAGGTTACCTGCCTCTTCTTCTTAGTGCTGAGGTGTTTTCTTAGAAGGAGAGGACTGTTATTTGCATCGTCTGCAGGTTCACAACTGGCACTTTACCCGGGGTTGGCATCAAACCGAGTTTCGCCATGTAATCCGTTTGGTCCTGCCATCCGCCGCTGTTCACGACGAGGACGCCTCGGTGGTTAAGGTAACCTAAAACGTGAATGTGTCCTGCGTGGAAGATGTCTGGAACCCTGTCGATAACCATGAAGTCCCGGTTTTCTGGGGCCAGCGTGGTTTTTCCTCCGTAGATGGGTGCGAGGTGTCTGCCCTGCACGAGGAGCCTCATAGCTTTCTCCGGGTGCGATTGTTCTGTTCCCGGGACGGTTCCGATGATGTCGTCTAGGCTTCTGCCGTGGTACATGAGGACTTCGACGCTGTGGAGGCTGACGCTGCAGGGGTTGCCGAGGCTGTAGATGGTTCGGTTTCCCTGCTGGGTGGGGAAGTAGTGTTCAGCTATAGCTGGCTGCGGGAGAGCTTTTCTGGGCGCGTCGTGGTTTCCAGGTGACACAACTATTTCTATGTGGTCTGGGACTTTTCCGAGAACTTTGTGTGCATAGGCGTATTGTCGGTGAACGTCTTTGATTGTGAGTTCTTTGGATTGCCCCGGGTAGACTCCGACGCCGTCCACGATGTCTCCTGCTATGAGCAGGTACTTGGCGTGGCTGGCTATTTCGCGCATCTGTTCGTCTCCCCATTTGCCCTGAAGCCAGTGGATAAAGTTCTTGAAGGCATCTTTAGTGAATTTGTTGCTGCCCATGTGGATGTCTGAGGTGAGGACAGCGTAGACGGGTTCGTCTGCGCGGTGGCTTGGTTTTTGCCCGACTTCGGGGAAGATTATGTCTTCGGCGAGGAAGAGGTTCCCTCTGGTTTTCTGGACGGCTGCACAGATAACTTGGTCAAGCAGAAGCATCTGGGCTCTACGGTGGAGCTCTTCGGTACCCTTGGTGGGGATTAGTATGGTTGCGGATGAGTCGAGGTCTTCGATGGTCACCATCATCTGCTGTTTGGCGTCTCTTTTCTCCGTGACCATACCTATGATTTTGAGCTTGGTTTTGGCGGGGGATTTAAGGGCTTCTTGTATTGGCGTGGCGGCTTTAAGGTCCATTCGCTGGCGAAGGAGTTTCTCCATCCGTTTGAAGCGGTCCTGGAAGTACTGCTGGTACTCTTCGATGGTGCCGTTGCTGGTGAGTTTGCTGGTGGGGTCTTCGATAACTTCGATTTTGGCGTCGACACTTTTTGCGTAGGGTTCGTAGGGGCTCGTTGAGTTGGAGGTTTGCCAGGTTTCGGCTGGTTCCGCAGGCTGTTCTTCTGCAATGGATGGGAGTGCGGATTCCACGATGATTGGGATGGCTTCCTCTTGGGTGAGTGCCTCGGTGGGTTTGAGCACTTCTTCGAGGAAACTTTTACAGATGAACATAGGTTTCTCTTGAAGTTCATCCATCTTGAGGATAGCTTTACTGATTAGTTTGTTTGGGTCTTCGTTGGCGGATATGGCGGTTAGGAGTTCGAAGGCTTCTCGGTCGATTTGGTAACCTGCCGCGATGGTCGTTTCGATTGCTCTTTGAAGCCTTTCCTTTTCGCTCATGCCCTTTTTTCCCGTCTCGTGTTTGCGGTATCTCTTTGGGTGTATATGTTTTCTTCGGTTTATGGCTTTGCAAGCTCNGATTCATCGAAAATGTTGACTTTTATTCCCAGCGATGTTGGTTGTNACGCGCTTCTGGGCACAAGTTGCCTTTTTCATGTAGTTACTTAACTATACAATACGGGTAAAGTTGTAACATCCTGGTCTATGTTTATATCTGGCTGAAGCTTTTCAGGGGATGGTGATGCATGTGGTTAAGACAGGCAAGCGCTTAGAGACTGACTTGCTGCGTAAAGTGCAGCGCACACCTACTGGAACATTCTTTGTTTGTCTGCCGCGTGCTTGGTCACAGGAGCATGGCTTACAGAAAGGCTCCATTGTCGCCTTGGACGAGACAAGCGACGGCAAACTTCTCATCGACCCCAAACGAAACGATGAGCCCGTGCCCAAAGTGTCCTCTTTGACTGTGGGTCCCTACCTGAGCAGGGAGATTGTCGGGCACTACCTACTGGGTTCAGACATTATCCGCATCGAAGCAAAAGAACGAATTGACTTCGACGTCCGCAACGTAGTCAAGCGCACAGTTGCTTCTTTGGTTGGGCTGGAAATCGTGGAGGAGAACGTATCCCAGATTGTGCTGCAGTGCCTGCTGGAGCCTTCCAGTTTTCCTCCTGAAAAGATTCTGCGCCGCAACTACACAATCGTAGCAGGGATGCATCGGGACGCAGTTTCCTCCTTTGTCGAAGCAGACCCTGCCCTTGCCAAGAGCGTCATAGCCAGAGACGACGAGAACAACCGCCTGTACTTTCTGTTGGTTCGGATTCTCCGCACAATCATCCAGAATCCAAGGCTGGGCGAGAAACTTGGGTTAACCACGATTGAATGCCTCGACTATCGGTTGGCTGCGAGCTTGGTGGAGTCCATGGGGGATGCCTGTGTGCAGGTGGCTTCGAAGACGCTGGAGCTCCCGCGGGACTTGCGTCTTTCCGAGGCGCTGCGCAAGTTGATGCTGGAGTTGCAGGCAGTGTGCTATGATGCGCATGAGCAGGCGTTGAAGTCCTTCGTGAATAAAGAGGTAGCTTGCGCCGAGAATGTGCGCCAACTCCGCGGCAAAGTTGAAGTCCTCTCCGACGGCATCGAGGCGGCGGCGAAGGAGCAGTCGCTGGAGGTTTTGCCTTTGGCGTTGGCGGCGACGGCTTTGGTTAGGCAGATTTTTGAGCATAGCGTTGACTTAGCTGACCTCGTGGCTTAACGCCCGCGTCACTTGGGCGTCTTTGTACGTTTGCTGCTCTGTGAAGGACCCTATCCCCCTCTACCTGAAGTGGTTGGTTTGGGCAAATCATAAAACTGAGCCGCCCCAGTAGCTGTTGGTGCATATGAAACCAAAGTTGGCTTGGGCGACGTTACTCATTGTTCTAGTGCTTATGTCAAGTGCTGGGTTGGTTTCTGTGCAGAGCTTCGCGGTGGGTGTGTCGAAGGGTGACAGCTTCGTCTACGATATGTATGCCCAGTACGTTTCCAGCGTTTCCAACGCGACGGTGGAGGTTCCCGCGTTTGAAGCAAACAACACCGATTGGGTCCGCATAGACATAACAGGCGTCAACGGCTCCCTCCTCAGCCAACTCTATACGCTGCGGTACAAGAACGGCACCGACCAAGTATTCTCTGGGCAAACGGATCTGTCAAACGGCTCCAGCTACATGCAGGAGAGCGGTGGCTTCCGCGGCGTCCCCTTCTGCCCACCCAACCTGTCCGCGGGAGATTCGCTGCAGACGCTCCAACTAACCATAAACGAAACCGTACCCTGGCAGTTTCCTGGCGGAAGCCGAGAAGTCAACCACATCTACTGGACCAGCAGCCTCGAGGTGGGTGACGTGTACTTTGACAGGCAAACCGGCGTCCTGTTGGATTTGTATAGGCAGCACGCATTCATCAACAACTCCACGGGCGAGGTTGTGAAGAAGGCGGATATCATTAAGATGAAGAGCAGCAGCCTCTGGGTTATCCCTGAGTATCCCGATGCGTTGCTGGTCGCCATCTTAGTTTTGAGTGGCGTTTCCGGTGTGGCCTTGGTTTACAGGTTCAAGCGGTCAAGTAGCACATGCTTCATACCGCCCTCTCGATGACATCGCTGCTTCGGCGCTTCCTTAAAATAAGAACCCCTGCGGATGCCATCATCGCCAGCGAGTTTACAAGGAAGCCAAGAATCATAGGGTTTCCCCAGTTCCCCAATACTTGAGCAGACTGGCTGAAACAAAAAAGGATTATGGGCACAAACTCGATGAAGCCTGCGACGAAGAATACACCGGCAGCTTGGTTTTTGCCATCAGGTTTCTGGTCAAAGTAGAATAGGGCTAAGAACGCGCTGCTGGTTAAAGTGGAGAGTCCGATTATGATCCCTGGCAAGAAATGTGAACCAAACGACATAATGAATCCTAGAGGTCCAAACGTGCCCAGAAGTATTAGCACCGTTTTCCTCCAGTCAGGAAACATCGCGAAGCACGCTGCGCCAACAGCTATGATTGCTATCATGACGGGTCCAACGATGATGCCGTATTCAGGGAACCAGTCAACGGCGTAGCTTAAGACTGGCATGATTCTTCAGCCGATGAGTTGAAGATGAATCCTTAAAAGACTTGCTCAATAACCCGCATGAGCAATTTTTGCCCTGCAATGCGTACTCCTTTTTAGAATGATGCCCGCATAATTGAAGTTAAACGGGTCAGTGTCAATGCAGCGAGTGTTTGAGGCCGTAAAGATGCATCAGGATACCCTATTCAAGGTTCTGCCGCTCATAGCCTTCACCGTGCCCATGCTGTTTCTATACATAGTTAACCCCGCGGATCCTTACCTGCAGTTGAGTGGGCAGGATTCCTTTAACTGGATGTGGAAGGGCCGCACTTTTCAGCTGTTCTTCATCTGGCTCATCGGGTTGGAGCTAATTCTAAGCTGGGAGGGTGTGCCTGAAAGGAAAATCAGCAAAGTGGCTTCGCCTAGAACTGCCCTGTTCCTCGCTACTTTGGCTTTACCCACTGTTTACATTCTTGCCTGCTACTACGGTGGACTAAACGGCGCCATAGCCAACTGGATGACGCAGGCAAACGTGGCGTTCCCCAACTCCATGCCCCTCTCCATAGAATACCTCGTCTTCACCGCTTTGTTCCTCCTGTCGGTGTTTTCGCTGTGGGGCTTCAAAGGGCTGAAGACTTTCTCCGTGCCCGCGCTTTTTCTCGCCCTCGTCGGATTGCTTTACACAATCGACAACGTGTTTCCCTACGGTTCCTTCACGCCCTTCCAAATCTTCGTGCCAACCACCACCGCTTTGGCGGCTGCCCTCATGAACCTCATGGGCTACACCACAGACATCACCTACGGGCAGAACGGCTCCGCCTCTGGCAACATGCCTTTCCTCACCATGACTGACCCTAACACCTTGCACTCCGCCCGCTTCGCCATCGCTTGGCCCTGCGCGGGCATCGAAAGCTTCCTCATCTACACCGTCGTCATCCTGCTGTTCCTCAAACGCATGCCCCTCTCTTGGAAGGCACGGATAGGCTACTTCGCGTTAGGCGCGGCGGTAACATACGTGATTAACGCTTTCCGCATCGTCAGCATCTTCCAGCTGGGTATGACTTACGGGGAAACCAGCAACGAAGTGCAACTCTTCCACTTCTACTACGGACCACTCTACGCGGTAGCGTGGATAGTTGCGTACCCGCTGGTAATTCTAGGTAGCCAGATGCTGTGGCGACGCTACAAAACCAACCGTGAACCAAAACCCGCTGCAACCGTCTAAGAAACTTCTATGGCTTCCGCGAGGTGCTGCTTGATGAGGATCCGCGCGTTCTCCGAAGGCACCGCAGCCACATCCTCCACAAGAAATGGACCGTAAGTCTTCATGTCGGAGCCGATGATGCTGGGCACCTGCTTAAGGAACCGCAACGTCACCCGCTTATGCTCCACCTGCATCGGTGCCGCCGCTTCCACTTCCACGCGCGGGGCTTGTCCCAGCAGGAGGCTCTTGGCGAATTTGCTGTAGCCCTCCGCTGAGGGTAACACTCCGCTGCAGAGCTTTGTCTCCTCCGCCGCTAAAAGGTCCAAGGACACTTTCTGCCCCTCCACCATACGCTTGACAAGTTTACGGTACCGGACCCAGACAACTTCGTAAAGCATGCGCTGCGCGTTCTCCAACTCATGCTCCAACAAAGAGGCTCGGATGGCTTTCTTGTCGTTCAATTGGGTTTCTTCTTTGATGCGGCGCAGGTAGTCAGCAGCTCGGGCGTAGAAGTCGGAGGTTAACCTGCCCAGCTCTGGGTTCTCGATTTCCACTCGCCACGCCCCGTAAAGCTCATCGTACATGATTACCTAATCTCCCCTCGCCCTTTGCAGATCAGCAGCACCGCCGCCGCTGTAGGCACCTTAACCGTTTGGTTCTTGTAGGGACCGAAAGTTCTCCCGCTCAACCTGAACTCCGGCGCCTCTGAAACGAAGACTTCCGCTTCGCCCTCTTTAAACGCTACTGCCTCCACAAACGGGTCAAACTCGTCCAGCTTGTCTATGGGGAATTCCTTTTTGAGGAGACCCGTTTTGCCGTGGAGGGTGCCGTTCATGCGTATGAGGCGGTGAATGTCCGTGGTGACGACGGTGTCTATCTGCGCAATCTCCTGGTTCTTCACGTACTCCGCGAGGCGCTTCCAAGTGTCCACGCCCACGCCTTTCACGCCGCCTTCCCAGCGGTTCTCCTCCACGCAGCGCTTGAGGATGGCTTCCTTGTTCCGCAGGATAACTTCGGCGCTTTTCTTAATGACTCCCGCGTCTAGCAGGGTTTCTTTGGTGGCGTCAACGATGAACCTGCGCATCCCGTTTTTCAGCCTGCGCTTCCAACCATAGTTGCCCAAACTGAATGCTGGTGCTGAAGGTTTCCGTTTAGACTTGCCGCCGTCGCGGCTGCTCTTCTCGAACAGGTCCAGCCCGATGCCCATAACGTAGTCTACAATCTCTTTGCGTGCCACAGCGTCCAAGCCGCGTGCAGCTTCGTCTTCAACGTGGATGTGGAAGCCGCGGTGCCCAGAAAAGAAAGTGTGAATTTCCTCCTCGGGGAAGCCAAAATCGTTCGTTAGCATGTCCANGAGCTTGCGGGTCTCGTGTCGCGTGGTGTCGATGCACTCGTCGCAAGCCCANGTTTTGGTCTCGAATTTGACGCCGCCGCAGATGGGGCACTCTTCGGGGGTGATGCCTTTGCCGTCGAACCCGCAGTCTTTGTTGCCGCATGTCCAAGCGTCATGGATTTTGTTGCAGGTGGTGGGGATGTGGTCGGCGTCTATGTCGAAGACTAAGTCCGCGCCTGACCAGCCTTTCTTCTCCATGTCGGCGTCGGGGTACTCGTAGTAGGCAATTGAGTGGTACACGTCGGAGGGTATACGCTCTTTTAGGTTCTGGGTGAAGGCTTTGGGGTTGGCGAAGCTTCGGTGACGCACCATAACCCGCTCCTTGAAGAGTAAGAAAGCGAACTCGCGCTGCGCGAAGCCCACTGGCGGAGGTATCTGGGTGGAGGGTCGATTGTAGAATTCTGCGAATTTGTCGTACACCCATTCTCGAGAAGCCACCTCAACCCTCCTGTTAGCTAGCAACTGTGAATGTGTTCTGGGATGATTTAACCTTAAGCCTCTGAACCCGCCGAACCTCGCTGCAGGGGCGGAGCAGGTTAGAGGTTGAGGACGCGGCGGAAATTATCCAACAGATGCACGGGGTTGAAGGAGAGACCGCCAAACGAGAGCACAATAACCATGTACACCAGCCACGCCATCGTAACCCGCAGCGAATGCTTGTCCCTGACAAGTAGCGGATAAACAAAGAACGTGGGCAGGTACCACGGCTGGAAGTACGGCATCGTGAAACACGGTAACAACGAAAAGACCATGAATACTGAAACCAAGCGACTGCGTCTCCAAAGGTAAACCGCCGTTGCTAAAGTCACGAATAACGTGACCAGCACAGCGGAAGCCTGCAGCCCCCAAGGCACCTGCGCGTGCGGGCTAAACGCGTTCACGCCGTTCATCACAAGTTCAGGTCTAGTTGTAGCCAAATAGGGCAAGCTCAAGTAAGCAGTGAACAAATTAACTGCTCCCAACCCAACCGCGGCAAGTATCGCCTTGTTCCGCAGCAGGCTCGAATAGTTCCCTTTCTGAACCAGCCTCTGTAGACCCACCAGCACAAAGGGCAACAGGAAGATGCCCGCTTGGTACTTGAAAGTGGTTGAAACCACAACCAACAACAAGAACACGTCGTAGCGTTCCTCCAGAAACATAAACACCGCAAACAGAGAGAACAGGAAAGCCACGGTGTCGAACATGCCATCCGCCGAGTAAACAACGAGCACAATGTACAGTAAGTAAACTGCCACTGCCTTTAAAACGAAATCCAGGTTCTGCTTCAGGAAACGCTTCAGAAACAGGTACATGCACACATGCGCCACAACGAGGAGCAACGCAATTTCCGCCTTGAACACTAACCCCTGAGAGACGCCTGCCTCGATAAGCCCGCCAAAAGGCAAATACACAAACACACTGCCGACAGGGTAGAGGTGCGGCATCTCAGGCCAAGTCACAAATTTGAAAACCGAGGTGTCCCCGCTCGACAGAGTGCTCAATGGAGTGTCAAAAACCGCAAATCCTGCCTTTCCAAAAAGGTTTGCTGAGTACGTGTTGCGTGCGCTGTCCGTGTACCAGTTCTCAAACGTCGCCAACGGAAACGTATTCACCGCCAACAGCACCAGCCAGAACACCAGCGAAACCAGCAATGCCNGTTTTAGGCGTCTACGGTTTTTTGGGTCCAGTTGCGGCAAAGAAAACTTTCCGCCAGAGGATGAGGTGGGTTCTTGCGCGGAGTGGTTTGGGAGGACAAACAGCAGAAGCAGGGCACCCCAGCTTACTACAAACAGCAACTTTGCGGAGTCACCCATCCAACCCAGCGGGTAAATCACGCTTAGGCGTTGCTTGAAGACTTGCAGGTGGATGTTGCTGGAGCTGGTGGAGTTGGATACGAAGACGGCTTCGTAGTAGTCGGCTCCCGCTGGAAACGAGTAGTTGATGTCCTTTGAAGTGAAGTTGCTGTAGCGTAACCCTCCGTACGTGAGCACAGTAAAATTCAGAGGTGCGCCCTGAGAGGTGACTTGGACAGTAAGGTTTTCGTCTCCGTGAAAAGTACCCAACCCCTGTCGATAGGTCTCATTCGGCGTGATGTTGAAGGCTGAGTCTATAACCGTACTGGGTTGAACAGAGTCGCCTACAACGGGATAGAAACTCAGGATAGCGCAGACCGCGCTCAACGCCAAAACCAGCAACGCAACGGACATCAACGTCTTAGGTGCCGCATCGATTCTGCGCTGGATTGCCTTCTGCGCGTCTGAGAGCTGGTCAGTTAGCCTAAACATTGTGCATTATTTGCCTTTTCAGTATTCTTAAAGCTATCACTCCAACCCAAACCCAACAAGCGGCCCTCTCCTCCAGCACCTTAAAGCTTCAAGTTGACCCGCGTCTTGAAGATGTGCCCTATGGTTTCTGAATCGGCAGCTTCTTGGGCTGGATGCCCTGCTTCCGCAAATAGTACGCCAAGGGATGATGGATGCGAGCGCGTTGGCAGAAATCGTCTCCGCGAAGGCATACGCCGTGAGTCTGCAGCGTTTCACACTTGGGCGGCGTGTACTTGGTGCCTGACCCTCGGGAACCCGCGATGTGCTCCACTTGGTAGCGTGTGAGGCGGGCGTTGTAGTCGCTGGACGTTTTGAAGACTTCCGCCACCTGCTCAGGCGGCATCCCCACTGTAATCAGAAAAGACGTTAACGTGAACCTGCCCACGTGTCCTAGGTGTTTGCCTTTGCTGGCGGCGTCGTAGAGTGCGACGATGCAGGGCGGAAACGCAGACTGCGACACCTCTTTGGGGAAGCCCTCCATCTCGGACTCGCCGATTTTCTCCTTCGCCAAAGCGTTAACTTTGTCGGCAATCGCGGCAATCTCCCCTGGAAAATTCGGCTCCTCCGCTGTGTCCAGGCGTTTCTCGATGCGGCGTTGCACTTCTTCCTGCAGGAGCCTGGCGGCGTCGTGTTTGTTGAGGTAAAC
>JGI20214J51088_10002222_pt1 | contig 13033 bp, 15 predicted proteins | sample WetSurMetagenome_FD_51088 | JGI IMG/M metagenome (IMG submission 51088)
GCCTGTTGCCTTGCTTTCGGCCGCATCACTTTTTCCCGGGCAAATACACCCGGAACACCGTTCCCAGGCCTTCGGCGCTTTTTACTTCCAGCCGGCCTCCGTGGGCCTCGACGATTGTCTTGCTGTGGAACAGGCCGATGCCCATGCCTTTCATCTTGGTCGTCTGGAAGGGGCGGAAGAGGCGCTTGTCGATGAAGTCCTGCGTCATGCCGCAGCCGTCGTCGCTGACAGAGATCTCCGCCCAGCCTTCTCGGAAGGCCGTGGCCACCCGCACGTAGCCCCCCTCGCCCACGGCCTCGTTGGCGTTGAGCAGCAGGTTCTCCAGCACCTTGCGGACCTGCTCGCCGTCGAGNGGCACGGACGGCATGGCNTGCAGGTCCTGCTGCACGGTCGCCTTGAAGTGGCCGTCGAGGGCTGCCAGGGTCTTTCGGACAAGGTCGTTGAGATCCCCCTCCACGGGGCGGATTTCCATTTTCTGAGAGAGCATCAGCAGCCGGCTGCAGAGTGTGTTGACCTTGTCGACGCTCTGGCTGATCGTCCGGATGGCGTCGGAGCGGAACTCCGGGTTGTCGTGGTGGACGGGCAGGTTCTGGGAGACGAGCGAAAGCCGCGCCCCCAGGTTTTTCAGATCGTGCATGAAGAAGGCCGACATCACCTGCAGGGCTTCCATCTCCTTCATCTCGCTGACGCGCTCCGAGAGCCTCAGCGACAGGATGCTCGCCCCGGCCTGGTCGGCGATCGTCTTGAGCAGCTCGAAATCCTCGGCGGTGAGAGGGTCGTGGGAGACGCGCTGGGCAACGGTGAGCAGGGCGATCAGCTTGCCCGCCCCGTACACGGGCACCACGTATCGCACCCTCGCCTCGGTCAGGGCCTCGCCATGGACCGCCATCAGTTCCTTGAGTCTCTCGTCGGTCTTCTGCTCGATGTCGACGGGCATTTCGCGCTCGTACATGGCCAGGAACAGCGCCGTCCCCGCCTCGCGGCTGAGCGCCAGGTCGCGCGCCCGCTGCAGCGAGAACTCGGTGGAGCCGCCCAGCACAAGCGAGCTTCTCTGCTCGTCCACGATCCAGAGGCTCACCGACAGGGCCTCGAGCGTCTCGGCGACCATCCGGACGACCGCGCCGGACAGATCCCGGATGCTNGCCACNGAAGAGGTCTTCTCCGTGAACTCGGACCACACCTTGCGGTAGTCGTACTGGGGCCGCCGGAAAATCTGGCTGATCATGCGCTTGCGGCGGAGGCGCAGCGTGTCGGACATCAGCAGCGCACCCAGCCCCATGATGGCCGCCAGGAGGATGAAGGCCGTCAGCGGCACGCTCCAGGGCCCGACCCAGGCGCGGGCGAGCCAGGCCAGCAGACCCACGCCGACGAAGTAGACCCCCACCAGGATCACCGTGACGGAGTTGTACAGCAGGCTGTGGGAGAGGTAGATGTCGAGCTCCATCCGCTCGGTGCGCGTGGCCGATCGGGCCATGAGGAGGCAGGCGACGAGAAGCGCCCCCGCGTTGACGACGGCAAGATCCGTGTTGACGACCCGGAAGAGGATGGCCAGGCTGTCGGTATAGATCCGGGCGACGGTCAGGCCCGCCACCCCGAGAAGCATGAACTTCACCTGCCAGCGCATGTGCCCCGTCGTCCCCCGGAAGGTGCGCTCCAGGTTCATCAGCACGAGGATCGAGCCCACGATGACGACGAGCTTGAACACGTAGCCGCTCTGTCCCAGCGTGAGGAACCACTCCCACGTCATCCGGTCGGAGAGAGCGGCGCCCGCGAAGAACGAATCCTGGAAAAAGGCCACCAGCACCAGCGGGAATATGAAGAAGAAGGCAATCGCCCCCTTCCAGCGCGCCAGGATGGACCGGAAGTTCGCCCGGGCGTAGCTGAGGCTGAAGACGAGCCATATGCCCGGCTGCAGCGCCGAGAGGTACGTCCTCGCCCGCTCCCAGAAGAAATAGTCCGAGGGCAGCGACGCCTCTGCGGCAAGCCCCGTCAGCAGCGCGTCGACGGCCAGCAGCACCATGCCCGCCGCATAGACGCGGTGCACCATCGAGCGCAGGTCGCGCGAGAGCACATACCCGGCCAGCCCCGCCGCCGCCACCGCCGCCGCATAAGCTATGATTGTACCAATACTCATAAGAAATAAGTGTTTTAGTGTCTGAGTGTTTTAGTGTCTGAGTGAAAAAGAACTGGATGGAAATGAAATTCTGACAATTATTTTCTTACCGTGTTTGCCTTCTTCAGTTTAATGGACATGTTCAGTGATTTGAGCATTCTTGATATCTCTAAACAGATATCGTCCAGTTCTGCTATGTCCGCCGATTTTTTCAGATCGATCTTGTGTGCGAATTCCAGCAGATACCTTGTTTCGCTGAGGGAGCGACTGGCAACGTTAGTAAATTGAAGCAGCTCACCGGAATGCGGACTCGCACATCCTTCAGCCAGGTTGGTGGGGACCGATAGGGCTGCCCTGCGCAACTGACTGGTTAGATCATAGAGATACTCACGAGGGAATTTGCTCGAAAGTCTATATACTCTGACAGCCAGCTCATCTGCTTTTTGCCATACCTTCAGTTCTTTGTAACTTTGTATATACGCCACTTGTGTCTCTACACTTTTCTCCTCTTCACTCAGTCACTTAAGCACTAAATCACTCATTCACTGTCTTATTCACTCAGGCACTTGCCTTTCTCAGTTATGCGCTTTTCCGGTATCTCTCGGTATATACGTCGATCACGCGCCGGATCATCTTTTGATAGGAGGTGCGCTGTTTTTTGGCTTCCTCCTTGAAGAAATCGATACTCGACTTGCTCAACGAGATCGTGATTTTGACGTTGTCCTCCTTCAGCACCAACCTGTCGGGTGGAGGCAGAAAATCCTTAACGACTACGAGTTCGCCCATCGGCTCATCGGTGTATTTTATTTTCTTCTTCATAGATCTTTTTCCCCCTTCGCCAATATCCTGCCCCGATTATACGGATGATGTCATCCCGATAGGTGAAGCGTACAGTCAAGACCCCTTCATCAACCTTTCCGATACAATAAAACCGATCCTCTTCAGTGCTGTGACTGACATCCTCGGCAATGACACGATGCGGGTCAAGAAATGCACGCTGGGCCAGGGCAAATGGAATGCCATGCTTTCTTTTGATTTTCTCTATCCTTCTTGGCATCCCAGTCGAATCGCATGAATTCCATGTCACAAATCTACAATATTAATGGCGTTATAGCAATATAAATATATGGCTATTATTATGTATTCTTGTCACTTCTTCCTCTGTTCACTCAGACACTTGCCTTTCTCGCTGAGTCACTTTCCACATATTTCTTCACTCAGACACTTACACACTCAGACACTCAGACACTTCTTTTCGCCCGATTACCGCGGCTCGTTTCTTCGAAGGATGAACAATATCGGCGCCATCAGCAGCAGCGCGAGCACGAAGAAGAGAATCCCCCCATCCCTGTGCAGGGAGCTTTCCAGGAAGCCCCTGTCCACGTACACCCCCAGGAGCGACAGGGTGGTGATCCGGATGCCGTTCTTGAACATGGTGATGGGGATGACGAGAAGGACAAGCACGATTTTCTTCCACGTCGTCTTCAGGAACATGTGCCCGGCAAGCACGCACGTGATCACCAGCGCAAGGCTCGAGCGGATGCCGCTGCACTGGGGCGCCACCTCGATGGCGATTCCGGGCAGCTGGAAAACGCAGCCTTCCCGGAGCACGGGCACGCCCGTCAGGGAGAAGAGCACGCTCACGAACTCCGCCGACCCCAACTGCAGGACGCGGATGGCCCAGTACTCCACGACCGTCGGCAGGGGCACCATGAAAGCGAGGAACANGAGCGGGAACCGTGCCGCGCCAAAGGCCCGCAGGCCGAAAAGCGCGATGAAGGCCCCGATGATGATCAGCACCGTCGAACACGCAACCAGCGCATAGTAGTCGTTCCGACCCCACCCTGCGCCCAGGGCTACCGCCGCGACGAGCATCAGCAGGCCAAGACCGACCGCTGCGCCGCCCGGCCCGAAGGCATAGCCGACCTCCCCGAAGATTTCACTCCTCCGAATGAAGACGAGGTAGGCGCACACAAGGGGGATGAGGACAATGTGCGTGTAGTACTGGCTCTGGTAGGTCCAGTACAGGTATTCCCGCACCGGCCCGTACAGCAGCAGCGCCGCAATCACGGCAGCAAAAAGCAACCCCCTTTTAACATCCACCTGCCCCCTCGCTTCACCAATCATCTCTTTCAACTTAGCCATTTATCAACCCGTGTCATGTGTCTAAGATGGTCTATTCAGTCTGTTCCGTCTGTTCAGTCTATTCGGTCTGTTCGGTCAGGAAAAGACAGTCGGTNGCACCATCCGTCGGGTAATTGCGAGGAACGGAGTGACGAAGCAATCTCGGAAAGATGCCTCAAACGTAGATTGCCACGCCTCGGAAACATCCACCCTCACCCCAGCCCTCTCCCATCAAGGGCGAGGGAGATTATGGAAGTGGNTTGCTAGAGGCTCGGCTCGCAATGACTCTTTTCTTTCCCTGAGCCTGTAGCCTGTTGCCTGTTGCCTGTAGCCTTTCCCCATTCCCTGCCGCCCTGCGGCATTCACAATTGCGTCTTTTGCCTGCTCATGGTCCATACCGCCCCAAGGGCACCGATGAAGGTNCCAAGAACATTTGTTATAAGATCCCTCAAATTCGAATCCCTCGACGGCAGATACGCCTGCAGTAATTCAATGGCCAGGCTAACCACAAACCCAGCAACAACCACCAAAATCACCGCAATAACTGTCTTGTATTGATCCAAAATCCCGCTTCCGGAATCCCGAAGCCCTGCCGCCCTGCGGCATTGCCCGAAGTCTGAATCCCGATTCCCGTTTTCTATCCCGACTCCTGAAGCCCGAAGCCCGAAGCCCTTTTTCCTATTTGCAAATTGCATCAATAGGAGAAAGCCGAACGGTACAAATCCCAGGACGTTGACGATGACGTCGATCCAGTCCGAGCTTTTTCTCGTCCAATCCGGGTCCCATCCCAGGTACACTCTCTGATACGGCATGAACAGCTCCGGGATCACCAGATCCGCCGCATCCCCCTTCCCCAAGTCCCTAACCCCCAGCGCCCTCTTCCCTCTGAACGTGGTCTCATAACTATTCTCTAAACTGAATGCGTAATGTATCAGCGGCCGCTTATCGTCTGAATTCTGTATTTGGCCTGTAGCCTGTTGCCTGTTGCCTTCGAACGCCTGCCGCGTATAGTCAGCGACCGCCTCCGGCTTGAGGGATCTATCCCACATTGCTATTTCGTAGAGGGTACCCTTCCATTGCGAACGGCCCGTGGCATCCATACCCACAACCAGCGGATACGTCTTGTCCCAGCTGCTGAAGGTCAGGGCGCCCATGTCCCTGGAGTTTCTGACAATGCCGTCCTGGTAGAGGCGCAGCTTCTTGCCGTCATAGCTGAGCAGGAACCTCGATCTTTCTCCCTTCCGCAGTGCGTCTCCCACGCCCAATTTAATCGTCTGACTCTTTTGATCCGCTCGCAGAACCGGCAGAAATCCGTCCTTCCACTGGCCGAAAAGGAAATTCATCTCCTCCTGGTTCACGAAATAGCTGAAGATCTTCTCGAACGAGCTCAGCCCATCCGACGAAGTCGTGATATCAACATAGATCGCAAACTGATTCAGACCCTGGAGCTTGACAGGAGAGTTTGCAGAATAGGCCGTCCCGTGCCTGGCAATCTCCAACCCACCAGCAGGACTGATGACGGCATTGTTTTTCTCTGTGAAATTGAACGGCAATAAGCCAAATATAAGAAAAGCAATAAGAATAGAAAATAGATATCGCTTTGAATGATTACAGAGATGATCCAGAAGCTTGGATATTAGAATCGTAGCCGTCACATCACACGCGATACCCTATATGTTTTTGACGGAACAGACGGAACAGACCGAAGAGACGGAATAGACCTTCTCCCCTGACCGAACAGACGGAACGACGGAATAGACTATTTTCTACTATCCGGAAGCCCGAATCCCGAATCCCNAGGCCAGAATCCCTGCCGCGCAGCGGCATTCCCGATTCCCGAATCCCATCTTTTCTCCCTGCCGCTTACAGATTACGGCAGTGTCTCCAGGGCTTCGTCCCTGGCCGCCGCCAGAAGCCTTTCATCATAGCAGGCAAACAAAAAAGAATCCGTTACCGCTGAGTTTAGAATCAACGCGGAAGCCAGGTGGATGGCATCGAAGCCTCTCAAAGCATGGCGGCCGATGAGCGGCGGAAGGAGTTCGTTAAGCTTGTCATTGACTTCGACAATGATGAGACTTTTCCAGTCTTTTAAGAACGCCGCCACCAAGGCCTCCATCACGGACGGATCAATTCGCTCCTCCCTGGATTTGCGGTGAAAGGCCGCCAGCATCTCGGCATAGGTGACCGCAGAGGTCGCAATGCCCAGCGACTTTTTCCAGGCCGAAATGACTTTCGAAGAGCCGGGCTCTTTCACATATTTTTTCACCAAGGCGCTGGCATCTAAATAAAGAATCATCGACGATCCTCAAGAATGATCTTCGACATCGATTTTCCCGGCAGCAATAAAGGTTCGGGTACATCATGGTCGATCTCCTGAAGGGGCATGGTGATTTGCCCTTTCAGCAACAGAGGCTGCAGTGCTTGCCTCAGCAAAGTGCGCGGGGAGTCCTCTCTGACGACTCGCGCAATCACCTTGCCCCTCTCGGTGATCAGCACATCGTCGCCTCTTTTCACGTAGCCGATGTAGCGGCTCAATTGATTTTTCAGTTCCTTAATGCCTGCAGTTATCATAATCGTTCCTCCACGGTGGTGACCACCTCACATTCATTGTAGCCACTTCCATTCACCGTGTCAATAAAATGATAAACGAAACCATACTCACTTGGACAGAACCTACCGGATTGTGCAGGATGGTTATAGAAGAATATTGCTAATAGAAGCGGCCTGCCTTGCGGCTTGAGGCTTGTGGCTGTTTTCTCCCTGCCGCCCTGCGGCATCCGGAAGCCTGAATCCGGAATCCCGATTCCCCTCTTTGTGTCATTGCGAGGAACGAAGTGATGAAGCAATCTCATTCATCTCAAACGTAGATTGCCACGCCTCGCAAGGCTCGGCTCGCAATGACTCTTCTCTTTCCCGAAGCCTGTAGCCTGTAGCCTGTGGCCTGTAGCCTGTTGCCTGTTGCCTGTTGCCTGTAGCCTGTAGCCTTTCCCCAGCTTGGGGCTCTTTTTCCTATTGCTTAAAAACCCTTGCAAAATCACAATATATACTGTAAATATTACGACCATGAGCGACAATATACAGGTAAAAAGGGTTCTGGGGCAACACCTTCCCAAAAGTACGGCCAAACGGGTTGTCCTGCTCACGGGCGCACGTCAGACCGGAAAAACTACGCTTTCAAAGTCTGCCTACCCCGATCTTCGCTACATCAACCTCGACGCGCCTGAAAACAGGGACGCCCTGAAAGATATTTCTACTTCTGCCTGGGGCAGGGATGTGGGCAACGCCGTCATTGACGAAGCCCAGAAGGCGCCTGTTGTGTTTGAGAAAGTAAAATATTCCTTTGATGCAGGCACTGTCTCTTTCTGCGTGTTAACCGGCTCCAGCCAGATCCTCCTTCTGAAAAAGATCCGCGAAACGCTTGCCGGGCGCATCGCTCTCTACGAGCTCTGGCCCCTGATGACCAGTGAGATCTTCCACGGGGGAGAAGCCGGGGAAATGGCCACGCCTCTTGTCGATGAGCTTTTCACCGACAAGCCTGTTGATTCCATTTTCGGTTCCACGCCCGGGATCCTCCTCGATGACCAGGACAGCAGGCAGCGCGGGGCCGAGAGCTATCTTCTTCAGTGGGGCGGCATGCCCGCTCTTCTCCATCTACCCGAAGAGGATCGCTGGAAGTGGCTGCGAGACTATGAATACACCTACCTGGAACGGGACCTCTCCGATCTTGCCCGGCTCGATGACCTTGAGCCCTTTCGTAAATTTCAAAGACTCTCCGCGCTGCGTTCCGGAAAGCTTCTTCAGTACTCCGAGCTTGCCAGGGATGCCGGCGTCAGTGTCGATACGGCAAGAAGATACCTGGAATATCTCCGAATCTCCTACAAGAGCATCCTGCTTCAACCCTATCATCGGAATATCACCAGCTCTGTCGTCAAAACGCCCAAGCTTTACTGGGTGGACACGGGCATTCTCCGGCAGCTTACCGGGTTTCGCGGCGAGCCGACAGGCGATCTGTACGAGACCTTCGTTGTCGGCGAATTCTACAAGTGGATGAAAACGGTTCAGCGGGCAGGCGAGCTCTATTTCTACAGAACCCGTTCGGGCCTCGAGGTTGATTTGCTTCTGGAAACGCAACAGGGCATCATCGGCATCGAGATCAAGTCTCGCGAGACGGTCACGGGCGCGGATTTACGGTCTCTGCGGGACGTGGCGGCAGGTCTGGGCAACCAATGGCGGGGCGGCCTCATCATCTATCGGGGACATGAAATCCGCAAAATTGCCGAACCCTCCATCTGGGCCGTTCCCTCCCGCCGCCTCTTCATCAGCTGATCGCGCCTTAAGGCTTTTTCCCGAATTCTGAATCCCGAAACCTGTTGCCTGTTGCCTGTAGCCTGTAGCCTGCGGCCTGTAGCCTGCGGCCTGTAGCCTGTGGCCTGCGGCCTGTAGCCTGCATTGACCTAATATGCGCTGCCGCGATGGGAGGCGGCGATCATGGAAACGATCCGGTGTTTTTCGTCGATTTTATAGAAAAAGCGCCACGCACCGATCCGGTATCGCCACATGTCCGAGTAGGACCCTTTTAATCGCTTGATATTGTTCCCCGTTACCGGGTTTGAGCGGAGTTGCGGGTAAACATACTCGTAAAGCTTGCTCACCAGCTTGGGCATACCTGAGCGGGCAATCTGCTTTAAGTCCTTTTGAAACTGGTCGGTTTCAAAAATCCGGAAATCAGTCAACGAACCGGCCCTTTCCGAGCTTGGCTTCGCGGGCGCCTTTTTGCAACCGTTTTAGCAGGTTTTCGTTCGCCAAAATCTCAGACATTTCAGCGTCATCGACGAACTGCTGCTCCCGGATCCGGCTCAGGGCCGCTGTCTCAATCAGGTTCGACAGGGGCCGGTTTTCAGCCTTTGCCGCCTCAAGAAAAAGGCCGTAGACCTCATCGTCCAGTCTCAATGTCACGGTCTTTGACATGCCACACCTCTATTCAAATATATTCTTTCGTATTCTAACTCCTAACAATCTACGTGTCAACCCATGAAACGTAAATCTCGGATGACACACTTCTTTCACTTCTTCCCTGCCGCCCGGTCTTTTGTCCCGAATTCCGCATCCCTTCTTCTTTCACTTCTTCACTTCCTTCACTTCCTTCACTTCTTTCACTGCCGTTCCGCGGCCCTGCCTTGCGGCTTGTGGCTTGTGGCTGTTTTGTCCCTGCCGCGCAGCGGCATTCCCGAAGCCGGAAGCCCGAATCCTGAATCCCGAATCCAATCTTTTGTTTTGCCCCCTGTTCCCCCCTTGACAATTAGTATAACCTCGGTTATACTCCTAGTATGAAAACGGCAATATCAATCCCCGACAAAATATTTCGTTCTGCAGATGCTCTCGCGAAGCGTCTTGGCGTTTCGCGTAGCGAGCTCTATGCCACTGCAGTAAATGAGTTCCTTTCAAAACATCGAAGTCGCGATGTGACTGCGCGCCTGGATGATGTTTACGCAGAGGAAGATTCTTCCATGCCTTCTGGCCTCACCCAAATGCAGGTCAGATCCCTGCCTCATGAGGACTGGTGATGGAACGGGGGGATATCTGGTGGGCGGAGTTGCCTGATCCTATAGTGTCGGAACCTGGTTTTCGGCGGCCCGTTGTGATTGTCCAATCCAACTCTTTTAACCGGAGTCGCATTCGGACGGTCATCGCTGTTGTTGTCACATCCAATCTTCGCCTTGCAGAAGCGCCAGGCAATGTCCATCTTCCTGCATCCGAATCCGGTCTTCCGAAAGATTCTGTCGTCAATGTCGCCCAGGTCATCACGGTGGATCGAGAATTTCTCACGGAAAAATGCGGACGCCTGCCTTCGCGTTTGATCAGGTCCATCGATGAGGGTCTGCGCCTCGTCCTCTCCCTATAGAATTTCCCAGTTACAGTTATTCTCAATCAACCAATTACTGCTGCGAAGCAGCCCTGACGGAACAGACTGAATAGACCTTCGCCCCGACCAGATAGACTAGATAGACCTTCTCCCCCGACGGAACAGACCGAATAGACTGAATAGACCGGATAGACGGGACAGACTGAATAGACTTTCTCCCCGACCAGATAGACTAGATAGACCAGACAGACTAGACAGACCCTCTTCCCTTGACGGAACAGACTGAATAGACCATCTTCATAGACGGAACAGACCCTCTCCGATAGGCGGTCAACTACTCGAGTTCCCTTAAGCCGGCAGCCAGGATTTCGACAAACTCAGAAGGCGAGCAGATTTTCAGCGGAATGTCTTTTCTACCCTTGAGCCCTCCAAAATGCTTTTTGTCTCCTGTGACCAGATAGTCAGCTCCGCATTGGACAGCCGAAACGAGAACCGGCAGATCTGTGTCAGCAATCGCACCGCGATAATCTTCCAGTGCTGCCCGTGAGGGCAGAGGAACGATCTCGAATTTCAATCGGGACATATAGTCGCGAAAGACCGGATAGGCGGTTGGAAGCTTTCTGTTAATGGTGCGTTCGATTTCTTCGAGATTATATTGACCCGTGGCTGCCTGCATCAACGGCAGTTCGTGGCATAATAGATCCAGGATGAGCCTGGGAGCCGACTTATCAGAAATAAGTCCGGAGATGATAACATTGGAGTCCAGAAATGCCTTAATTTCGCTTTTTGCCATACTTTTCCCGGTACAGCGCTTCTCTCTCCTTTTTCAGATCCGCGAGAATTGCCTCCTCGGTCAGGCCCGACTCTTTTACGATTCTGCGGATCTGCCTTCTCGCCTCATCCAAGTCGAGCCGCTTCGGCGAGATGATCACGGAGTCGCCTATGGCAAGAAACGTAACAGCCTGGCCCTCTTCGAGTTTCAGCATGTCTCTTATTTTCTTGGGGACGGTCAATTGGCCCTTTGCCTTGATTTCCCCCGTCATAGTCTTCATGGCATTCACCTTTCACACAGATATTCTGATTTCTGAATATCTGAATTCAGAATTCCATGCAAGCATCTTTTTCTGTCTGCCGCCTGCTTCTTTCCCTGCGGCTTGCTGCTCGTGGCTTGTGGCTCTTCTTTCCAACGCCCGAAGCCCATCTTTTGTCCCGAATCCCCTCTTTGTGTCATTGCGAGGAGTGAAACGACGAAGCACTCTCCTATGAGAGCCCTTTACCTTAATCTTCCTCTCCCCTCGCGGGAGAGGATAGAGGTGAGGGGGAATGATCCCATAACCTCTTTGTNNCTNNTNNCNCTTCTTTCCGACGCCCGAATCTCTTCTTTGCCCTGCCTTGTGTTTTGTGGCTTGAGGCTCTCTTCTGACCCTGCCGCTCCGCGGCATTGCCCCGCGGCATTGCCCTCCCTACAGGGCTATTCCGTTCCTGGCAAAATCGCAGACAATAGATGTGCCCGATTCCAGCTCATCCGGAGTCATCGTGATGATGTCAAAGGGAACCATGAATTTCCGGATCGTCATGATCTCGGCGTCTTTCGTCAAATCGGCTCGCTTGAAAATATCATGGCCTCGGAAGTCTTCCGAAACAATGACCACGTCGATGTCGCTCGTCTCTGTCGCGCGCCCACTGGCCTGTGAGCCGAAAAGAATTACCTTCGCCACGTGGAGGCCGTCCGCCTTCAGACGATCCCTCAGGAATTGAACGGCTTTTATAGTTGTGCTTTTAGCCATTTCAACACGTCCTTGCCTTTCTCCACATATATGACGGTCTTCCGCCTGTTGTATTCTTTCTTCATCTTCTCGATATCGTCGGGATAGCGCGTCGGAATGCTGACCCGGTTCAGAGAAAAGATCACTTCATGTAAATCATCGGGTGGCTCCAGGCTCATTTTCTCAATCAGAAATATGAGGTTGTGTATCTTCGGAGGCGTTTCAGCCAACCTTTCTTGGTAAAGACCCTTAAGGGCCTTTTCGACAGCCAGATGGCACATGAACACGGCATATATGTATCGCTTACTCTCAAAGAGAGCCTCGGCGGTTTTCATGTCGTATTCCGCCTGCCTGAACCATTCATTCACTGCTTTGGACATGCCCGGTCTCCAACATTTCAGCAAAGATTACAGGCTTTTAAGATACATCTCAACTGAATTCTTCGCCATTTCCTGCCACTTTCCCGTTTCCGCCGCCCCGCGGCATTTCCCGATGCCTGTTGCCTGTAGCCTGTAGCCTTTCCCTATTCCCTGCCGCACCGCGGCCCGTCATTGCGAGGAGTGAAGCGACGAAGCAATCTCCTATGAGAGCCCTTTACCTTAATCTTCCTCTCCCCTCGCGGGAGAGGATAGAGGTGAGGGGGAATGATCCCATAACCTCTTTTCACCCTCACCCCAGCCCTCTCCCATCAAGGGCGAGGGAGATTATGGAAGTGATTTGCTAGAGGCTCGGCTCGCAATGACTCTTTTCTTTCCCGAAGCCTGTTGCCTGCGGCCTGTAGCCTGTAGCCTTTCCCCATTCCCTGCCGCTCCGCGGCATTCCCGAAGCCCGAATCCGGAATCCCGAATCCCTGCCGCATCGCGGCATTCCTGAAGCCTGAATCCCGAATCCTGAATCCCCTCTTTGTGTCATTGCGAGGAGGCCGCCAGGCCGACGCGGCAATCTCGCATTTCTTCGATTATCCGGAAGCCGGAAGCCCGAATCCCGAGTCCCGCGCGATTGACGCTGCGCGTCAATCGCGCTTGTTCGCCCCGGTCTTCGCAACCATCTCGTTCGCGTAGAGCAAAGACTCGAACGTCCCCGCGTCGGTCCACCATCCATCAAGGATATCCCAGGTGATGCTCCCCTCGCGAATGTAGTGGTTGTTCACGTCGGTGATCTCCAACT
>JGI20214J51088_10002223_pt1 | contig 13028 bp, 11 predicted proteins | sample WetSurMetagenome_FD_51088 | JGI IMG/M metagenome (IMG submission 51088)
CGCCGTGCGCTTTCTCGATCTCCCGGACTTTCACCGATACATCGATACACCGGGCGTCTTTGATATCGACATGTCCTTCGTACTTCTTCGCGTGCGGGAACGCCTTTTTAACCGCGTCGAGTGCTGCCTCGGGAGCATTCTTCGACCGTACGCTGATGTACCCGTCCCGCTCCTCGACCGTGAACATCCGCATCTTGTGGGCGATTCCCCTTGTCAGCCGGATATGCGGGTCCTGGTCAACACCGACCGGCACCAGCGTCGGTGCCGGCTCCCGGTCGATCTGGGGGTAGAGGATATCGGCGACCTGCGTGATAACAGCATCCGCATGGGCGAGATCGGTATCCGGGCCGAAACCGTAGATTGCCGTGAGCTCGGAGAAGTTGACCTTCGTCGCCGCCTCGAAGGCAAGGTCCTTGAGCCGGTTGTTCCTGCTCTGGAAGAATGTTGTCCCCTCAAAGCCGAGAGNATAGAGGCAGGAAAGGTACTCCTTCCCGAACTCGTTGCATTTCTCCCACGAGAGACCGCGGACAGCATGGGCCTCGCGATCGGCAATGGTGATATAGCCGTTGCCGCCCTGCTGCACGTGCCAGACAACCTCCTTCATCACCATCAGGTGGCCAAGGTGCGGGTGGCCGCTCGGCATGAACCCGGTGAGAATGTGGAACGGTGTTTTATTTCGTATCGCCCGGGCAATGGGGAGGTAATCCCGGTGCCCGACCACGATGCCCCGGCGCATGAAGTATGGGACTTCGGGGAGTTCTGATAAAACCGGTGCAATAGGGTCGATGCCGAATTCGGCAAACGTCTTCCCGATATCGAGGGACGGGGTGCTTGACCAAGGGTTGTTCTGCGGTTCCTGCATGATTATATCACAGTTTTATCCGTGCGAATTCGACGAACTGGATTCCGGAAGAGTGTACGGTGCCAAAGAACATCTTCTTTTTGACGGAATGTGCCATCCGCACGGAGCGGGAGATGACACTCATCGGGAGCTCCGACTCCTTCTCCACAGCGTGGACGAGCAGGTCGGAGTGGACATTTTTCCCGCAGTAAACCCGGAAGTGATGCCCGAACTTGTAACCGGTCCGGGGTGTATANTCATGGGAGCGGAGGTTTGCATACACCGCATTCTTGATTGNNAGTTCCCCGTCGGTCTCNGTGGCAATTTTGAGGAATTCAGACGGGCTCACGATTGCCGTCTCCCTTGTTAAGGTGATCGTCCCTTTCCCGATGAGATAGAGCAGTTCCAGCGGGGAGAGGATCAGNCGCCCGGGATCGAGCCGTTTGCCGTATCCGGCCAGTTCAAGGTCAGACCCTTCCGGCGTCGCGATCATNGCCGATTTTCCGACCAGCATNGCTTCATGGTGGGAAAGAGCCGGAAGTGTGCTGCAGGCATCGGCAAGTTTCGGGAGCTTGATCTCGTAGAACGTCAGCTCGTCCTCATCATCGACAACCGCAAGCACGTACTGCTTGCGCATATTTTTCGAGGCAACGACCTCCTCAATGATCGTCTCGAACCGGATCGGATCGCGCTCGGAGAGGACGCGGACAAGGTACACGGACGCACCTTTCCCCGGTTTCTCGCCTCGCTTGAAGATGCGGAAATCGTGAGGCCCGGTCTGGACCACGTATCCACGCTCGCGGAGGTCGCGGTACACAAAGTAACTGCGCATGAAGTTCGGCTGGACTGAGAACCTGGCAAAGAGGGTATCGAACGAGTAGCCCGGGACCTCTATCTTCTGGCGGTGGAGCAGGTAGAGTGCCTCAACCGGGGAAAGCCTGAGGCCATCGCCATCCGGCCTGCCGTAACCGCTCTGCTCATACAGGGATCTGCCGTCTTTTCCCGTGCGTACGGTAGTACCATCGAATGTCGCTTTCACTGCCGGATCTATTGTTACTGAATGATTATAATGGCGCGTGGATGCCTGGTGAGCAGGCCGGTCCTGCATGAANAGGCNGGCCGGTAATCCATAAGGAATACAAAAGAAATACAAAAACCGCGGGGAACAATGTGTTTAAAAGGGGGTAAATCGAATTTGTATAGTCAGATCGTATCCTATAAGTATGCCCGAATGCACGTCCCCTGGGATGAACCACATTCCGGGAATATCTGGGTAATACTCCATTGATAGATCCGTCCCCACACCGGAATTATTTTTTGCCCATAGAAAAATGGCGGAAAAATGATGGTGAAACCGAACAATGACCCCGGATGCCGACCGATGAGCGTGCTCAACCTTGCGGGTTTTCTCGCACGGTCAGCAGTGAACGGCCCCGGTATCCGGGCAGTTGTCTGGGTTCAGGGGTGCCCCTTGCGCTGCCCGGGGTGCTTCAACGAGCGGTTCCAGCCCTTTTCTCCTGCAACACCTGTCACCGTGAGTGACCTTGCCGGAACGATTCTTGCCCTTCCCGGCATTGACGGCGTCACATTCTCTGGTGGCGAACCGTTTGCGCAGGCCGGCCCGCTTGCACTGCTTGGGGAGATGCTCCGGACCGCAGGTATTTCCATCGTAACCTATACGGGATACACCGCGGACCAGCTTGCCGGGGGTGATGATNCCGCATGGCCGGCGCTCCTTGCGGNAACCGATCTCCTCATTGCCGGCCCTTACATCGCCGCTCTCGCACGGCCGGACCNGCTAAAAGGTTCCGCAAATCAGCAGGTGATCCCACTCGGCACCCGGCTTGTAGCCCCTGCCCGGACGAGGGCTTACGATACATCCTCCGGCCGTACCGAGTTCACGATAACGCCGGATGGCACCATCACCACCACCGGGTTTCCCGTGCCGGCACTGCTCGAACACCTCGTATCACGCTGCAGGGGTACATGAGATGTCGCATTACAGCCGGGTAAGGACGCAGTTCCGGCACCGGGAGGCGCTCATCGCCTGCCTCAAAAACCTTGGGTACGAGGTCGAGACCGACACGGTCATCCGGGGCCACCACGGCGAGCACGAGGTGGATATCGCGGTAAGGAAGGCAAAAGGCTACGGCGTGGGTTTCGTAAAGGGCCCGGACGGCACGTTTGACATGGTGGCCGACTGGTGGGGCGTAGCAGGTACCGATGAACGGAAGATCACGCAGGAACTTGCGCGGGATGCCGATGCGATCCAGAAGGAGTATGCAAAAAAAATGGTCCTCGAACAGGCAGCTCTCGACGGGTTTGAGGTCGTTTCACAGACCGAGGAACAGGATGGCACCCTGCGTATCGTTGTCAGGAGATGGGAATAATGCAGTACCAGGAACCGGATTTCTCGAGAAAACTCAATGTCTCGCTCCGCGCCCGGGTCACCCTGATTGTGGTGATGACCCCCGAGGAAGAGCGCGTGGTCGCAAAGATACAGGAGGTCTGTGACACGTGGGACCCGCCGCGGCAGTGCGTGACCTGGGATTCCGTTGACGGTTTTGCGGTGATTGTCGGGAACAAAAACTTCCACACCCAGTCCCGCGACCCGCTTGCAGCACTTGATGATATCCAGAAAACCGACGAGAACGCCGTGATCGTCTTAAAAGACTTCCACGAGTACTGGAACAATCCCCAGGTAAAGCGCCGGATCCGTAACCTCTCCCAGAAGTTCCGGTATAACCGCCGGTCGATCGTAATCGTCACCCCCTCCCATAAAATGCCGGAAGAGATCCGGGACGAGGCGGTCCTTGTCCATTTCCCCCCGCCCGGCGCTGCCGAGCTCACCGCAGACCTCGATCTGCTCCTTGCAACAAGCGGGATTGGCCATACGCTCTCAAAAGCCGGGAAGGAGAAGATCATCCAGGCAGCGCTCGGCATGACCCTCAACCAGGCCCGCCGCTCCTTCTCAAAGGCGATCGTCACGAAAGGCACGCTTGACGATGGGGACATCGACACCATCATCGCCGACAAAAAGGATATCCTCTCCCAGTCGGATGCCCTTGAGTTCTACAGCCTCACGGAGACGCCCGAGAACGTGGGCGGTCTTGCGGTCCTCAAAGACTGGCTCCGGCTCCGCGAGCGGGCGTTCACTGAGGAAGCCCGCGACTACGGCCTGCCCTCTCCTAAGGGGATCGCGCTGATTGGTATCCCGGGAACTGGCAAGAGCCTGACGGCAAAGATGATTGCCGATCTCTGGCACCTCCCGCTCCTCCGCCTCGACGTTGGCGCCCTCTTCGGGAGTCTTGTGGGGGAATCCGAGGAACGGACCCGTCGGGCCCTCTCCCTTGCCGAAACGATTGCCCCCTGTATTCTCTGGGTGGACGAGATCGAGAAGGCGTTTGCCTTCGGCAGTGGCGATGCCGGCACGAGCCAGCGGGTCTTTGCTCACCTCCTGACCTGGATGCAGGACAAGACCTCGCCCTGCTTTGTGGTGGCAACGGCCAACAACATCGCGGCTCTCCCGCCGGAACTCCTGCGGAAAGGCCGGTTTGACGAGATCTTCTTCCTTGACCTGCCAAGTAACCCGGAGCGGCGCGAGATCTTCAGCGTGCACTTAAGGAAACGCAGGTGCGTCCCCGCTGACTACGACCTCGACCTGCTGGCCCGGGAGAGCGAGGGTTATGTTGGCGCTGAGATCGAACAGACCGTGATCGACGCGATGTATCTCGCGTTCAACGAGGACATGCGGCGGGTGACAACAACAGACATCCTTACCTGTATCCGCAGGCAGGTCCCGCTCTCGATCTCCCAGCGCGAGACGGTCGCTTCGCTCCGGGCATATCTTGCGGAAGGGCGGGCCGTCTCCGCATCACGGCCGGCCTCCCGCCCGGATGTCCCGGCAGGGCAGAAGACCATCGCGCTTGAGACCTTCGACACCGCCCGGACGTGAAACGTGTGAAGTCCTGCGGAACCGTCCCCCTCCTGAGCCCGCTGCTGTTCCGGCTGGCAGTGTGGTGGGTTTCCCGCCGGGCAGTTGCTGGAGATATGCCGGCCGTGCGGGAACTGACAGCAGTTTTCTGCACATCTCCCGATCCCGTGTCCCGGGACCTTTCCCGGCGGGGGCTCACGCACCTGAAAACACCGGAGCAGATCGAACTCCTGTGCATGGAGACCCTTCTCCGGGGCAATGATTCCCTGACCGACCTTGCCCGTGACTGCCGGTACCTCCCCTCTGCTCCTGCAGAGCAGGCCCTCTGGCTTTTTTGTACCGGCCGGAAAGAAGAACTCTGCCGTCATGACCCGGAGGATACAAGCCCGCTCCTTGCTGCGGGATACCGGGGGGCACCCGCACCGGTCCGTGCCCGGGCCTGTTACGCAGCCCGTACGAATGGTTCATGCGCCCTGCTCGCCCGTGCGCTTACCCGCCCCGGTGTCACCCACCATGCCGGCGACTGGTCGTACGACGAATGGCATGTCGTGATGAGCGGCCTGGCAGGCGTTGGGCAGTGGGATGATCTCTGGCTCCTCGTGCCCCTTGCACCGCCTCCTCTTGCCGTTGAAGCAATGCAGGCGCTTAAAACCGCAGGATGGCTGCCGCGGGGAGACGACCGTATTATCTGGGAGGATCTTGCCCGGGACCTGCCGGACCGCTGGACATATCCGCTTCCTTCCGGGCAGCCCCGGGACACGGCATGTCGGCCGGCAGGGCAGGTCACCCGGCTCTGCTTCTCCCCGGACGGTAGCCTGTTTGCAACCGGGAGCTGCGACGGGATGATTATGGTCTGGCGCACCGCATCCACCGGCCTTGCGCTAGAGTTTTCTGCAGGGCCGGGATCTGTCCGCTTCCTTGCCATCCCTCCTGGAAATACCTGCATTGTGTGTGCCGCTGATGACGGGACAGTCCGCTGCTTCAGCCTCGAAGACCGTGCTCTTCTCTGGTCGCGGGAAGCAGGGGGTGAGGGAGCTGCCTTCATGCTCTCTCCCGACGACCGCACCATACTTATCGGCGATGCCGGGGGCACCCTGCACGTGCTCGGGATTCCCGACGGGAGGGCATTGTACTCCCTGGCGCTCCACGGCTCTCCGGTAACCTGCCTGGCCCCCGCCCCCACCGGTCCTGCGGTTGCCTGCGGGCATGCCGACGGCACAGTCTCGGTTGTCCGTCCCGGTGACACAACCGTCCCGGTTGTCCTGCCGGGCAACGGCAGCCCGGTCAGCACCCTCTCGTGGCGTCCATCCGGAACCGAATGTCTTGCCGTGTACGAACAGGGACATCCCGTCATGTGGGACATATCTGCCGGGACAAAACAATGCGTATTTACCGGCCATGGGGGAAGAGCGATCTGCACTGCTGTGCCGCGCGACGGCAGGTGGTTTGCAGCAGGGAGTGATGACCACATGCTCCGGTGCTGGGACCTGAATACGTCGGCACCCCTTGCAGATATCCCCTTTTACAACCGCCGTCTCACCTCCTGCACTGCGGTAGTGGACGGCAGCATCCTTGCAGCCGGGTTCCATGATGGCCTGGTTCGCATCTATCGCATGCCCATGGGAGATCTCATCAGGGAATACAAAGGGCACAAAAAGACGGTTACCTCCTGCATGCTCGCTCCCGGCGGCGGCCGGCTTGCCACGGTCAGCTGGGACGGAACAACGAAACTCTGGCGGGTTCCGAATGGGGAGATCGTGCGCACAATCGATGCCCATGCCGGTGGTATTGCCGCACTCGCCGGCCCTGCCGGCACCCTTGTTGCCGCAGTGACAGAAGATGGCATTGCCCGGGTCATCGACACAACGGACGGTACGACGGTCAGGACTATCGATCTCTACACCCCGTCCGTCCGGGCAGCAGCGATGAGCCCGGGCGGCACATTCCTTGCCATCACGGGGGCGGATTCCTCGCTCCGTATCTGGAATATCCGCGACGGGAGCCTTGCTGCAGCAGGCGACCGTCTTTCCTCTTCCCAGCGGTGCTGTACGTTCCTTCCCGACAGTTCAGCGCTCGTGAGCGGCGGCTGGGACGGGACGTGCCGCTTTTTCAGGATCCCGGATGCAGTGCCCCTGCGGACCCTTGCCGGGCACACGAGCATCGTTACCTGCTGTACCGTTTCCCGGGACGGGACGTTCCTCATCTCCGGCAGCAACGACACAACGGTACGACTCTGGCGTCTCGCGGAGGAAGAGGCATATGCGGTCCTCCGCGATTCCCGGTCAGAAGTGAGTGCGGTTGCGCTCTCCCCGGACGAGACGCTCCTTGCGGCAGGTAACCGGGACGGTATTATCAGGATATACCGTCTCCCGTACGGTACTCCCGGACGGGGATTACCGGACCTTCCCGGAAAGGTCACCGCCCTCTCCTTCACCGGTGATGGCTGCATCCTTGCTGCAGGTTACGATACCGGGACCTGCGCTCTCTTCTCCGTGCCGGAACGGTCCCATATCCGCACGATACCCGCCCACAGCGGTGCCGTGACCGGGCTCGCCGTGCTCCCTGACGCCCGGACAATGGTTACCACTGGTGTGGACGGGCTCTGTCGGTTCCATGCGCTGCCCCGCATGCAGTTCCCGGTGCATGCCAGCCTTGCCGATATCCCTGCAGCGGTACCGCAGGGAGAACCACCGGTCCGGAGCCCGGGACCAGATCCGGCTGCATTCCACCGTGCCCTGCTCGCGGCCCGCTTCCGGGAAGAGATCGGGATCTGCCCGCCCATGGACACTGCCGGGTGCTATGACATCCAGATCGTGGGGTGACAGGAATGACTCCGGAACAAAAACGGGATGAGGGGGGTGTGCGGCTGGGCCTGGACTTCGGCGTGAGTGCAACCGTAATCGCTGCCGCCGGCCCGGGCCGGGATACCTGCACGCTGGAATTTCCGGGTATCTCCCGGGAATTTCCCACGCAGCCGGGCATCCTGCCGACCCATACTGTCCCCCCCCTCGTGGAATACCGGGACGGGAAGCCCGTGCGGTTGGGAGAGGAGGTGCTCTGCGGGGGGACCGCCGACGCTCCTTCCACCGCCCGGTGGCTGCGGCGCTCCCTCTGCGACAGGAGCCCCGTGCAGGTACCAGCCGGTGACGGCCGCATGGTCCGGTACGATGAAGCGGTAACAGACCTCCTTTTGCCACTCCTGTCGCAGTCACTCAGGGAAAACCCCGGTGCCGCGCTCATCATCGCCCTCCCCCCGGAAGCGCCGGCAGGGTACGGGGAACTCCTGCAGCGGGTTGCCCGCCGTGCCGGTGCCCCGTCATGCACCATGGTCAGTGAGTATGATGCTGCGCTCGCCGGTTACGGCTATTCACCCGCAGACAGCGAGCCATTTGTCCTCGTCACCTTCTCCGAGATCGATCTCGAGGTCGTTGTACTCTCCCGCTCCGGGCTTTCCGGCACGGGAACGGGCGGACTGCGGGTGCTGGCACAGGCAACCGGGCCGGTCAGCTGCCGGGCGATCGACAGCTGGATCGTGCAGGACCTCCTCCAGAAATTCCGGCTGCTGGAGAGCGACCCGCGGGCTGCACGGCTCATGCCGAAGCTACGGTACGAGGCTGCCCGGCTGCGGGAGCACCTCCCCGTCGAGGGGGAAAAGGAGGTCTGGCTTACGGATTCCGTATCGGGAAAGACCTTCACCACGCTCTGCACGACTGCCGACCTTGCCCGCATCCTTGCAGACCACCAGGTCATACCAACGTTACAGGACTGTATCGGCCGGGCACTCTCAACAATGCGGATGCGGGGCGGTGACGCAGGCCAGGTCCGGTCCGTGCTCCTCCTCGGGGCTGGCTGCGCCCTCTCTCCTGTGCAGGAGGCCGTCCGCTCGCGCTTTTCCAGTGCCGATGTGTATGCCGGTCACCCGCTGGACGCCATTGCCCGCGGGGCTGCGGAATATTCCGCACCTGTCCCGGCACAGGATCGAATCGCCAGCTCCTATGCCCTCCGCTACTGGGATCCTGCCGTACAGGAGCACCACTACCGTTTTCTTGTCCACAGCGGCACCCGGTACCCGAGCGCCGGGCAGGTGGCACGGATAGTCATCAGCGCTGCCTATGATGGCCAGACCCTGCTTGGCATCCCCCTCTACGAGATCGGCGGGACTGCAGGGGGAGGCGTGCCGCAGATCGAGCTGGTCTCGGATGCCGGAGGTGGCGTCCGGCTCGGCGGTCCGGCGCAGGACGCGGAGAGCCCGGGGCAGGTCGTGCATGCCAACGAGCGCTCGCCCACCCTGCTGGTCGCGACCCCTCCGGCCCGGAAGGGCGAGCCCCGGTTTGAGTGCACGTTCACGATCGATCCCGAACGGAACCTCTGCCTCTCGGCCCGCGACCTCGTGACCGGATTGCTCGTGAAAGTAAATACACCAGTCTTTCGGATGACGTGAGTACACACAGGAGATGCAAATTATGGAGATGCAGGAACTTGAGATAACGATTGACAAGGAAGGGAGAGTACAGGTCGCCGTCCGCGGTGTGAAGGGAGAAGGCTGCCTGGGGCTCACGAAGAACATCGAGAGCGCCATCGGCACCGTTGAGAAGCGGGAATATACCGCGGAGTACTACGAGGAGTCGGTGAGCGTGAGCGACAACCAGTACGTCAACCGCTGAGTTTTAAAGAGCCTTGTCCGGTCGCGCTCACCCGGCCAGTTCCCGCACCTTTTCGATATTGCCCCGGTCGTCCCGCCGTTCATCGACCGGCGTCTCGCAGACCAGCGGGATTGACGCGATAACTTTATGGTGCAGGATCCGACGGAACCCGTCTTCTCCGATGAACCCCATGCCGATATGCTCGTGCCGGTCAAGCCCGCTGCCCCGGTCACCCTTGGTGTCGTTGAGGTGGATGACTTTAAGATTCTTTAAACCGATCTGCTCGTCGAACTGCGCAATGGTCTCGTCGAGCCCCTCCACAGTCCTGAGCTCGTAGCCGGCGGCAAACGCGTGGCAGGTATCGAAGCAGACCCCGACCCGGCCGGGAAACGCGAGTTCGTCCATGATCGCCCGGATATGCTCGAAGGAGCTTCCCACGCTGTTCTTCTCGCCTGCGGTGTTCTCGAGGAGGAGCATCACGTCATTATCAGATTTGTCAAGCGCTTCACTGATCGCTTTAATGACCCTCATCCTCCCGCCTGCCATCCCGTCGCCGAGATGGTGGCCGAGGTGGGTGACCAGGTACGGGATTTTAAGTCGGCCGCACCGGTCGAGCTCTGCCCGGAGGCTCTCAACCGACCTGGTGTAGATCTCCGGCTTAGGCGAAGCAAGGTTCGGGAGGTAAGGCATGTGGTCCACCGGTATGATACCGGTGATCTTCACCTTCGACCGGAACAACGTCGCGTCCTCGTCTGTGAGGGGCCGGGATGCCCATCCCCGGGGATTGCGGGAGAACATCTGGAAGACATCGCACCCGGCATCCTTTGCCCGATCAACTGCGAGGTCGAGCGACCCGGCTATCGAGACATGCACACCGACTTTTACCATAAATTACACCCCGTCCTGCATTATGGATCTCCTGATCAGATCGGGGCGTGCGGGGTATTTGGGGGTTGTGATCCGGGCAGGTGACCGTTCAGTGCAAAAAAAAGGTGTTAACTGACGGCAGGTTCCGGCTGCGGTCCGGCCTGGTCGTAGAGGAGAGTGTAGTAGCGGGCGGATAACACCGAAAGAAGGGGTGTNATGACGAGCTTGATGANCCACCCGACATAGGGTATCAGCGATACGACCATTATAATGATGCCGAAGAAGAGCATGACGACAAAGAGGACGATGAGCGCGACAATGTACTGGCCCCAGCCGATCCTGCCGATGAGCTCCGATATCTTTGAAAACCGGAGACCTTCCCTGATGCTGCCTGTACGGGCATATCGGATTATCCCCATGACCGAGAAGAGCGATACGACAATGACCAGGATCATCATGACGAGCATGGCGGCAAGCATGAGCCCGATATACATACCCATGGATCCCGTATTACCGGATGCAATCCCTGCAAAGGTGAGCCCCATGACACAAACGAGAAGGATCATGACCGGCAGGAACCAGATCAGGGAAACGATACACATCTTAAGGCCATCAAAGAAAAGGGTTCCCCAGTCTTCAAAGTCGGGGGCGGGTTTTATCCCGCGATAGATCCGGACCATGTACCCTGACAGGAAGAACGAGAAGAGGACTGCGAGAACAACCACTGCCGCGACCTGGTCCCATGGGACCAGTTCCCAGTGGAAGGCTGCGGTCGTCTTGTCCATGATTTTCGTCATATCGAATACAAAGGGGAAGAGCGCCATGGGGAGGCTCAGGATGACAAAGATGAGCCAGCGCAGCCATTTCCCCTCGAACGTTTCCCGTGTATAGGCTACTGATTCGGTAAGCATTTCTCCGATATCCATTCAGCAATCACTGGCTGTAACGTTAACCGGTAAAAATATATTAATTATGTTATCTGAAATCCGCTGAAGAAAGACCAGTAAGGATCACTGGTGTGGTGCACTCCGGAATAGCTCCAAAACAATAAAGTAGTCAGAATTATCCTGTTAGTATATCCGTGCCTGTGACCCGGAGATGGATGTGAACCCATTGGATCATACTGCTTCGAAAACCCGGAACCGGTATCGCCTGCTGCCAGTCTTCCTCGGGATTATCCTGCTCGTGCAGGCAGGCTCTGCGTATGTGTATCATTTTCAACTGGACCAGTCAGTCTCTCCCCAGGAGATACACCTTGGCGATTCCGTGACAATGAAATTCCATGTGTATGACACTCAACATGGTATAGGGTTTGCCGGCGCACCTGTCACGATATCCATATTTCGTACGGTCCCGCCAGCCGAAATTAAGATTGTAACCGTGACAACGAATGCTTCCGGCTGGGCCACCTATTCCTATACCCCGCAGGAGATCGCCAGGTTCGCGTTTACCTCGGGCTCCTCGGTAAATTACAGCACAATTACAGGACTCCCCCCCGTCGGGATGCAGAGTACCCCCGGCAATCCCCCGGGGGTGTATTTCAACGTTACCTCGAAGCCCCCGATCCATGTCTTTACCGTTGAACCCGTGGGTCCGATTGTCTTTGTGACAACAACCACGACAACAGCCCCGCCGGTTACTACCACTCAGACAGCACAACAGCCAACGCAGGTTACCCAGGTTACGCAGGCAACCCCGGCGCCGCAGACATCCGCCGCCCTCCCGGCATCGCCAACCGATACCATCCCGCCGGTCACCCTCCTCACTCTCGCGGGTACGGAGGACGGGAGCGGCGGGTACCGCTCCGATGTCATCAGTACAATGACAGCTTCCGACAATGCCGGCGGGAGCGGGGTGAAAGTGACCCAGTACAGTTTCGATGGCATAAGCTGGTATACGTACTCACAACCAGTTTCCGTTATCAAATCCGGGGTAACAACCTTATACTACCGTTCAGCGGATAACGCCGGCAACATGGAAGTGATGCAGCTGAAAGCAATCGTGATCAGCAGANCTGGCGATGCACTGGCCGGCACAACCGCACCGGGTACCGGGGCTGCAGACACTCCCATTGCAGCGCCCTCAACAANCCCCGGCACCGGCTCGTCGATGCCGCTCTGGCTCATGGCCCTGATTGTTCTCATTATTATCGCTGCAATCGGTGGNGGNATATACTGGAAATCCCGGCCGAAAGAAGAGCCAAAAAAGTAATCCATTTTTCGTCATTTAATGGCNATCATCCCGGAAAAACAGTCTGGATCGCCGGTGTGGTGCACCCGGGCACCCGTTTAACAAGATACATATATGATGAATTTTCTCTTCTCTTCTATCCGACACCCTGTGGTTCGGTTGTGGATGTGAACTCATTGGATCATACTGCTTCGAAAACCCGGAACCGGTATCGCCTGCTGCCAGTCTTCCTCGGTATCCTTCTGCTCATGCAGGCAGGTTCTGCTGCGTCCCCCGTAAAAATCGATGTATCATTCTCTTCCGGCGACATCTTTCTTGGTAATCCCGTAACGATTAATTCTCACGTGTATGCCCCTGATTACCCGGGAATCATGCTTTCGAATCAGCAGGTGGAACACAAGGTTCTCTTTTCGAATAATTCGACAAGTGCAGTCTTCAATGACCTGACGAATGCTTCCGGCTGGGCCACTCACACGTATACTCCACCGGCAATTGACAGGTACAATGTTGTGGGGAAGGTATCGGTAACCAGCAATATTTTCCCAGGATTCCC
>JGI20214J51088_10002225_pt1 | contig 13007 bp, 12 predicted proteins | sample WetSurMetagenome_FD_51088 | JGI IMG/M metagenome (IMG submission 51088)
GTCGGTATCACTGTATGCACTCTGCTGGAGGAAGTCTTCACGGATCATCCTTGTAACCTCGAGTATCAGCTTCTCACTCTCGGGAAGGGCATCAGGACCGACGAGCTGGACAATCTCCAGCAGCTCGATCTCTTTCTGGAGGAGGTACATCGTCTGGTCCCTAATCTCCATCCAGTCGGGCGCAATNTTGCTCGTGTACCATCCCTTCAGGCTCTCGAGATAAAGAGAGTAACTTTTAATCCAGTTGACGGACGGAAAATGCCTCCTGTTGGCAAGGCTTGTATCGAGCGCCCAGAAGGTACCTGCAATCCGTAGCGTGTTCTGGGTAATAGGTTCTGAAAAGTCCCCGCCTGGAGGAGAGACCGCCCCGACGATCGTGACTGACCCGGTCTCTTCCCGGTTCCCGAGGCACATCACCCTTCCCGCACGTTCATAAAACGCTGCCAGCCGGGTGGCAAGGTATGCAGGGTACCCCTCCTCGCCAGGCATCTCTTCGAGCCGGCCTGATACCTCACGAAGTGCTTCGCCCCACCGCGAAGTGGAGTCTGCCATAAGGGCAACATCATACCCCATGTCCCGGTAATACTCACCCATGGTAATCCCGGTATATATCGATGCTTCACGGGCTGCTACCGGCATATTGGAAGTGTTTGCCACCATTATTGTCCTCTGGATAAGGGGAAGGTTTGTCCTCGGGTCAACGAGTTCAGGGAATTCGGTAAGTACATCCGTCATTTCATTCCCGCGTTCCCCGCACCCGATATAAACGATAATGCGGGCATCAGCCCATTTCGCAAGAGTCTGCTCTGATACCGTCTTACCGGTCCCGAACCCACCGGGAATCATGGCAGTACCACCCTTGGTCAGGGGAAAGAGGCTGTCAAATACCCGTTGTCCCGTGAGGAGCGGGACTTCGGGATCAAGTTTCTTTTTATANGGGCGTTCTTTCCTGACCGGCCATGTCTGCATCATTGGTAGTTCCGTTCCATCATCAAGGGTGCAGACCGTTTCCTCCACCGTGAATTTCCCCCCCCTGATCTCGCGGACTGTCCCGGAATGCCCGGGCGGCACCATGATACGGTGTTCAATATGGAATTCCTGGACGGTCCCGATTATATCGCCCCCGGAGACCTTGTCACCAGCCTTTACNCGGGGGACAAAGTCCCATTTTGTTGCCCTGTCAAGACCTGGTACAGAGATTCCCCGNGAAATAAAACTCCCGGAACGTTCGGCAAGCACGGAAAGAGGACGCTGGACACCATCATAAATCGATGATATCAGGCCCGGGCCAAGCTCAACGGAAAGGGGAATACCCGTGTTAACTACGGGCTCACCAGCTTTCAGTCCCGATGTGTCCTCGTAGACCTGGATAACCGCGTTTTCGCCATCCAGCCTTATGACCTCCCCGGCCAGGGACTTCTCTCCGACCCTGACCACGTCATACATCCTTGAACCACGCATCTGTTCGGCGAGGATGACCGGTCCGGAGATCCTTGAAATGACTCCTTTTATCATGCTTATCGCCTCACCACAATGTTATACCCTATTGCTCTCCGNAGGAGCCGTTCGATATATGTTTCTGATACCACCTTTTTCGTCCGGCTTGGGATCGGGATGATAATCGGCCTGTATGTCTTTTCAATATTTGCAAGCAGTTCAGGGTCCAGGACTGACATGAACTCCTCACTTACCCCGATGATGCCGGTATCATCCGCATTCAGGAGAGGAGGGATTACCTTCTTTGCCTCCTCGGGAGTGCTGACCTCGATTACCTCCACACCGGCAAGCCGAAACCCTGCTGCAGTCTCAGGGTCAGTAACTATCACGTACTTATACATAGAAAATCTCCGATTCCATCAGCTCATCCGGCATTCCGGCTTCCCTGCACCGGGCAATAACCCTGATATTTGTAATTTCGTTGAGTTTTGCCCAGAGGTAACCGATTACGATAGTGAACGAGAGGGGATCACCCCTGAACATCGCGGTCCCGTTCCTGATCAGGAAGCGGTCAAGCTCTTTTTCGAGCACGGATATTTTTCCCATGGACACTTCAATCCCGGGGATGGAAAGGAGAAAACGGTAGGACGTCGGTTCCAGGAGGCGGAGGGCATCTGAAATTTTTTTTGTCCTTATCAGGTTGTGAATCAGTTCATGGCCGATCTCTTTTCCACCATCGAGGAGGAACGGGTCTGCATCGTCTGCGGAAACTGAGTCCCGGACCATCATCAGTGCCGTCTTGATATTCCTGATATCAATTTCAGTCCCTATGAGATCACGGACTACCCTGTCTTCACGGCGCTTTCCATGTAACTGCTTCAGAGATGACTCGAAATAGTACTGGTCCAGTGCATATTCCAGCCTGCCAATCTCGTTGTGTTCAAAAAATTCCCCGATATGACGCGTNAGGGGAACGGCATACTCAATATCCCACGTGGCCATCAGGTCCACAACAGCACGTACATCGGGCTGTTTTATCAGTTCGATCAGTGTTGCTTCATCCAGCGTACCGGCAGGGATCAGGCAGCCTGAAATCTCCTCGTTTGGTGTCTGGATGTTTTTACCCCGGATTATCGTCTTAATATTCTGGACATCCCATTTTTTTAAGAAAATGATAATATAACGTGCAGACTTTTCNCCTTCCACGAGTGCCAGGATCTTCCGGTANGTCTTCATCAGGTTCTTTCTGAGGGCATACTCGATGCAGCCGATACCGGTATGTAATATCCGTGCCTCTGCTATTTCTTCGCGGTACGGTGTCTTCTCAAGCTCCGTTATGATACCTTCAAGAGATGGCTGGGCAATAAGCCGTTCAAACCCGTGGGTAGTAATCAGGCGGCTCGACATCCCGTGGACACGTGCATTTACGTACTCAACGTACATCCTGGTCTCCGTAGAGTCCCGAAAACACGACGAGTTTCATCCGTTCCCTTGCCCTGTCAAGGCGGTCCTCAATCGTGTTACGGATTACGACCTTCCCATCAGGGGTTGACCCGTTCAGCCCCCCCGTGGTTGAGAGATCGGGAACGATATCAAATTCCTTCCCGGTTTCCTGTATCAGCTGCCTGCATAGTTGCTCGTCTTTTTTATCGATATGCAGGCGGATTTTTTCACTATCAAGAGATTCGATAATCTCGGTCATAACTGCCTTGTAAAATGTTTTATACGAAGGACTGGAGCGGAACGTAGAGAGACGTACGTCCGCTTCCTGGAAAACCGAGAGGTATGCATCCTGTCGTGCCCGTGTCAGGTTGTCTTTGGCTTGTTCCCGTGCTGAATATATTTTTTTATTCTTCTCGACGTCGATCTTTCGATTTGTCTCAGCCAGCAGGTCCTTGCGTAACTTCAATGACTCGGTCTCTGTACGTCCCAGGATTTCACGGATTTCACGGTCTTTACTCTCCCCGATTTCCCTGATTTTTTCCTCTGCACCATCTTCTATTGCCTTGATCAGGTGGTCGTATTTCATATGACCGGACCAATTCCTCCCCACCTGTTGTCAAAGGCTCTGTAACAACAGGGAACTTGTGTTCCAGGGCACCGGAATTTTGCCATTTCCGGACACCCATGTTCAATACCGGATAAACAACGGTCTTACTTGACCATGATTACGATCATTGATGCGACCACAAAACCCAGTATTACCATCGTTTCCGGGATTGCTTCCAGCACAATGACACTCCCTGTTGAATCAGGCCTCTCTGCAATGGTCGCAGCTCCTGCAGCACCAATTCTTGATTGTGCCCAGCCCGTCGCGATTGCGCCACCGGCGAATGCAATCGCAGCTCCAATTGGAACTTCCCAAGACAACTTTAAACACCTCAGTCCGTAAGAGTGATCTTATATTATATAAAGTTTAATAATGGATAAGTTCTTTATTTTGATTATTTCCTGAAAACAGAACGATGGAACCCTACTTCTTACCTCCGCTGAGACCGGATTTATTCCCGGAACTGAACGGATGGTACAGCAGGCCTCCACCCTGGTAGAATTTGGAATAGAACTCTACGACATGAAGCCTCACACTGTGAATTGACGGGCTGAACATGGCAAGCATCAGGTTGAGGGTATGAAGCAGGACTGCGATCAGGATCCCGACAGCGAGTACTTCCATCGAGCCACCCAGCTCATTGGCTACCATGGCCAGGATGACGGAAGCCATTCCTATCGCCATCAGGCGGGCATAGGAGAGGATATTCCCGACCGTGCCCATGATCTCGATGGCCCCAAGGGTACCACCCCCGTAAATGACGAGTAAAACGGCAATTACCATGAAAATAATTGTCGGGATAAGCAATACACCAGGTATCATCTCGATTATTATTCCCAGCAATACCAGCAGGCAGAAAATGACACCAATCATCCCGCACTTTTCGCAGGCGTGCCGGTGGTTCTTCCGTGTCATGGAATTGATAAAGCCAAGTACCAGGCCGAACACAACATGAAATACGCCTATCGCAATGGTCAGGATCAGAAGAGGTACCATCGCCTCTATTCGGTTCCAGGTGACCCCGAAAAGGGTAACAGGTTCTATCCAGCCCATCGTTTCGCCAAAATTTCCGAAAAATTCCCCGAAGATGTACCCGAAGAAAATTGCAGGGAATGAGGAGACGATCAGGATACCGGATATCTGCCGGAGCCATTTTATCGCCACGAAACGGAACCTGATGAATAACCCGGTGATAAGGATAAGGAGTCCATACCCGATATCACCTACGATAAGCCCGAAAAATATTGGAAAAAATATGGCAAGGATCGGGGAAGGATCAACCTCGTTGTACTGCGGAGGGCTTGCAAGTTTCATGAAGAATTCAAACGGACGGACCCAGGAAGGATTGTCATAGTATATGGGGGCACGGTCCATCATCTCAGTTGTTGCATCTGTTTCTGTCATCACCACCCGGCCCNGGAAGGTCTCATCCAGCACATCCCTTGTCTTCTGGATAAATTTTTTCGGGATCCAGCCCCTCATCATCACGGTATAATCAGTTTCACCGAAATTATTGTATGCACTGAGTTCTTCTCCCCGTTCCCGAAGGACTTTTTGTAACACGATGAGTTCCTGGTTCCATTCCCGTGAGACGCGGATGAGCTCTTTATCAATTTGTTCTTTTTCTGATTCGGCGTCCCTGCGGTTTTTATCAATTAACAATAGTGCCTTATCAAGCGGCATGTTTGAATAATCCGCAGGTATCCGGACTTCATTAATGTTTTTGGAGAACAGGAAACGGTGAACATTTTCAGAATAATACTTGTTGAAGACCGTTATCACCGCAATTGTCTGATCATCAAGTTCAGCCGATATCAGTTCAAACTGGTTATTGGTAATACCTGCTAACGCAGGACGGATGATATCGAGGACATCCTCATATTCTTTCTGTATTACCAGAACGGTTACTTCGTATCCATGGAGAATTGGCAGTTGCTGCTCAAGCGGTTGAATTTTATCAATGATTTTTTCGTACCGGTTTAACCCGGTGATCGTGATCTCGAGGTCACTTTTTTTAGTTGTCAGATTTCTTGTGGTCTCACCAACAATCCCGACTACATGACCGGCCCTTACCAGGACATCGGGAGTGGACAGGTGGTGGATCTCTTCAAACAACTGTGCCACCCGGCCGGGATCCTCCTTAACCACCGGGAGTAACAGGGAGATGCCTTCGATTGAAGAAAGCAGAACCGGTATATCGGTCATACTCGTGCTCGAAATCTTCCGGATATTCCTGTTTTCCGGTTGGAGGTACTCGCTCACTTCTTCAAGATGGATCGTGCCCATGTGGTACAGTACGTCGACGATCTGACTGAAATCCGATTTTGGACCCACCACCAGGACACTCTTCATCTTCTGTATCATAGGAGCCTACCTTTTACTGATCTCCCTGACCACCCTTTCGACTACCCCGTTGAACCTCTGGTCCCTCCTTTCTTCGTCAACCCGTACCAGCTGCTGCCCTTCACCGAGGACACGCTCGACATCACTATTGATGCGGTCCATTGCCTCCCGCCATACGGCATCTGCATCAGTCTGCCCAAGAGAACGCTCACGGGCGATTCTGGACTCAGCTTCTTTCCTGGCGTTTTCAACGTCAGCCAGGTACTGCTGCCGGGCAGATTCAATCCTCGCGTTCTGCTCCTCCTCCTTGGCCCGGATCTGCTCCAGGAGTGACGCTTCTGAAGTAACATAATTTGTATAGGCAGATTCTGCATCCCCACGGGTATTTCCGGTTTCTTCAATCTCTTTTTTATCCATCATGTCCTCCTTTCACAGCCCGTGATGCCGCTTTAAGAATGATGTGATCCCGCAATGCGACGCAGGGTTGAATATCATCTCACCCGCAGCACACCTCTTCCGTTCAGCTTCTGCTACCCGATCTGAGCACCTCTTCAGAGCCATCGCCTTCAGATTCTCAATCTGCTCGATTTGCGGGCTTTTCATACCAGCATCACACCGTAAGTATATCGCTTAATTCATTATTTTTTTAGTATATAATAATTTTGCATATTTACAGTAATGGGTTGGTAATATATTTGTATCATTTTCATTTTATCCGGGTAAGCGCGCATTAAACTACATGAGAATCTGAAAGGTAACCAGGTCTTCGATACGGGTGGAAAAGGCCATTCGTGNNTATATGTACTACAACATACCTGACCGGCCCTGTTTCCAGTACCATGTTACAGCCATCTGAAAAAGGANAAGACATCTGAATGATACCGGAACCNGGTATAAAAACGATTAAAAATTACCAGTTCNACCAGGCCGGTAACATTAATGTTGAATATATGAAAGATGCCCCAACTACAACCAGAACTGAAATAACGGCATAATCAAGTCTCATCAGGTGACGTTCACGTAAGGGAGTCCGGGTTTTCGTCCGGTAACCACGGAGGTCTATTGTAAGCCCCAGTACATTTGACCGGGCAAGCGAATTTGAGACCAGCGGGACCATGACGGGTGCAATACTCCTGATTTTCCCACNTACTCCGGAACCCGGGTTATATCCCCGTGCGAGTTGTGCCTCGTGAATCCTGTGCCCCTCGATCTGGAGTGTGGGAATAAACCGGAGTGCAATTACAAACATCAGGGTGTAATCCACCGGCACCTTCATCCGTTCAAGGGTATGGACCAGGTCCCGCGGCTGTGTTGACAATACGAAGAGCTGGATAGCAGTAATGAGCACTGCGAACCGGAGTGTCATGATAATGCCAATGAGAAGACCACCGGTCGTAATCGGAATAACGCCCCCAATCACGAAAAGCGTCTCGCCACCAGGTAATGTTATGACCGTGATAAAGACCAGGATAATACTCATAACGGCTATGAGCACAAACTGCCTGAGCACTTCGCGGTGGAGTCCGGCGACAAAGGAAATGGCAAGGAGTACAAGGATAACGCAGACAAGGAACAGGATGCTGGTCGATATGACACTCATCATACCTACAATTATTACAAACAGGATCTTGGTGAGGGGTGCAAGACGGTGGAGGAAACTGTCCTTCTGGACATACTGGAGAATTTCGGTCATTTCCCCCCTCCTGTCATCTGCACATCAGATATGATTTTTCCCATTTCCATCGTAATCACGCGGTCTGCACAATCCCTCGCAATTTCCCGGCTATGTGTCACAATTATAACCGTATGACCTGCAAGCTGGAGTTCTTTTAATACTTCCATAACTTCCCGGGCTTCTTTTCCATCCAGGCCGGTGGTCGGTTCGTCGAGAACGATTACAGCAGGTTTCATCGCGAGGACACAGGCAATGGCGAGCCGCTGTCGTTCACCTCTTGAGAGCCACCGCGGGTAGAGGTCTTTTGCATGGGTAAGCCTGACCCGTGTAAGGGCATGATCGATTACCACATCGCGGTCCGGGATCCCGAGATTATCTACCCCGAATGCAACCTCTTCACGGACGGTATCTGCAAAAAACATGTGGTCAGGGTTCTGGAATACCAGCCCGACATCCCGGGCAAGCTCGGTAATCGTCGTTTTTGAAGCGTCTTTTCCTTTCACGGACACAGAACCGCCCGTGGCCTTTAAGAGCCCGTTGAAGTGCTTGATCAACGTGGTCTTCCCTGAACCGTTCTCCCCGACTATTGCGATAAACTCACCGGATGAGATAGTAAGATCGATATCGTCCAGCGCACGAATATCCTCACCATAGGTGTGTGATAACCCGTTGACCTGGACCAGCGGAACCTGGACAACCGTATTCCCGGCACCCCGGGTCCGCTCCCGGATACCAGAGAAGTCGGAAACAACGACCTTCTGCACGGCCGGGTCCCGTATGACCTCATCCGGGGGCCCAATTGCCCTGATACGGCCATCTTCCATCACGACAAGAATATCTACGATCTCCCTCATCCGGGAAAACTTGTGCTCGACAAGGAGGATCGTCCTGCCCTGGGCTTTTAACCCTTTCAGGATCTCGAGGATCCCATTCGTCCCGTGTTCATCCAGTTCAGACGTTGGTTCATCAAGAATAAGGATCCCGGTACCCAGTGCCAGCGTAACAGCAAGTACCAGGCGCTGCTTCTGTCCCCCGGAAAGGGTATGGGGGGCACGTTCTTTTAACGTGGTGAGTTTTGTCATCTCCATGATTACCCGGAGACGGTCCTCGATCTCGTCCACGGTGAATCCACGGCGTTCAAGCGCAGACAGGATCTCCTCTTCGACCGTGGTAAAAATAAGCTGGGCCTCAGGGTCATCGAAAACAATCCCGAGGTTGGAGGCAATATCTGAAAGATCTTTGTAACTTTTCACATCACGGCCATCGATTGTGACGGTCCCCTGTTTCTTACCACCGTATTCATGGGCAAGGATACCGGCAGATGCAAGACAAAGCGTTGTTTTTCCGGCCCCTGATGGGCCGGTAATCATCACACACTGCCCTTTTTCAACCCATAGCGAGAGGTCTGTCAGTGCAGGCTTACCGGTGTGAGGGTAGGCATAGCTTACTGAATCAAGCNTNATCATTCCTGTCCCCGCATCAGCACCCTGCTTGACGGGATGTAGAGCAGCTGGACAATGACAGCATTGAATATCGCTGTAATAACCACGATAGGTACGAATACGAGAATAAATCCACCCATTGTAGCATACTTGGTGATGATCTGGGGTGCTACGGCGAGGATAGCTATAGCAGCGAAGGTAAACCCGCTCGCGAGCGTGGTGATGAACGTGGCAATCGAGGGGCTGAGCTTTGACCGGTTTTTAATCGCGGCATACACACCAAAGCAGACAACTGCCCCCAGGGGTTCACTGATCAGGTTGGCAGGCGGGAATATCGAGCCGGAGATCAGCATCGAGAGGATACCGGCCACGATACCGATCCCAAGGGCCTCGTATATCTTTGGCGATATCAGGATAATCGCGAGACAGTAGAACGCGATGATCATGTTCGGTGTCAGCGGGGTATGGAGCATCGCAAGGAAATAGCGAAGGATTGCCCCAACGGCAAGCAGAATACCAACTATTGCAATATCTCTGGACTTCATGGTAATACATCCTGGTTTGTAATAATCACGTGAAAACACGGCACACGGGAACACCCCGGAAAGGCTGCAGATAGTATTGCCGGGTTACCAGCGGAGAGGTACGTGGAATTTTCCGGCCTGTAACTATTTCCCGGACACAAGGTGCCTGTGTGACATTGTAATACTATGATGTATAAAATTGTACATTTTAGTATAAATAAGTAGCCTGCAAGGGCCGCCTTCCGGTGAAAATACCATACATAGAGAAAAGAATTTACAGGCCTCTTCGCTCACGTGACGGTTGAAAGCGTCCCGGTCACAAGGTCATAGTAGAGACCATGGACCTGAACCCTGCCCTCTTATACCGCGGTTTTCACGGACGGGTATGCCATGAGATGCTCAACCTGGAGCCTGACATTTTCGAGTTCTATCTGGTGATTTCGCTCCTTCATCTCTTCAGGTGTTTTTGGTACCGTGATCCGGCTGTCTACACGTGTCTTTGCCTCCCGGGCATCGTTGAGCCAGAGCGGGATATACGGGTCGTGGAGATCCTTATCGAGTGCCTTGATCGCACCGCAGTCTGAATGCCCGCAGATGATGATTTCCTGCACATTCAGGTAGTTAATGGAGTATTCGAGCATAGCACATGCATACAGAACCCTTCATGCTCAACATGAATGATAACTATAACCCTGTTTCTCCTGCGCATCCACACGCTCTATCATCACGTCACTTTCACACCACGCCCGCTCCACCCTTATGGACTCACCGGTGCACTGACATACCATGGAGTTTGAGCTCGCACCCGCGATATCGGTGCTGACGGGTACGTTCAGTGCCATGATCGCACCTGAAGAGCTCGTGCTCCCGGCCCTTACCAACCCTGACAACGGGCGGTACCTGTTCCTTTATCTTGCGGGGAATACATCGGGAATACTCCCTGCACTCACAAAACGTCCCGGNAACATGGAAATCCGGAGGGCTTACTCNCCAGGACAGCTCGCCGCGGAGATCAGGGGTGCCCGGCATTCCATTCTCTTCATCGAGCACGACCCGTCACTATACGACAGTGAGGAAGATGCCGCATCAGTAACACACGCGCTGAAAGCAGCATCAGGAGGTGCGATCGTGGTGCTGTATGCCCCACGGGCAGACCCATGGTTTGACCTGGTCCTGTCCCGGGCAGACCAGGTGTACTTTTTCCGGGAGCCGCCCGTGCCCCCGCGGAACACGCAACGCCGGGTGCACCCCTTGCGGAAACGTCCCGGTGCGGGCACGGGACAGGCCACCCTGAATGGTTTCTTTTCTGAGGTGCGGTGATGGGACGAAGTTTCCAGAGTGTCCGCATGGGTGTAAACGACCTCGCGGGACGGTGGGGGCGTGCAGCCCGGGCCATGAGGAGCGATGATTCCCCCCATGCTGACAGGGTGGCGGCAATGGCAAAAACATACGCAAGTGAGGCATTTTACGCGTTTGATGACCCGCTCGAAGCGGCCTTTTTTTCGGTACTCATCTGCATGTGCAGGGAGTATGGACCAGATGACGGACCTGCAATGACCAGCGGGGTTACCCTGTTTCAGGAACGGCCACCACCAAGCCATCAGGCGGGAATACCATCCCTGGAACCAGGTAACGGGAAGGGGTAACGTCCATGTGGATCATCGACTCGTATTACCGGAACGGTCATGTCGAACTCTGGGAGCGGGGCGAACAGGGCCGGACAACCCTCCGCAGGGTACCGTGGGTCCCGGACTTCTACTTCCAGCTCCCTGTTGCGGACTCCCACTGGCAGATGATCGAAGCACTTTCGGAGCAGTACGACCTTCAGGAATGCCAGTTTGAGACCGTGTATGGCCCCTGCTGCGGGTACCGTGCCGGCGCAGGACGGCAGGTGGCCGATGCAATCCTGGAACAGACCTGCCATGAAGCCAGGTTATACAATGTCGACACAAGGCCGGACCACCGCTACATGGCCGAGCATACCCTGTTCCCTTGCGGGGAACAGGAAGAGTCCAGGTTTTCCCCGGATTTTTTACTCCCGGAGAAGGTCATGGAGATCGAAGTCCTGGAGAACCCGTATGCTCATGCGGAGTGCAGGCAGGTCCGTGTAACCAACGGGGACCCGGGCAGAAAAGATCTCCTTTCCGGGGATGAAAAAACGGTGATCGCCGATCTCTTTGGAATTGTAAGTTCCTGCGACCCTGATGTCATCCTTTTTCCCGGGGCAGATATCTGGGTCCCGCGGATCGTAGCAAAGGCACGGGCTAACGGCCTCGATCCACCGTTCAGCCGGAGCGGAATATTCCGGAAGATCGAAGCAAAGTCGTACATGAGCTATGGCAGGACAGAGTACCGTGATGGTTCACTCATGCCGGATGGCAGGTTACTGATCGACACGCGTACGAGCTTTAACTACCGAGAAGGAGGGCTTTACGGGGTAATCCTCGCATCGAGGCTCACCGGCCTCTGCCCGAACCTCGCGGCACGGTTTACTGCCGGGACCCTGATATCAGGGTATGAAGTGTACGAGGCCCTCCGGCGGGGGATCGCGGTACCGTACCGGAAGGCCGATGCTGAGGGTACCCGTAACGTGAATGCCCTCCGTGCCTGTGACCGGGGAGGCATGATGTTCCAGCCGGTGCCCGGGCTCTACGAGGACGTCTTCCAGATTGACTTCACCTCCCTGTACCCGGCTGTCATCGTGCTCTACAACCTCTCACCCGAAACGGTTACCCACCCCGAAAAAACCGGATTTCTTCCGGCCGTGCTTGCGCCGCTCCTTGACCTCAGGTACAGGACGAAACAGCTGAAGAAGACCTCCCCGAAGTACCGCGGGGCCGATTCGATCCTCAAGTGGATGCTGGTCACCTGTTTTGGCTATACTGGTTATAAAAATGCCAAGTTCGGACGGATCGAAGTGCACGAGCAGATCACCTCCTGTTCCCGGGACATCCTCATCAGGTCAAAAGATATCGCCGAGGCAGAGGGGGCAACCGTCCTCCACGGGATTGTTGACTGCCTGTGGCTCCAGGGGCCAGGACGCGAATACCTGAAGGCACGGATCGAGAAAGAAACCCGGCTGTGTACCGAGCTCGAGTCCTACGACTGGCTGGTCTTCCTCCCGATGCCGGACGGTTTCGGAGCATATAACAGGTATTATGGCAGGCTTAACGGAGGCCAGGTAAAAATCCGCGGTATTGCCAGCCGGCGGGGAGATACCCCTGAATATATCAGGCAGGCCCAGACCGGGATGCTCGACCTCCTTGGCACGGCGTCGTCACGGCATGAGATCAACGAGGTCAGTAACGCCGTGAAAGAGCTGTACAGGACTGCAAAGGACGGGCTCCTTACCGCCAGCCCGCAGGAGATGGCAATCCACCGCCAGGTAAGCAGGCTTGATTATTCCCGTAACTGTCCTGAAGCATCGGCGGTCAGGGCATGCAGGACCGCCGGCATCGAGGTATCGCCGGGGATGGAGATCGGGTATGTTATCCGTGATGCCGGAACATGGGCCGTAGACCTTTCATGGGAGGCTG
>JGI20214J51088_10002226_pt1 | contig 13006 bp, 8 predicted proteins | sample WetSurMetagenome_FD_51088 | JGI IMG/M metagenome (IMG submission 51088)
CCCCGCCGCAGGCGAGCAGGCGCCGGATTGCGGCGGGAACGTCGAGAAACAGCATGAACGGCAGCACCGCGAGCAGGAGCGGGCCGAACGTGTCGGCCTGGTGCTGGCCCGAAAACAGCGAAAACGACCACGGCGCCGCGAGGACGCGCCCAGGTACATTGACAAGCCAGTGTGCCGCCGCGGAATGCGTGACTATCCCCATCGGGTTTCCGAGGCCCTGCTCAAAGACGACGTTGCGGCCTATGGACAAGATAGTACCGGTGTGCGCGAGGCTTTTCATGTACCAAGGAAGCGCGAGCGCGACCGCCGGAAGGCTCAACGCAGCGATATGGGCAATAATACTTTTTATCGGCCTCTTCGACGGGGCGAACAGGATCATGACAAACGCCGCGGGAAGCACCAGGACGCCGAATATCTTGGTCTGCATGGCCATACCGCAAAAAATCCCCGCCAGCACCGCGTGGCGCACGCTTCCGCTTTCGTGATAGCGCTCCGCGATAAGGGCGGCGAGCAACATCCACACGGCGAAGGGAACGTCCACGTAGCAATTGCCGACGTTGGCGATGCTGTTCGTGAAGGTGAGAAACACCAGGAGGGCGGGCACGGATAGCCAGGCGTTTCGGCAGTGGCGGCGGCACAATACGGCGATGCAGCCGCACGCCATGAGGGCGAATGAAAACGACATGATCTTGCACAGGATGTCGCTGCCGAACGAAAGCCCTATCATGAAATTCATCTCGGTGAGCATGGGAAAATCGGACTGGGGATTGAAATAGACGTGGTAGAAGCCGTGGTGCGCGAGGAAAAGCTTTGCGCAGGAAAGGTGATAGAGGAGGCCGTCGAAATCCGTCGGCGGCAGCAGGCCGCGCAGAAAATAACCCGCCAGAAGAACGACGAGAACCGCGCTCAACGCCCGGCGCCGCGAGAACAGGAGAGCATGCGCCATTACCGCATGCCTTCCCAGGACCCGCCGTTCCATCCACGCCAGGGGCAGGCTCGCCAGGAACAGGACTGTGCACATTCCCCTCACCGCCTGCGGCGAGGCCAGGCCAAAAAAGCACAACAGCATAATCGCGTTGCCCGTCGCACAAAAACCCAACCCCAGTTTCACGAGGGTCGCGAAGAGCGAATCGTCGGTACCCGCGTTGAAGCGGCCGTAAAGGAACGAGCCGAGGCCGAACCAGAGGACGGCCAGGCACGCCGCATACGCGAGCGCTAAAAGGATTTCTGAAGCCATTCCCGAAGCCATCCGAAGGTGGAGCCGAAGGGGAACCATTTTGCGGCAAACAGCGCCAAGCCGAAGCAGAAAACCGCGAGCGAATGAACGACAAGCAGCAGATACAATCCCTTGCTTCTCAAAACCGCCATAAAACCCTCCCCGGCGATCCGGAGGCACGTGCGCAACGGTCAACACGGCATCCGCCGTATTGGTGACACTCCGGAGTTCGTGGATATTATTTTACATTACGCGACGGCCCGGTGCAAATACGGCCGCCCCGCGCCATTCGCGGCAAGGCTTCTTTTTCCGAACCGTTCGCGCCTCACACATGAAACACCTCCTGGCATTGTTCGCGCTCCCCGCATTTCTGTATGCCGCGGCGCCCGCCGCGACGCGGCAGGCAATCGGCGTCGCGACGCTTGACGGAAGCGCGAGGGTGCAGCATATCTCGAAAAAAAACTGGGTCGGGATTGCCGCGGGCGCGCGCCTCGGCGACAACGACATGGTGGAAACCTATTTCCAGTCTCGGCTCGGCCTGCGGTTCGGCTCCGGAAACTCGGCCGTGCTCGGCCCGAACGCGAGGGCGTTGTTTAACATACGGAACCGCGAGGACGACAACGGCGCGCCGATCCTGGAAATGAATATCACGCTGTTTAGCGGAAGCTGCCTCGTAAAAGCGGCTTTGGGCTGCCGCATCAGCGTGTTCACGCCCGACGCGGGCGCGGAAACGCGCAGCGGAGCTTTCTCGGCAACGGTGGACGCCAAGACCGGCGAATCCGGCATCCAGACGCTGGGCGGTTCGGCAAAGGTGCGGAACATTTCGCGAAAAGAGGAAGTTGTGCTCCTTCCCGGCCAGACCACCATGGTGTTCCCCGGCAAGGAACCTTCCGTTCCCTCCGCCGTGACGGCGCGCCGGGTGAACGAGCTTGCGCGGCTTTTCGGCGAGGAGAGAGTGGCAACCGAACTTGGCGCGGCCGGTGTGAGGCCGGTGCAGGAAAAAAACGCCGTCATAGCCCCCTCGCCGGGCGGGACCGAAGGCTACCGCCAGCAGTTCGGCGAGAACAGGATTTGGGGCTCCATTCTTACGGACCGCGGCAAGGAAGAGCTTGCCTTCTCCCCTTTCGTCGCGCCCGACGTTTCGTCGGAGCACATGGTCGTGGTGCAGGAATCGAACGACCTAGCCCTGGCGGGCGGCCGGATGTTTCAATCGTTCTCGCTCGTTCCCTCGTATTCGAGTCCTTTCTTCGGCGCGGGCCTCAGGATTTCCCTTGCCGCGAACCATACGGGCGTCATGGGCATGTACGGCGTCCATTCGCTCGCCGGATACCTCGATTTCATCGACCACGTCACCGTGGGGCCTTTTTTCGATTCCACGTTCGTCAAGCTCGGGCCGGTGGAGAACTATACGCTCGGCGACGGGCTCGTCGTGGACGGATACCGCAATTACAACCCGTATTCCCTCTTCCACCCCCTCGGGCTCACCGGCCAGGTACAGGCAGGCGACGTCGACGTCAAGGCGTTCGTGGGCGATATCGCCGCCCTGTCTCCCGGCGGCGCGTACGTCTCGTACCGGCCGGAGCGGTTCCACCTGGGAGCCGGTTTCTTCTTCGACCGGGACATGGAATACGTCGAGAAGGCCGATCAGGCTGGTTTCCGTTTTGTAAATATTCCCCGCGCGGGCGCGGGCACGGTGCGGCTCGATCCTTCCTCAAAGGCATACGTGTACCAGGCGGATTTCTCCGGCGCGGCCATATCCACCTGGGATTTGTATCTCGCGTTCGGCATGGCGTTCGCCCAGAAAATCGCGTCCAACCGTACCGACGGGTTCCTCCTCCGGGTGCCCTCGGTAGACGCGCGGTGGAACGCCGTGTGCCTCAAGCTGAATCTCACAATCGAGTCGGGCAGGATAGTGGAGGGCGAGTTCGACCGGAATTACATGGGAAACCGCGAACGACTGATAAACACCGCCGCGATTCCCGACACGCTCGTCACGCCGAATTCGGTACTCAACACCGGCAGGCTCGGTACCAAGCTTGAGCTGTTCTACGGCATGAACCCGGTACAGGGACTTTCGTTTTCCCTCGGCTACAAGCAGAATATTTTCGACAACCGGGTATTTCTTACCGACACCGCGTATCACGATCCCGACCTGTCGCTTGGCCTCAACCTGTCGATAAACGACAGCCTGTGGCGGGCCATCCGGTACGGAACATTGTACGTCGAGGAGGTGCACGGCGGACTGTTCCCGAAGGGAACGGTGTTTCCCGCTTGGGGGCTGCGCGCCGGGTTCGACGTAATAACAAGCCCTATCATCTTCGGCGTGGGCCTCTGCGGCGGGCTGTCGTGGTATTACCTCGACATGAACGCGAACGACAGAATCGACTCCGGCGACGGCGTACTGGAGTTTTACCTCGGCCTGCGCTACGGGTTCCTATGATCCCTTCAACGGACATCTCCGTCGAATCCCTGGTGAGACAGGCCCTGGCCGAGGACCTCGGCACGCGCGGCGACCTCACCTCGCTGGCCGTGCTCGACAAAGGCGCCATTGCCCGCGCGACGATACAAAGCAAGGCGAGCGGCGTGCTGTCGGGGACGCGGCTATTGGAGCCGCTCTTCCGTTCCATAGACCCGGCCCTCTCGGTGGACGTTCTGCTCCAAAGCGGCGCCGCGCTGTCGCCCGGCGCGCCCATCTGCGCGCTGGCGGGCTCGGTTCACGCCATACTCGCGGGAGAGCGCGTGGCGCTCAATTTTCTCCAGCACCTGGGCGGCATCGCCACCGCGACTTCGGCGCTGGCGGCGAAAATAGCCCACACGAAGGCCCGGCTGCTTGACACACGAAAGACCACCCCGCTTTTGCGCGCCCTCGAAAAGGAGGCGGTGGTTCACGGCGGAGGCACGAACCATCGCTTCGGCCTTTTCGACATGATCCTCATCAAGCACACGCACGTGAAAGCCGCCGGCGGCGTGGGCCCCGCCATTCGCCGGGCGCAGGAGTACGTCAAGAAGTCTTCCCTCGCCGTGCCTATTGAAGCCGAGACCCAGTCGGTGGAGGAATTCGAGGAGGCGCTTTCCTGCGTGCCCGAGCGGATCATGCTCGACAACATGAGCGTCGCCGACATGGCGGCCTGCGTGGCGCGCGCGCGGGACTTGAACGCCGCCGTCGAGCTCGAGGCCAGCGGCAACGTGTCTTTTGAGACCATCAAGGCCATTGCGGAAACCGGGGTGGATTTCATCTCGGTGGGAGCTATTACCCACAGTGCTCCCGCGCTCGATATACATCTCATAATCGAATAGACGTTCTTGCTTATGCCCACCGCAACAGCAATCCGTTCGCTCCCCTTTGTGGAACAGGTTCACCGTTTCGACGTCGTCGAATCAACGAATAACGTCGCGAAGACCCTGGCCGCCTATCCCGAAAAGGGCATCGCGGTCGTATGGGCCGACCGGCAGACCGCGGGCCGAGGCCAGCGCCAGAGCTCTTTTTTCTCCGAAGTAAAGGGAGGGCTGTACGCGAGCGTCGTGTGCCCCATCAAGGACCTGTCGTCCCATTTCTCCTTCAACCGGGCCATGAGCCTGGCCATCTTCGACGGCGTCAAGGCGCTGGCGCCGAAGGCGCCGCTTTCCATCAAATGGCCAAACGATCTCTATTGGGGCGACAGGAAACTCTGCGGAATTCTGCTCGAAACCGTTCCGTCCCGTCCCGGCGTCATCATCGTCGGATTCGGGGTAAACGTCAACATAACGGCCGCACGGTTTCCGGCGGAGTTGCGTGACAGGGCGACGTCGGTGCTCATGGAGACGAAACAACGCCGTTCGGTGGGCGGCCTGCTCCGCGCCGTTCTGGAACGGTTCTGGAAATACCTGCCGCTCGACGCGGACGCCGCGCACCTGCTCTACGCCAACCGTCTCTACCGGCTCGGCTCCTACTGCGAGGTGCACGGCACCAGGGGAATTTTTACCGGCGTACTCGAAGACGGCCGGATGAAGTTCGTGTCCGGCCGACGGGAACTGCTTTTGTCCACCGGGCCCCTGCTTTTCCCCGCCCGGATTTGACCGCTCCGGCGTCCCCCGGGTATTTTTGCACCATGGCAGCCACCCTCGTCCTCGCCCTTGACATCGGAAACACGAACACCCGCGCCGGGCTCATAGACTGCGACGGCCTATCCTGCCTGGGCAGGGAGTCACTCCCCACGAAGGACACGCCGGACGGCCTCGGCCACATGCTCGAAAATGCCGCCGGTCCGGCCGGGAGAAAACCGCCCGTCGTGATCTGCTCGGTGGCGAAAATCGACCGCGCCGCGATTGACGCCTCGGTTCGCGCGGCCGGGTTCGCGCCGCCCCTCTGGCTCGAACATACGCCGCGTTTCCCCGTAAAAATCTCCTACGACAACGCCGCGTCGCTCGGGCACGACCGCCTCGCCGACTGCCTGTACGCGTATGCCGCACATCCGGGAAAAAGCCGGATTCTCATCGACGCGGGCACCGCGATCACGGTTGATTTTCTTGAAAACGGCCTCGTATTCGCCGGCGGAACGATCCTGCCGGGCGTCACGACCCAGCTCAAAAGCCTGCACGAATACACGGCCGCCCTTCCCCCGGTGGAGCTCGACGAATCCGCGACCGAGTTTCCGGGAACGTCCACCACGTCCGCGATGATTGCCGGCGTGACGTTCGGGACGGCCGGGGCGCTGTCGTTCCTGGTGGCCAGATACAAGGAGCGGTTCGGGAAGGACGCCCTGGTGCTTGCGACGGGAGGGGCGTGGAGGCTCGTGGAAAAACTGGTGGAATTCGAATACGAATACGTGACGGACATGACGCTTATCGGGACGGGATTGTATTGGAAGTTGAAAGCTTGAAGTTGACGGTCGGCAGCTAACCCCGCGTGTTAAAAAGCTCACCGCAAAAACGCAAAAGACTACTTTTCCTTACGCCCCCTAAATCCCCCGCAGGGGGACTTGAGGGGGCGCGAACAATTTGCCGCCAACTTTGGGATGAACCCTAAAAACATCTTCCCTGCAACTTCAATTTTCCACTTTGCGATCTTTGCGTGCGTCGGCATTGCTCGGCACAGGTCTTTGCGGTGAATTATAAAAACAGTTCATTCAGGAAATCCGCGGCGGGCACCACGCGGATGTCCCCGTCCCTGAATTCCTGCTTGAGCCCTTTGATTACCGCGCACGCGGGCAGTCCGTATTTCGCATGGATGTTTCCCAATGCGGCGCCGTAGTCTTTTCCGCCGGCCTTTACTTCCGCAATCATGACGGGGCTGTCCTGTTCAACGACGCAGAAATCGACCTCAAGCCCGTCTTTGGTGCGTATATAATTCAACTCCGCCCGTTTGCCGGTATAATCGGTAACGGCCGTAACGTGTTTGAACAAGCAGATCGCAACCATGTTTTCAAACCGGGCGCCCTCCTCGCCCACGACCATGCCGGTGTCGTAGAAGTAAATTTTCGGTTCCTTGAGCAGCGACCGGGCGATGCTTCTGGAGTAGGGCGTTATCCGGAACACGATGAAAAGCGCCTCAAGAATCTCGATATAGCGCCGGACCGTTGTCGAGGAGACCTGGACGTCCTCGGCGATGGAATTGAAGGAAACGGGAGAGCCCACGCGCCTGCGCAGCAGATCGACAATGGTCTGCATCGTCCTGAAATCGTGAATGCGCTCAAAATCGAGCACGTCGGTACGGATGAGCCCGTCGATGTAATTTTGGCGCCACCGTTCGGCGTCGACGTCGCTTTCCGCGGTAAGCGGCTCCGGGAACCCTCCGCGAACCATGAGGCGGTCGATATCGCCGGAATTTTTCTCCGGTAATTCCTTGTACGAAAAAGGAAAAAGCCGGTGCCTGAAAAACCGTCCAGCCATGGAATCGCCCGACTGCCTGAACGTCTCAAGCCTTGCGCTGCCGGTTACGAGCATGTGCAGCGAAGGCTTTCTGGCATCGAACACGCCTTTCACGAAATTTTTCCATTCGGGCATTTTATGAATCTCATCAAGAATGAGCAGGTCGGTGGTTTCGGGCCAAGCTTCGCCTTTTATGATTTCCCTGTCTTCAAACCTGTCATAATTGAGATAAACGGGTTTTTTATACTGCTCGGCTATTTTTTTGGCCAGCCAAGTCTTCCCTACCTGCCTTGGGCCGGTAAGAAATACCATTTTCTTTGCTAAGTCGTTAATAATAAATGAAGTTTGTGAACGTTCCATGTAAAGACAAATTATCATCGCAATTAAAAAAAGTCAAGACTTTTTTTAATTGCGCAATAAAAAAGTCTTGCAATAACACCGTTTTTGCCTGTGTCGTGGAGGCACTATACGGAGAAACCCGGTTGTTTTTCACCCGATGATTTTGATCGTGGGCAGGCCTTGAGTAAAATCAGTGCCTATTTTCCTTTTACCAAAGCAGTAACATATTCCTTGGTCACCGTCTTTCTTCCATGCCCGATATACGCCGTCGTAAATTTATAGCCATTCAATTTCTTAACGCTTTGGTCGATTTGTCCCCACGAATTCGCATAATAGCACTGCTTTTGAGGCTTTGGAAAAGGCGTGAGCAAATCGCCCACGAACGCAAGGCTGTCTTGCACGATAACGCACACCGACCCCCTGGTATGTCCCGGCGTGTGCACAATCCTGGCGGCTAGGCCCCATTGATTCAACGAGTCGCCGTCGTGTACGGCAAAATCCGGGCATGTTTTTTTTGTACCGAACACCGCATTTACAAGGGGTAATACGGCCTTGCCGATCCATCCCGCAGCATTTACCGAATCGATGGGCGTTTTGGCGTCGCAAAGCGCGCTTGAATCATATGCGTGCACGCATAATGCGGCGCCCGTCGCCCGCTTTATTGCCGGGGCGCTGCCGTAATGGTCGAAATGTCCGTGCGTGATAATGATGAGCTTGAGCGGCTTGCCGATGTTTCGAATTTTCTTTAGTATGCGCGCTTCCTGTTTTGGATATCCGGCATCGATCATGAATAACGCGCTGTCGGTTTCGAGCAGGAAAACATTGGCACCGAGAATATCCAGCCTGTGGACGTGGCGTAATTGCGCGCGTGCGGAAACAAATGGGAATAACAGCGTCAGCAGAAAAATCGGGATTGCTTTAAACAAGGGATTGCTTCTTGTTTTTATCGATTTAAAACCTCACCGCAAAAGCCCGCCCTGAGCTAAAAGTCGAAGGGCGCAAAGAATTTTTTTCGCAAAATATCTTCCCTGCAACTTCAATTTTCCACTTTGCGATCTTTGCGTGCGTCGGCATTGGTCGGCACAGGTCTTTGCGGTGAATGTATGAATAAGTCAGGTCGGATACCCCATAGCGGCGAACCGGGCCGCGCGCAAGGCATCACTTTTTTAGGCCGGCAACTTCCTTGATTGCCTTGTAAATGTTGCTCTCGATGTCACTCGCGATCATCGAGTACTCGCCAAGTTCCTCGGCCGCCGCGCCCCCGGCCCGGCCGTGGAGGCAGGCGCCCAGTATCGCCGCGTCGGCGGCCGTGCGGCCCTGCGCCGCGAGCGACGAGATGATGCCGGCGAGCACGTCGCCCGAGCCGGCCGTGGCCATGCCGGAATTGCCGTAGGGCGAAAGGAAGGCAGCGCCGTCGGGCGCGGCGATTATGGTGGGATTGCCTTTATAAAGAACCGTCATGGAGTGTTCCGAGGCCTTTTTCCGGAGCTCCTCGACCATCGCTTCGGGCGCTTTGGGCATCGGGGAAAACAGCCGCGCCCATTCGCCGGCGTGCGGGGTGATAACGAGCGGCGCGGCGCGCGACGAAAGCTCGCCCGCCCTGCCCGTAAACGCGTTGATGCCGTCGGCGTCGAGCACCACCGGCACGGGGCTTTTTTCCACCAGCCTCCGCACCAAGGTCGACGTTTCCTCGTGGTGGGACAGCCCGGGCCCGATGCACATCGCCTTGCAGCCGGCCGCCTTGGAAAGCAGCCCTTCCAACGAAGAAAGCGCCGCGCTCCCGGACTTCGTTTCCTGGAGCGGGTGCAGCACCACCTCGTTGAGCTTTGCGGCGAGAACGGGAATCGCGCTTGCCGGCGACGCGAGGTGCACCATGCCGCAGCCCGTGCGCAGCGCCGACATCGAGGCGAGCGCGGCCGATCCGGTCATGCCTGCCGATCCCGCGAGCATGAGGACGATGCCGTGATCGAACTTTGAACCCGCGGGCCTGCGCGCCGGGAACATGTTTTTCAAATCGGCGGACTCCGGCAAAAACAAATTCCCCGAATTTTTCCTGACGATTTCCTCGGGATACGAAAGCGGCTTGACGCGAAGCGTGCCTACGAACGCTTTGCCGGGGTAAAAGAACTGCCCTAGCTTGGGAAATCCCATTGTCACGGTGACCGTGGCCTTCACGCAGGGCGAGCCCGGCATTCCAAGATCGTTGTCGAGCCCCGACGGCGTGTCGGCCGAAAGCACGGGCACGCCCGCCGCGTTTATCGCCTCTATTACCTCCGCGCTCAGGCCGTGGGGATTGCCCTTGATGCCCGTGCCAAGGATGGCATCGACAATGAGGCTGCACCCCGAAAGGTTTTCCAGGTCGTCGGGGTCGTCGAGGACCAGAAAGTTGCCTTCGCGCTCCAGGTAGGCGTCGTAGGCGACCCGCGCCTCGCCCAAAAGCCCCTCGGGCTGGCACAGGCAATAGCACATCACCTTGTAACCCGCCTCAAGGAGCAGCCGCGCAACGGCGAACCCATCGCCCCCGTTGTTGCCCTTTCCGCACACCACCGCGACGTCGCCATGCCCCGGATCGCCGGCCAGCTCCCTGGCCGCATCGAAAAGCCCGGCGCCGGCATCGAGCATGAGGGAGTATCCGGCCTTGACGTCACCGCCGATTGCCGCCGCGTCAATCCTGCGGATTTGTTCCGTGGTGAGCACGGGAATCATGGGATATCCTTTGAATGATTGCTTCCGATGGAGAGACGCTCAATAAAACGGGTAACTATCCACCTCGCCCCCTAAATCCCCCGCAGGGGGACTTTCATTGAATGGTTCCCTCTGCGGGGGAACCGATGGGGAGGGGCATTGAAACGCGAGTAATTACTAAAATAGTATGATTCGCGGGAAAGTCAAATTGCGGAAACACCGGGCAAACAGGACATTCCGTTCTTCCCCTTCATTGCTCCCAAAACGGCAAGCCGTTGCGTTGACGCGTAAACGGGTAAACGAGTTGACGGGTTTGGGGATTTTCCTTGCTTTGCAGGACGGCGGAATTTGATTTATAAGGCGGGCGCGGCGCGGCATCGGACAAGGGGCCGGGCTGCGGGCTCGGTCAGGTGAAGAAAGGGGCAGTATCATTTGAGTGCCGCCTTGAAAAACCGCGCGACCGGCTTTTTCGGCTTAAAAAGTATGACCTGCGTTCCGTTTTGGCGTGCATGTTATACTGTGGAGGGGAAAGGTGAGGGGCTTGGGGGAGGAGATCATGCGCCTAGTTGATTGCAATATGTAAAGCACAATGAATAATAGGCGGCGGCAATATGAAAGTCGAAAAGGAAAAGAATATATCCTAATATTTTTAAATGCAGTACTGTACGCAAGGATACCTAGCCAGTTTTAAAGGAAACAAGTATTATCCTTATAATAAACAGCCGATTTAACAGCAAAAGCAAAGGAGTAATTCTATATGTTCATGACACAGTTACGACTTAGCAATTTTAAGATTTTCAAGAATCTCAAACTAGATTTAGCACCCATAACAATATTAACAGGCGCAAATAGCTCAGGCAAAAGTTCTGTACTCAATGCAATTTCTGCAATTGGTCAAACGGACCTGCCGCTCCAATTTCCCTTCGAATTGGCTGCTAATGGTAAAAACTGTTCATTAGGAACTTATAAAGACATATCTCGAAATGGAAGCACAAAAGAAAATATTCATATCGGTTTCTGTGTTGATCATAATAATAATCATGTTTGCCTTGACTCCAAATATCGTTTTTTCCCAGTTGGCGACCATATCCTTCCACAATCGATCGAATATAGGTTTTCAAAAGACTCTTTTCAATTAGAATGGCAAGGCCATGAAAAAGGATACCGTTTTCGATACGAAGTACCTTCATTCTTGGAGTTAACTAAAGACAAATCTTTTCAAGCAGTCATCGAATCTCTTTCTAAATTAACAGACGCTACAAAAGTCAAAAACAATAATCGCAAGACGGCAAATGTAAGTTTTAAAGACTTAATTCTTGGGGGTAAGGCTACTCCGCAAAAATGGATATCTTTGGGAAAGTTTTCGCCGCGTGAATTGCCAAGTAGAATAAGAAGAGACCCAATGGTGTCGCATATAATACAAAATATGCTAGGATTTACAAGAGAATTCCGACAGTATGTATCCTATGTTGGGCCTATTCGAGCCACACCGTTGAGGTATTACTTGCCAGACAAATCATTTACTTCGCCAGATGCTGCTGGAGCATATTGCTGCCAATTGTTGCATGATTGGCAAAAGTACGATAAAAGTAAGTTTGACAAGGTAATAAGTCTATTGAATCAACTAGAGCTTGTCAGGTTAATTACGTCTGATCTTTCGAATGATGAAATACTGAAAATTCTTGTACACCCTTATAAACATTTTGAACAGTCAAACTTAGCAGATGTTGGATTTGGCATATCTCAAGCGCTTCCTATGGTAGTGGCAGATGTCGCGCTACCAAAGTCTGGACTTTTGCTTCTTAATCAGCCAGAAGTCCATCTCCACCCGACCAGCCAAGCAAAACTGGCTAACTATTTTTCGTCACGCTGCAAGGAACGCCAGTATTTGATTGAAACGCATAGCGAATATTTATTGAATCGTATGCGCATTCTCGTTTCAAAAAAGAAACTGCGTAAAGAAGATGTAGTAATCTATTTCTTTGGGACTCCAAAGATCTCAAACTCTTCAACGCCCATAAGCAGAATAGGAATTAATCCGGACGGATCTTTATCAAATGCTCCAAAGGAGTTTTTTCGAACATATTACACAGATTCTTTCACACTTGCAATGGGAGCATGACATGAACCAAACAAAGGATATTGTCATTGATGCAAATGTTATGCGACTTTATGACAAACCCAAAGACACTTCTATTAAGAGACTGTTCTTATGGCTAAGGAAATCAGGCACTCTTGCCTGCAATAGACTGCTGATAGCAGAATATAACAGAAGCAGTAATCCTTTAATAATGACATTGATCAATGAATTACAAAGAGATGGAAGGTATAACCTCTTTGCTAATAATACTATCTATTCTTTTTCGATGGACACTCACTTTAATTACACATGCAACCGACAAGATATTAGCAATGCCCGTCTTGTGTTCTTGTCTAACAGAAAGCGACTAGTCTCATTTGATAAAAACCTCCGAAAGGACATAAATAGCTTTCCAAAAGTTAGCGGAACAAAGCCTTGTGCATGTCGAGTTCCAAACAGTTGCTGTCTTAATTAAAGCCCTTTTTCTATTTTAAATGTCTCTTTCGTTTATTTTTCATGCTGGTGCGCAAAGATGACTTTAAATAATAGGAAGTTACCAATAAGGACACCACCAATTTGAAGAATGCGATCTACAAAGGCAGTAGGCTGCCGCCGAATAAAAGAATAAATATGGTATGTGCTTTACATACAGCAAACAACAGCCGCGTTACGTTCGCGCGAAACGCGCACATGTCCAGCGTTTGAAGAAAATGTGTCTTGTCGCAAAGCTCCGTCACATTTTCTAACGCTGGCCACGTCGCAACACGGCAAACGTTGGTACGTCAAGCAAAGCTTGACGTCTTTTTATAGAGTGACCTTTTTCGATGTGCAACCGACAA